>Ga0209188_1002418_pt1 | contig 13833 bp, 17 predicted proteins | sample C_130625_EF_Meta_FD_187307 | JGI IMG/M metagenome (GOLD analysis project Ga0209188, IMG submission 187307) | Freshwater microbial communities from Lake Croche, Canada to study carbon cycling - C_130625_EF_MetaG (SPAdes) (version 2) | ecosystem: Environmental > Aquatic > Freshwater > Lake...
CCCCAACGGGATTTGAACCCGTGTTAACGCCGTGAAAGGGCGACGTCCTAGGCCACTAGACGATGGGGACCTGAAGGAGAAGGGTATCGGTCAAATAGGACAGATCAAAACTAGTTAAATGGGATGATTTATGCATGGAATTAATCAACAACCCCACACTAGATGAAATCAAAAAGGCTGCTAAGGCTTTAAACGATGGCCATCTTGTGGCATTTCCAACCGAAACTGTTTATGGATTAGGTGCCGATGCAACAAATGAAGAAGCAGTCAGCAGGATTTATTCTGTAAAAGGCAGGCCCAAAGACCATCCACTTATTGTTCATATTTCATCAATTAATCAATTATCCAATTGGGCTAGGGATATTCCAGAGTATGCAATCAAGTTAGCTAAAGAGTTTTGGCCAGGGCCAATGACATTGATATTGAAAAGAAGTGATTTAGCAAAGGATTTTATTACTGGTGGACAAGATAATGTTGGTCTAAGAGTCCCTAATCAAGCAGTAGCACTTGCTCTACTTAGCGAGTTTGAAAAATTAGGCGGCCTAGGGATAGCAGCGCCTAGTGCAAATAGATTTGGTGCAGTCTCCCCAACAAGTTCAAACGATGTTTTTGATGAGTTAGGCGAATATTTTCAATCAGAAGACTTAATCCTAAACGGAGGTAGTTGCTCGGTTGGGATCGAATCAACAATCATTAACTGTTTAGGAGGTTCACCTTCAATTTTACGGCCAGGTGCTGTTACTCACGAAATAATTTCTAGTGCTTTAGGAAATGAAAAATTAAATGGCATTCGAAGCGGTAATATTAGAGCCTCAGGTAATCTTGATAAACATTACTCGCCAAAAGCAAAAATTTTGATCAATAATTATCCGAAAAAAGGTGAAGGACTAATTGCTTTAGATAGTGTAGAAACGCCAGAAGGCGTTGAAAGATTATTAGCACCTGCAAATCTTGAAGAATATGCAGTGGGACTTTACGAGGCACTAAGGCTAGGCGATAAATTAAATCTTTCAGTCATAAATATTTATACTTCTGAGCTTATTGGATTAGGTGTAGCGATTAATGACAGAATAAATAAGGCAAAAGGCACTTAATTTTTATCGTATATAAAAAAGAAATTCTTTGTATCATAACCAAATTTTCTATTAATTATCGGAGAACCAAAATCTCTATAAGCTAGTGGATGAAATTTATTCTTGTGTATCAAGTAAGCCTTATATCTATATTTTTTGAGAATTTGTACGGTTTGCATTAACTCACTACCAGCTAATCCATAATCTAGTTCAATCAATAAAATAGGTCGGCATTTATCAAGCGTGTTTAGCGCGCCTCGGATAACAGCCAATTCAGATCCTTCGACATCAATTTTAATCAAATTGCATTTAACTAAATTCAAATTGTCAATCTTCATTGTTTTTACAACTGTTGAATTATTTATTGCACTCATTTTTTTAAGTGATGCACCTCCTGTTGCAAGTTGACCATTATGAACCGGAATAAATATTGGCATAGTTGTAATTCTATCGAATGCAGCGGCATTAATTATATTAACATTTCTTGATTTTCTAAATGCACTTCTAAGGTAATTGAAATAAAATATCTGTGGTTCTATGCTATAAACTAATCCCAGATTGCCCACGATTTTTTTTAAATGGTAAGTATAAATACCACGATGTGCCCCTACATCAATTACTATGTCACCTTTGCTTAATATTTTTCTTAGTAATTTTAGTTCTTTCTCTTTATTTCTACCAAAATAATATCTTAGTTTTACCTGCATGAATGGTGGTAAGTGCAACGCAAGAGCATAAATAACCTTAATGATCATATTATCTTAATTCCCTTTCTGAGCAAAATATATTTTGTAGAGATTTAAAATAATGTATAGATAAGATGTTTTTACTTTTCAAATCTAACATACAAATAAATACACAAAAGTTTCGGATATTTTAACTTCCATATTTTCTAATTTAGTTCATGCTAATTTGATATTATTTTGAAATTTACTTCAACAATATTAAATGAAAAAATTTTCTTAGTCATTCTCATTAAAGACTATTTCACCCTTATAGTTTGGAAATAATATACCTGTTCCAGAGACATGCCCAAACAAAGCCAGATCGATTCGGGGACATTCGAGTGAATCCCAAAGTACTTTCATACTCTTTATATAAATGTCGTCGACAATTATAATTGTGTCTTTCTTAAAATCTAACTTTAAGATTTTTGGTAAAACTTTTTCTTCAAACCCACCAAATTTTGGCCCGTCTAGAAAAATTATGTCAGCATTTATGAGGTCAGATTGATGATTTGAAAATACAATATCATCGAATAAGTTTGCATTAATTAATTCTATTTTATTTTGGCTCAAGTCTTGAGGTAACAGTATGCAATCTTCAAACTGGAAAGGTGAAACTATGTCAAAACTTTTTACCATACACCCAGCATCGAGAAAGCTTATTGCAGACATACCTGTGTATGTTCCAATATCTATTACATTTCTTGCATTCATCATTTGACTAATAGTTTTTAGTAAAGTGTAGTGACTACCAAGAAGAGCTTTAGATTCGAAAATTTGAGATGGAGTTCTAGCACGACTAAGTAATAGTGAATTTTGTGTATTTTCATATTTAGATATGAATTGCATCAAAAAATTTCTAATACTTTTCTGGAAATTAATGTCATGATAAAACTTTGCCACTAAATCCCATCTGTGGCCTCTGTCAAGGTCAATACCTAATCGCCGAAGTATTGAGACAACTATCCTAAATTTCTTAATGTTCACATTCATCCCCCATCACTTATCGAACTTTCGGATAGTTAAATTTTATTTTTATTTTCTAACAAGCACTTTTCGTATGAAAAAAACTTACCCTGCCTATCGATATAAGTCCAAGATTTAGTTAGTATATCGCCAGTTGACCAAAAACCGTTTGAAATATTATGCCTAGCCCAATATTTAGGCGCAATAACTTCTTGAACGAGTTGGTTAGTCCAAGCCCCCCACCAGGAAAAACTTGAATTTGGGATAATTAAATATTTTGAATTCTGAAGTAAGGCAAAATCTCGTCTAATGGCTTTTTGATTTGGTCCTATGCCTAATCTTCTTTTGAATGGCTGTGACTTTAAATCCAGAAAATTTGTATAACTGTTTTGTCCAATTATAAAATAGTTTGGAAAATATTTCCTTGCTAGATCGAAATCATCTGTTACTACCCTAAAATTCAGTTGGCCATATTTATTAGTTAAGTATCTAATAGCATTTATGTAATATTCTTTAGGCACTAAAACATCATTTAATCCTCTATATTCAGTTCCCCGAAAGTGAATAGTACATCCGTCAAAATAATTATCCTCTAATCTGAACCATTCAAGAATTGCATCCCTATTATAAATTAAGTATTTTTCAGTTTGCATGTTTCCATCAATAAATGTTCCATCAGCAACATTGAATAAGTCATGATCGAATGGAGAAATATCACATTCATAAACGGGATGTACTATCTTTTTTTCGGCGTAATATTGACTGAAACCTATTGGAATTCTACTAAATGGTAGCTCGGCTAAATCTATTTTAAGTTGTTCCCCAAAATCTAAATTTAAAAATTTATTTCCCTTAAAGTGTTTACCTCCAGCGATAGCATATTTATACCCATTATTTATTGCAATTGACCGCGTAACAGCATAAGTCCAAAGTTGGTTTCCAAAACCCTGACCTTTGTATAGCTGAGTTCCAATCATTTTGCAATTAAATAATCAAATTTAGCTAAATTCTCCTGCACATAAACAGGTAGGTAATCTATATCTTTGACAACTTCAAAATTTGCACCTTTACGTTTAAAAATATCACGGTAGTTTGAAGTTTGTTTACCAATTTTTTTTAATATTTTTTTCGTATTAAGTTCTTGGTGGGCAGCACTAATTATTTTAGTTTTTGTTCGAGCTTCTACATTAGTTCCATATTCACCACCAACATATGAAAAATGCCAACCCCCGTCATCTATTCTTTTACCGAACATTTTATGCTCAGGATTTCTCAATTCTGTCATAGTAAAATTTTTTGCATAAGCCCATTTCGATATAGTTGTTCCAAGCCATTTTTTGTCAATAGCGTTATCATAATCTCCGATATATGATAATAATGTCCCAGAAGTTTCTCTTAAATTAAGATAATAATAATTTAAGTTTTGTGCAAAATGGGCAATCTTAATATTTTCATTTAATTCTTTTGATGCTTTTGTAATCAATTCTGGTCTAGGAATCTCGTCAACATCTCCATATAAAATAAAATCAGAGTCCCTTAATATCTTACCTAACAAATTTTTAGCTTGATTTCTCTGATACCAATCACGCTCAAATGGATTCAGATTCGGAACATCACTTACCACTTGAACAATAATCTTTTCCTTAAATTTTTCAAACTTTTTTAAATTTTCAGTTAAAAACAATTCTTTAGAGTTCCCCGAAAAAGTAGTAGTTGCTTCTGTAATGAAAAAGTAGTCGACAAATTCGTATAATGAATTCAATCTTATTTCTAGAATATCTAACTCATTAAAAAAAGGAAATACATCATAAATTGCCATTGTGGTGCTAGGATATCCTAGCCAAGGTCCAAATAGAGGAAAACTCAATGAGAAACAAAATATTTCTAGAACAAATTACGATTGTATGTATTTCGGGAGTAAATATAAAAAAATCTATTTATGCCTTATGGCGAAGTTCGCGTGGCATTAAATTTCAAAGCACAAAACTTATTACTAACAAAAATATAAAATATGTACCAAAATGGTTAACAGTTGAATTAGCCACTCAAAATTCTCTGAGTAGTTTAGATGACTACTCATTTTACTGTGTTTATTCCCTGCATGAACATATAAAAACAAATTATGCGCTGCTGGTTCAGGCTGACGGTTATGTACTTAATAGTAAAAAATGGGATACTAGTTTTTTAAATTATGATTATATTGGTGCCCCATGGAAAATAAGAAGTGATGCATATATAGATCCGTTTGGTAACCATCACAGAGTTGGTAATGGGGGGTTTAGCCTTAGAAGTAAGAAGTTACTAGAAATACCATTAACTAAAAATATTATTTGGGATGTTAATCAGGGTGATTTTTACAAGCACATGAATATTAATAATCAAGCTGAAGATGGAATAATTTGTATTCATAACCGTCATTTATATTTAGATGGAGGTTGCAAATTTGCGCCATTCGAATTAGCTTTAAATTTTTCTCGAGAACAGACTTTGCCTGAAAATTATAATTTGAATACTTTCGGTTTTCATAAAAAGTTACCGTCTTTAAAATTGAGTATAATTGAATTAACTTACAAGATAATTTTTAATATATTGTTTTTTATAAAAAAACTTTAAATTTTTTGTAATATCCAAAGCAAGTGTGTAGGTTTATTATTTTTTAAATAAATATTTTTAAAAATTTTTATTAAGTTTAGGACCAAAATACCGCAGTAAATAAATACATTATCAGGACGTTTTTTAAACCCACTAAAAACGTAATTACTGTAAACCCAAGATTGATGAACGATTTTAAAATTCCCACTATATTCATAGTCAAGATTATTTGCCCAACCAGCCTCCGAAAAATATTTAATTGTTTCCTCAGTAATAAAATTTACATGCGTAGGGTCCTGAAATGCAGCCGCTGAAGGAAACGCTGGAGTTACAGCGAAAAATATCCACCAGTCATTAGGCAACGGTTAACTTCATTCATAAAATTTATAAGAGGGAACCTCATTTTTTTATTGGAAATTCTTTCCCATCTAGGTATATGTTCAATAACATCAAAAGCTGAGAAACTTGAAACTGAATTATTTCTAAATGGAAAGTATTTGGTTAAATCAAAAACGTAAAAATCAGAATCGGAATCCTTATTTGCTGGTAACTTATAGTCCGAACCAGTAACCTTAGACGAATTAAAAGGATTTCGAATTTTATTTCCACTCCCTAAATCAACGTGAAATTTTGAAACGAATTTGAAGTCTAATGGAACAAAAAACTGCCATTTTAAATATTTTACATAAGTTCTGTTTAAAATCATAGGGGTAACATATCAGTGATACAAAGCAGGAAGTGAGATAAACTAGCATTTATGAATATATCAACTGTGATACCTATTTATATTGAAGACATTTTTCAGATAGAATTATTGAACAGAGCATTAGATAGTATTTTAGAACAGACAATCCTGCCGATAGAAGTAATTATCACTGATAATTCAACTAAGGGTGAGTTTACAAAAAATATCAAGGAAGTAATTAATAATAAGGCGCTAAATATTAAATACTTTACCAATATTAATACTTTAGGAGCTGCTAAAAATACAAATTTTGCAGTAGGTAAAGCTAACGCAGATTTAATTCACATTTTACACCAGGATGATTTTATTATAAGTAAACAGCTTTATGAAAACGTGGTTGAGGTTTTCTCAAAAAACGGAAAAATATGGTTAATAGCACAAGGTAAAGTTGGTGAGCGAATCCTGGAGTCAAAGTTTGATCTAACGACAAAATTTGGTTTTAATGAATTGGGCGGTCCGAGTTCCTTATTTGTCTTAAGAGAAAATTATATTTATGCGAACCCAAATTATCGAATGCTTTTTGACGTTATAAACTATCATGAATATTTCTTAAAATTCGGTAACCCGTATATCCTCCAGGGCACAAATATTCAATTCAGCGTTCATGAATATCAGTTATCTAATAAGATTACTTCAAGAGAGGTTCTAACTGAGTTATATAATTTTATCAAGGAATATAAAATACCTAAGACTGAAATAAAAATTGCTATAAAGTCAATCAAAAGAGAGATTCACCACCAAAGATTACTTTTACTAGCGAGTTTATTTAGGAAAAAAATATCAATTTGTTTTTTTATTGTTAATATATCCATAAGTTATACAAAATCTTTAAAAAGAAAAGTATTTAACTAAAATTGTACCTTGGAAGTATCTCACTCAAGATTGCTTCATTCAAATTTGGAGATGCTTTATCTTTTTCAGAGATATGATAACTGGATACGCCCCAATTAATTTTTATCGTTGGATCAAAGGGATTAATTCCAAATTCATTACTCGGATTGTATTCTGCACTCAATAAATAACTAACGACACAATTATCATTTTGGGCAATAAATGCGTGCCCTAATCCACCCTCAATATAAACTGAAGTAGCTGTGTTGCTTTGTAATGTTACTTCACAAAAATCACCAAATGTTGGTGAATCTTTTCGAATATCTACAATAAAATCGCGTATACTCCCATTTAAGCAGCTTATTAATTTATTTTGTTTATTTGAGCTGGAACTAAAATGAATTCCACGTATGGAATTTTTTATTGAAATAGAAACATTATTTTGTACCCATGGTGCTAGATTATCGATGCTTTTCAAGTCTGACATCTTCATCAGTTCACGAAATACTCCTCTGCTATCACTAAAGAGTTCACCCTCTAAAATATAAGCACCCTCGATTTTAAGCGGCCTAATACTTAACATTTAAACCACCTCCATCTAAACATTCATTTAATGCCAGACTCCATTTTCTCATTGGCTGCAAACCAACTGTAGCCCATTTGGAGAAATCTAATTCAACACTATCAGGCCTTCTCAACGATAATTTTAGTTCTGAGTATTTAATTGGAATAATCCTATTGGTATCTAACTCAAGTAACCTGATGGCTTCTTGAGCAAACTCGAACCAAGAAGCTGTTCCAGAGTTTGAAGCATGATAAGTTCCAAATTCTGGTTCAGTGTTGATTAAGTCAATTATTTTTTTTACTAAGTCATTTACGAATGTCGGATGACCAATTTGATCATTGACAACAGGAATTGGTTCTTGGTTTGCTCTGTACTTTCTAAGTATTTTGGAAATAAAGTCATTATTGCTATTTCCATATAACCAAGAAGTTCTTACTATCCAATAATTTTTTAAAGTTGAATCTTCTATTATAATTTCACCGGCCATTTTAGACTCGCCATATTTATTGACTGGAGCTCTTTTTGCATCTACTTTATATGGTAAATCTTCCATGCCTGAGAACACATGATCAGTTGAAATATGTATTAATTTAATTCCTAATTCAAAACAAGCTCTTGTAATGCCTCTTAAACTCTCCGAATTGACCAATTTCGCTTTGGTAGGAAATCTTTCAGCTAAATTAACATCTGTCCAAGCTGCACAATTCACGACCAAATCTGGCTCTATTTGAGACATGCTCGAGTAAACTGCTTCAGGATCTGTGATATTTAAAAAATCTTTACTTAGTGCTGTAACTTCAAAATTTAAACCAGCAAGTTCTAATGATAAAATGCTACCTAGTTGTCCATTACCACCCAAAATAACAATCTTTTTAATTTTTGAGGTTCTCCCACCATTTAGTATTACTTTTGTACCATTCAATAGTTTCTAAAAGTCCATCCTTAAAGTCCTTAGTTGGTTTCCAGCCCAATTTGTTTAAGGCTTTATTAAATGAGACTGAGTACCTAAGATCATGCCCTTTTCTATCTTGAACGTATTCAATTTGATCTGAACTTAAGTTAAAATAATCAAGAATTTTATTCGCTAACTCAATATTTGTGATTTCATTGCCGCCACCAAAGTTATAAATTTCACCTGGCTGACCTAGTTGAATGGTTTTTTCTATGCCTGCACAATGATCATCAACATGGATCCAATCTCTAATATTTTTACCGTTTCCGTATATAGGAAGCTTCTTCTTTTTTAGTAAATTTGTAACGAAAAGTGGAATAATTTTTTCGGGAAATTGATAGGGACCGTAATTATTGCTGCAGCGAGTAATACTTACATTCAAGCCAAAAGTTTTGTAATAACTCAAAACCAAAAGATCCGCACTGGCTTTTGATGCAGAGTATGGAGAATTTGGTGATAAGGGCCAATCTTCCGTCCAGGATCCCTCGTTAATCGATCCGTACACTTCGTCAGTAGATATTTGTATAAATTTCCCAACTTTATTTATTACTGCGGCCTCTAACAAATTTTGTGTTCCAAGTATATTTGTTTTAAGAAATTGACCTGGATTTATGATTGACCTATCTACATGTGATTCTGCAGCAAAATTTATGATCACGTCTATATCTTTAGTTACGTCGGAAACTATTTCTGAATTACAAATATCTCCTTCAATAAAAATAAATTTTTCAGAACTAATCACTTCATTTAAATTATTTAGATTTCCAGCATAAGTAAGTGAATCTAATACAGTTACTGTTTTAAAATTAGGATTATTTATTGACTTACGAACAAAATTGGAGCCAATAAAACCAGCCCCACCTGTTACAAGTAACTTCATGTCATCCATTTTCTTTATTATAAAGTATAGTATGTTGTTATGAAAGGCATAATTCTAGCAGGTGGAACTGGTTCACGTTTATGGCCAATTACTAGAGGAATTAGTAAACAATTACTGCCCGTTTATGACAAGCCACTTATCTATTACCCGCTGGCGACTTTAATGTCAGCAGGAATTGTGGACATATTAATAATTACTACACCGCATGATTTGGTTAATTTTGAAAATTTATTAGGCACTGGAAAAAAACTAGGAATTCAAATCACATATGCGACACAAAGTAAACCAAATGGATTAGCAGAAGCATTTATTATTGGAGATAAGTTTATTGGGCAAGATTCATGCTCATTAATTCTGGGTGATAATATTTTTTATGGTTATGGTCTTGGAACTCAGCTTGAAGATAACCATGAAATTAGTGGAGCACTTATTTATGCGTACAGAGTAAATGACCCGGAACGCTATGGTGTAGTTGAATTTGATGTGGACGGCAATGCAGTATCGATCGAAGAAAAACCTAAAAATCCCAAGTCTAATTTTGCAGTACCAGGATTGTATTTTTATGATAATACAATAGTGGAGATTGCTAAGACTATATTACCAAGTTCGCGAGGTGAACTTGAAATAAGCTCGATCAATTTGCTCTACCTGAAAAATAACAAATTAAAGGTAGAAGTACTACCAAGAGGTACTGCCTGGCTCGACACCGGAACTTTTAATTCCCTGCATGATGCCGGAGCCTTTGTTCGTGCGCTTGAGGAGAGGCAAGGACTAAAAATTGCCTGCTTAGAAGAGGTTGCTTATCGCAAAGGTTTCATTAATCGTAATCAGCTTCTTAAATTGGCAGAAGAATACGGGTCTAATGAGTATTCAAAGTATTTAAATTTAGTGTCTGAAGGAAACAGTACATTTTGAATAAAATAAAAGTAATAACTACAGTAGCATCCTGGCCAAAAGCTTTAGAGTTACAGAAATTATCACTGAATAAATATATGTCAGAACCATTTGAACTAATCGGCGTAATAGACACTCCCAAGGATGCAGGTCCTTATAATTTATGGGATCCTGACTTAAGAAATAAAGCTATAGAAATTGCGGAAGAAATCTGTGAAAGAATTATTGTTATTCCAGAGGAAATACATCAAGATAGGTCAAAATTGTTTAATACAACTAAAGAACTATCTGGAAGTAACGCTAATTTGAGAGCATCAGACTCACTACAGTATGCGTTTAATTCTGAAATTTTAAACAGTAAAAGTAAAATACTCATTCTTGATAACGATATGTTTCCCATAATAGATTTTTCATGGGAAGAAAAAATGCGTAAAAAATTTTGTCGAAGTGTGATTCATACCAGCCAAAGTAGATTTAAGAAACGAAGCATTAGTTATTTGTGGAGTGGAGTAATGTTTATTGATGCATCGCAAATGCCATACAAAGAAATTTGGTCATTTGATTGCGGTAAAATCAATGGCGTAAAAGTTGATGTATCTGGAAATACTTATTATTGGTTTGAAAAAATTAAAAAAAATCGTCTTGAGTCATGGTTTGATCCAATCAATCACTTACCTAGCCTACAATGGAACTATGCTAACCTTTCAAGTATTTTTTCAGACGAAATTCGAAAATATATAATCGAAGATAAAAGAAATGTAAATGATAATTACTATACGGAATTTTACGATGGAACCTTTTTACATTTTCGGGCAGGTAGTAATTGGAATAAGGAACCTGCGCAAGTCGTTGAAGATAGAATTAAAGAATTTACAGATTGCTTTATGCGACACTTACATGAGAACGTATAATGAGCAAAGTAGATGTAATTATTCCTGTTTATGGTAAACCAATATATTTAATTGAAACTATTAAATCAGTAGTTAATCAGGCTTTTATCCGAAACATCATTATCGTTTTAGATAGAGTAGATAAAGATTTCTTTGCAAACTTAAATCTAAATCATGACAATCTTGTAGTTGTTTCCTCTGAAACGCCTGGAATAGTCGCAGCTCTTAATCTTGGACTAGAAAATTCAAAAGCAGAACTTGTTGCCAGAATTGATTCAGATGACATCATGCTTCCAGGTAGAATTAATAAGCAATTAGAGTTCTTGGTCTCTAATCCCGATTATGTTTGTGTTGGCACAAGTATCGAAATCTTCGGTAATGGAACCAATAATAAAATAAAAAAATATCCGAGAACTCATAATAAAATTATTAACCAACTCACTTATCAAAATTCGTTAGCACATCCGGCCGTGATGTATAGAAGAGAATCTGTTTTAAGTGCTGGTGGTTACAGAGCGATTTTTGAAGGTGCAGAAGATTACGATTTATGGTTTAGACTTTCTAAGATTGGTAAGCTTTATAACCTAGAAGAACCATTTACAAAGTATAGAATTAATTTGGGTCAGTATTCTTCAAAATTTTCATCTTACAGGTCAGAATTAGACTCATTAGTTAGAATTTTTAATATGGCAAGAATTGAAGATTTACCGAAAGATTTTTACAATGAATTAATTCCAATAAATAAGATAATAGAAAATCTGGAAATTTATTCTCAAAAAATAAAAATTAATCAACCGAAATTATTTAAAAAACTAAGCAATGCTCAAGAATTTGGTTTTATAATAAATTTTAAGACATTAGAAAACAGAAAAATCAAAAGAAATTTTGCGCTGCTTTTTTATCTTATTAGATTAATTATAGTTTCACCAATTTTTTCAATAAAAATAATCTTGGCCAGGATTAATAAATGAAAAAAATAACTATCTGGGGGTTGAAAAATACTAGGCATTCCCACAGGTTTATCCATAAAGGATTTTATGAAAATTTTATTAAGCTTGGCTATGAAACTAATTGGGTTGATGATAAACCAAAAAATAATGAAATTAATTCCGACTTATTTATTGTCTCAGGTATCGCATCAAAGCATATTAAATTCAAAAAGAATAGCAAATACATACTACATAATATGAATTTATCAGATTCAATTATGTATAATTTAAATGAGAATAAAATTGACTACTTAAATCTACAAGTATTCACAAATGATTCAAATGGTGAAAAATTAGATAACGAAAATACTCTGTACAATCAATCCACTAATACTTTATTCCAACCTTGGGGAACCCCTTTACTTCCCTCCGAATGGCACGAATATGTTCCCAAGAATAAATCAAGAGTTGAGTGGTGGGTAGGCGCGGTATGGAATAACTCTCTAAATCAAGGTAATGAAGGAACAATAAAACTGTATAAGAAATTACTTTTAAAAAATAAAATTTTCTTAATTAAAAGAGGTGGCTCACGTTTTAATATTAACGGAATTTCTGACCTGAATAATAGCCGCCTAATTCGAAACTCAAGATTTGGCGCTACAGTTGTTGGGGATTGGCAATATCGGTCATCCTATATTCCTTGTAGATTATTCAAGAATTTATCTTTTGGAGTTCCATGTTTAAGTAATATGATGCCGCCAAAATCCTTCAATGATAAAACTGGTTTTGTTAATAATTTGGCCCATCTAATTGAATTTGCAATCGCAGAAAAGGAAACAATGAGAGAGGATAGATTTAAACTAGCAAGAGAAGATTTAAAAATGTTTACGTATGCAAAAAACATTGAACGAATTCTAAGAGTTATAGAAAGCAGGGGACGGAATGGCTAAAGTAGCTGTCTTTACTATAGCAACTAATAAATATTTCGATTACTGGGAAAATATGGTAAAAAGTGCCGATAAGTATCTTTTCCTTGAAGATGATTTAACATTTCATGTTTTTACAAATATTGATGTTAATGTAAGTACTTTTAATAGAAAACTAAATCGTACAAATATAATTACGCATAAAATATCTAATCTAGGTTGGCCATATGATACTCTTTTTCGTTATAAATACATTTCAAAATACGGACAAAATATACAGTATGACTATTATGTTCATATTGATGCGGACATGTTAATTGTTCCGCACACAAGTTTAGCAATTAAGAAATTATTAAATGGTAAAAGTATTGCATTAGTTAGTCATCCTGGATACTGGAGGATTAAATATCCAAAAAAATTATTCTTCTATTCTAAAAATATTAAGTATGTTTTGAGAGATTTAAGTCTGATCCTAAAATATGGCAATCTAGGCACATGGAGTAAAAATGAAAAAAGTAAAGCATTTGTAAAGCGAAAAAGTAGAAAAAAATATTATTGTGGAGCAGTTTGGTTTGGTGAAAAAGCAGCAGTCTTAAAACTTGCAAGTGAATTGGATCAAAATACAGATTTTGACTTAGAAAATAATAGTATCCCAGAATGGAATGATGAGAGTTACTTAAACTACTGGGCCACAAAAAATGATTTTACTACTTTACTACCCACTTGGTGTTATGAAGAAAGCTACAAAAATCTTGAATATTTAAATCCGATCATCATTGCACTAGAAAAAAAGAAATATGATGTCAAATAGCGTAGGAAGAAAATCAATACTTTTCGTCCATTTGCAAGGTGGGTTTGGAAATGA
>Ga0209188_1002421_pt1 | contig 13795 bp, 12 predicted proteins | sample C_130625_EF_Meta_FD_187307 | JGI IMG/M metagenome (GOLD analysis project Ga0209188, IMG submission 187307) | Freshwater microbial communities from Lake Croche, Canada to study carbon cycling - C_130625_EF_MetaG (SPAdes) (version 2) | ecosystem: Environmental > Aquatic > Freshwater > Lake...
TAGCAACTTCTTTTTCTTATCGGAACTGGTGGTTGAACCAGCTTGAATTTCAATACGCTTTTTCTTATAAATAGCATATTGTTTCTCCAAATCTACCAATTCATCCATCCACATCTTCTCCAATGTCTTGGCCTTAAGTGCTTCCAACTCCGATTCCGTATCTGCCTTATCCTTCATTATACTAGCAACATTCTCTTCTGTCACTGAGTCCATTGGCATCTTAATCAAGTACTTAAAATCTCCATCTAGCAAGGCAAAGTTCATAGATGTCAATAGTACAGTTACCTCATCGGCCTTCTTACGACGCAAATCTACCGAACCCTTCAACGTCTCTTGAATATACCTAGCACGATTAGATAGCTTGACCAACTTCTTCTCCATATCTTTTACCAAATATTCCTTGCGTTTCTTGTATAAGTTCATGCGAACACCGTAAAAGTCATCAATAATTTCTTCTACATTCGCATACTTATGAAGTTTGCATTCGCTATTAAACATGTGCATGTTGGTAGTACTTACTGTCGTGAAAAGCTTCAATAGCTTCTCTAGACCATTGCATTCATTGGCATCCAGAGAGCTCTCCAAATCCTCTAGCTTACCCTTCGGAAAAACAACCGTAATGTCAACCTTGACTTCCGTACAGATGGATGTGAAGTCTTTAATAGTTGGAGGAATCTTCTTACCTGCTTTGTCAGTAGAACCATCCATTAATGTCTCTAGAAAAGTAATGTAGGGCATGGTCCATGTTCCAACAGGCAACTCAGTGATACGGATTTTATCATCGCTAAGTTTCTCATAAGTACCCTTAATCAAATACTTTTGCTCAGAAATCTTACGAATCGTTCCATTGAATCCCTCGTAATAAGGTGCGAAATTAATGAAACTGGTTGATTGGCTAGTCAGCTTCATCTTCAGATACATGATAATAAGTGTCGGGTCATACGGAGCAATACTACAAGAGAATCCAGTTCCAATACCGGAAATACCATTCATCAAGGCAAATGGTAGAATCGGAACATAGAACTCTGGCTCTACAATCGTACCATCATCATTTAGGTACGACAAGACAGCATCATCTGCTTCAGGAAACAAATAACGTGTTAGCGGATTCAATAGTGTAAAGATATACCTCTCCGATGCACTGTCATCACCACCTTGAAGACGAGTACCAAATTGACCATTTGGTTCTAGAAGATTAATATTATTGGAACCGACGAAATTCTGTGCCATGTTCACAATTGCACCATTCAAACTAGCCTCACCATGGTGATAAGCACTGTGTTCGGAAACATAACCGGAAAATTGAGCGACTTTAATTTCGCTTGTAAGCTTGCGTTTAAACGCACTAAATAGAATTTTACGAAGGGAGATTTTGAGACCATCTACCATGTTGGGAATAGACCTAGCACAATCATACGTACTGAAGTGAATCATTTCTTGATTCATAAAATGCTCATACGGAACATTTGGACGGTTGGTATCCAAGTAAGCAGTCTTATCATAATTTTCTAACCATGTCTTACGGTCATCTGCGCGCTCTTTGTTAAATACCTTGTCAATAGAATCATCGCTAGTCTGCCCGGAATAGACAAAATCTACGATTTTTTTATTGGCAAAATATTCCTTGAATTCTGCTGCAGTAGAAGTACCCAATCCCTTAAAATATTTGATAGTCCAACCTTGTGGACTTGTTCCATCAGGACTTAGCGATTGCTTCCACTGATTATACTCACCATCGTTATAGAACAGCTTGGTAGTTACGCCCTTCTTTGCACGAAGGATTGGGGTATTCATAAATGATAGAAATCCGGGAATCTTTATCAAGGTTGCCCATTCACTATGAAATAGGTTAATACACAGGCCCTTAATGTGAGAGCCATCCAAATCCTGGTCTGTCATAAACATCACCTTTCCATATCGGAGATTTTTGTGGACATCCGACAATGTAGTATAAGACTTACCAGTCTCTAGACCTAGGATTTTCTTCAAATCACTAATTTCCTTGTTTTCTGAGATTTTCTTAATAGGTTGACCACGTACATTAAGTAGCTTACCTTTCAATGGATAAATACCAATAGTATGCTTATCTGAACTAGAAAGTCCAGATACAATACCGGACATAGCTGAAAGTCCCTCACATAAAATGAGGATACAATCCTTGGAATCTGATGTCCCACTATTATTCGCATCAATAAAGTTGGCAATACCACGAACAGTCTTGGTCTTGGAACCATCCGTCTTCTTTGCCAGCTTGTTTTCCTTAGCCTCTGTCAGAGACATTGCCAGGTCCATTACGCCCATCTTTGCAACCTTCTCAATAAAGCTATCTGAGACAGTACATGATGAACCAAACTTATTTGCTGGCGTATTCATAAAATCTTTGGTTTGACTATCAAACGAAGGATTCTCTACATCGCAACGCAAGAACAAGATAATCTGCTCCTTAATTGCCGACGCATTTACCTTAATCTTCTTCTTTTTCTCGATATAATCACACAACTTCCGAATAATTTGACCAGTAATATAATCTACATGCTTGCCACCTTTAAATGTACAAATACCGTTTACAAAAGAAACCTGCATGAACTCATGAGTAGGTGACATTGCGACTGCGTATTCCCAACGCTCGTCGCTTTGCTCATACACACGCTTTGCCTCATCCTTTGTACCAATATAAAGGTCAATATATTGTTGGAAATTCTTGACCGGAATAGTTTCCCCATTATAGTTTATCTTGATTTTTTTGATGGAATGGTCTGTTACAGCACCGATATCATAGATACGCTTCTTGAGAAGTGCTAGCATATCTGGAGTCAGACCATTTACTCCTAGACGACGGTAATCCGGCTTGAATGTTACCTTGGTATAAGGTTTTGTAGTAGTCGGAACCTTTGTAATTACGGGCGGACAAATCTCATCCAGATTCTTCTTAAACTCTTGTACGTATTTAAGTCCACGGACATGGTCAATAGTTTCAACCTTACCATAGTCTGACCAGATTAGAACAAGCTTAAATCCAAATCCATTTTTACCACCGACAATCTTTTTTTCCTCTTTATTATAATTGGTAGACGTACGAAGATGACCAAAAACCATCTCCGGAATCCAAAGGTCATATTCGGGATGTTTAGCAATATCAATACCGTTTCCATCATTAGTCATCGTAATTGTTCCATCATCATTGATAGTAGTTTCAATGTAGGTAACGAATCTCTTCTCCAACATCGTGGATTGAATCATACGAATAACATGGTCACGACAATTCACAATACCTTCATCAAAAAGCTTGTATAGACCCGGAATATATTCAATATCCTTCAACACAATCTTTTTACTGATTTCGTCAAATACCCACATACTAGAATCCACATTCTCTACCGAGCCAATGTAAGTATCTGGGTTATCCAAGATATGCTGTTTATCGGTTTTTCTCTGATATTGTTTCGCGAGTACGTCACTAGCTGTTGTGGTTTTAATAATAAGTTTTGGAGCTGCCATACTGATAATGATTTACTATATTACGATAGTTTTATTTCTTTTCTTAAAATCAATTTTTTATCCAGGGTAAATGTATAATACTTATAAGACTTGTACCAGATATGTATGATATGATGAGAGTTTGTAATCAGAAACCAAATACAAATTATAATTATAAAGGTAATACAACTTGCAATAATATTGGTTATAATAAAATAGTTACAGGTGGTAATGACCCAACTATAAGTAAAGCAATGAAGTATTCTCAATACGTACAAAATTCAAAACCAAAAACAATCTATAATTCAACTGCTGCTCAAAGTTTAGCAGCTCAAGGTATTACATACAATCCATATTTCTCTCCCATTTTAGTGTCACTGCAATTTACTAATTTGAAACAATTCAATTTGTCACGTTTACAAGTATTTAGTAAAAGTGTAAATATTGCCACTCCAGCGAAGTAATTCTTAGATTTGGATATTTAGTAATTTATTTTTATTTTATGTTTAATATATATATATATACAACGATATATTATGCATCGTCACACAAGGAGTAATGATGGAATGTTCCATATAAATGGAAAAAAATACAAGGAACTTTATGGTTCTCGCGTACAAGTAATGAACAGTACTGCTGCCATGACAAACGGTGGTTTAAAAAAATCAGATTTAATGATGAATAAATGGGGACGTATTGTCTCTGTGTTGAAACATAAATCTGCCAAGAAAGATAAGCGTTTAGAGAAAGCTGGTTATTTTACTCAAAAAGGAAAATGGGGATATGTGAAAAAAGATGTAAAAACTAGAAAAAATCGTTCCAAAAAATCAAAGAAGTAAAGTCAACATATAATTTTATTATAGATATAATATATATAATAAAATGAAACGCCCAGTTCGTGCTGCAGATGGTACTTACACTATTGATGGAAAAAAATATAAAGAATTATTTGGTTCCCGAGAACAAGTAATGAACGGAACCGCTTACAAAACAGAAGGATTACTTACCATAGATGACTTAGTTATGAATAAATGGGGACGTATTGTTTCTGTAAAAAAGCATAAAACCGCAAAGAAAGAAATGCGTCTTGAAAAGTATGGATACGGAGCTAAAAAAGGGAAATTTGGATATGTAAAGATGAGTAGGAAAAATCGCACCCGTAGTAAGAGAACCTAGTTGCAGGGAACCTAGGTTCCCCTGCGACCCCTCCTATGTAAGAGAACTTAGGTTCCCCCAGCGTAGCTGAAAACGGTAGGTTACTGGAATTTATATTAATAACTTATCAATAAACTACAAATACTTTTTTACTGCAGTACACCTTTATTATTTTTATAAAAGAAGGGGGAAACCAACGGTTTCCCTATAATCTAGATATCGTACCATTCATACGACAAAAACTTTGACTCAATTACATATTGTGATAGATTATCATGTATGTATTTTTCAAAATAAGATTTGCCAACAATACATTTATTCGTAGAATTATTAATATTAGAGAAATATTTGCAATAGTATCTATATGCATCATAAATAGAAATATTATTCTTTGAACTATTCTCTCTATTTTTTTCACGAATAGTATTTTTCATGTCGTCTAATGCAACCTGAATGTCTAATTGTTTATCCCATAAAGTACTCCGAATATGAGAAATATATTTATCTTTTTCTATTTCAATAGTTGGATAAAAATAAGATATCAAATCTAAAATCTGTTTATCATTTAGATTTGTTATAGTTTCATTATTCGTTATACACCATTTACGAAAAAGAATAATAATTTCCTCAATTTCAAAATCCGTTTCGTTCTCATCCAAAACTATAGTTTCCTCCCAAAACCCAAGGAATTTTTGAATCTCTGGTAGGTGTTTACTGCAAATACCAATAAAAGAATCTGATGATTCACTATAATACCCAACCAGTTTATTAATTAAAATAGTTTTTAAGGTTTGTAAGAACATAATAGGTGGCAGGCGTTTTGATTCTAAAAAATTTTTCCATAAATATTGCATATCTCTCCAGCTAATTCGTGTATTTCTAGTATTACTGTTACTATTATTATGTAGTGAATCTAATAAAGCAGGTTGAGTATTAACATCAATATTTAAAAATTCGTTTATAAAAGTATTGATAATATCGGTTTGTATGTTATTTTTAAGATAAAAAACACTATCTAGTAACTCATTATCATTGCTATATTGGAGAACATAATCATCCGATGAACTATATCTTTCAGAATAATGACATGCTACACAGATTATATCTAGTCCACATTGATTAATTATAGTATTCCATACCACTTCTGATTTTACAAAATTATTTATATTAATAATACGACAATCATTATAATCATGGTCATGATATTTATATTTGAAGGTTTGATAAAAACTTTGACCTATCCACATCTGGCAAAAATTATTAAAATTTCTGATGAAATGTTTTGCGTTTGCGTCAATATAATGAATGATTTCTGTGTTTTTACGTAGAATATTATCACCCAAAATAGTTAAAAAATATTTGGTTTCTGTACGACTTTTAAATAATACAGGACAGAGAGAGTCTAAAACAAACTGTATGGTTTCTGATTCCGGTATTGTTTTCAAAAGAGAATTCTCTCGGATTCGTTTCATTATACTGTTTTTTGTGCTTTGTTTCCATGTAGCAAGCTCTTTTTCCTTACTTATCGTAGATAAGACATGATATAGGATATCATCTTCATTAAAAAGTTGATAATGAATACTGTCATAAAAGAAAAAATTCTCTGTCGTTGAATTATAAAAGTATTGATTATTGGTTAGAAAGGATTCTATGAATTGGTGTTGGGTTTGTGTTAACTCTTCTATTCTTTGTTGACGCTCAACATGAGTTGTGTTAACATTATCTAGAATTATGGGAAGTTGATTTACTATGTAATTATGTGTTTTTGCTAGCATAAAAGCGTTTTTTTCGTATTTACAATAGATTGCATTTATTGTATTTATTGCGTCTTGAATGTTCATGTTTACATATATAAAAAGGTTTTTTATATATGATTTTATTAGTTAATTATAATTAATTTACATGGTCTCTTATCTTACTTGTAATGTTCCATTTTGTTAATATAAATTCCAGTAACCTACCGTTTTTAGCTAGTGTAGTACTAACTACCTAAAGTGTTGGATAAGTAGATTCGAAGTTATACATTAATGTAACTTCTGATTGAGATAATGCTCTATTATATAAATATATATTATCAAAATAAGCATTACCAATACTTGTACTACTATTAAAAGCATTAATTTGTATAGCTCCTGTTTCTGTAAATGAAGTTGTTACGCTTTCGGTTAATATTCCGTTAACATACATTTTTGCAGATTGCGCCGTTTTATCATAACATACTACATAATGTGTCCATGTTCCTGTTCCCCTCGTCATTGAATCTGAAACACCTATTCCAGGTCCAGTAGAAAAGTTGAATAACGCTGTTAAAAAAGCTGGATTATAAAAAAATATTGGTAAATTTGGAGAAGATAATGCATTTGCGTAATTACCTATAACGTTTGGTTTATACCACCAAGCCCTTGAAAAACTACTAGAGCCAGTAATTATAGTTGTAGTAACATACTGATTTACATTACAATAAAGAACATATCCTCTAGTGTTATCGTTTACCATTGATGGTGGTCCTGTGTTAGTTAATGTGGAACCAAATGTATCAAGAGTCGGTAAACTATTAGTTCCAAAGACAAGTTCAAAAATCATTCCTGTTCTGGTAACGGTTGACACAGGCGAAGTCCTAAAACTTGTACTAGCTATGCTTGTTACAGTATTATTAGTTTGTAAAAAGCCATAAATATATGCATAATAAGTAGTAGTACCAGTTAAATTACTAAAACTTAAAGAGGTACTAGTTGAAGAAGCTATCAAATTTCCGTCTTCCAAAACACCCACATAATAAGTAGGATTAAGTGAACTAGCCGTAAAAGAAACAACAGCATTATTACCAGTATTACTTGTTGTTAAACTTGTTACAGGATTTTTATTTAATTGATAACCATTCGGAGGTTGCGTAAATGATATAGTATAACCAGTGCTAGTAATATTTGATACAATAAAATCTTTTGGAGCATTTGATATAATTAATCCATACTTATTATTTCTGCCTGCTGCCGCAAATGTACTAAACGACGAGAACATATATATTAATAGATAGTAAATTTATTAATATAAATATCTAAATTGCCACAATACTTTTAATTTCTGATGTCTTATAATACTCATTTGTAGAATCTACAATAGAAGCCATTAAGTATTTAGAAATAATCATTTTTGCATGTAATATCTGCTCTGATGGTAAAACCGCAAACCATTGATATTTGGGTCTATTCAATATTTCATCTTCTGGGATGTATATTCCGACTAAACTGTCGTGTACATTCAAAAACTCTTCTTCCATTAAATTATCTAATAAAATCTGTTTACGGTCCGCTGTTTTTACGCCGATTACTTCTCCGCCAACTAGATTAATTTGTTGTTCTTTATTCGCATCAAGCAACCAATTAGATACTTTCCCTTTGAAATCGGCTTCACTAGAAAAATGAGGGTCTTTGCAAATCTTTTTTAGATATTCTACCAACTGTAGAATAAAAGGGTCATTCTTTACGGCACCCATAAAATACATATCTGGTACAAATAAATATTTACGTTTTTGATTCATAGTATCTACTGTTCTATTAATTGCCTCGCAGAAGAAAGGACGATTTCCTGATATACCTTGTGTATAGAATTCATCTAAATTTTTTATACAGCAAAACGAGTTTGGTATTACCATACCGCCATAGTAATATACTAATTGTGCTAACCCTAATTCACGAAAGTGAGATTTATTAGGTTCAGCCAAGGAATTTAAGTCAACATCCCAGGATGGAATTAATTTACTAAATGTTTCATCATCTATTAAACATACGTTAAATTTTTCTCCACAATGATTTATAATAGTTTTAATGGTTAAATGAATATATGGTTGATTTAAATCCGTAGTGTTTCTTGAATAAAAACTTTTCCATTTACGGGCATTTATCTCATACTTTGAGTGAATCCATATTTTTGGACGATTATAACCATACAACGAAGAATCGTTTAATAAATATTTTTTTATTAAATCATACTCATCATCTGGCTCAAGAGACTTTTTATATTGTGATGCTAAATACCCTCCTGTCATGATTATGCCTGTTCCGATTAAATAGAGAAATATATTTTTAATATTCACCATTTTTCGTATTGTATAATATATTATAATATCTTATCTTATAAAAAATTTCATAGTATTTGATTAATTCGTAAAATTAAAAGTAAATAAAAAAATCAATGTTGTATTTGGATTCATTGTATTTAATCTGTGATGTAAACATAATGTTGTTTACTTTACATATCTGTCTTACTATATTCGTAAAGGAATTGTAGGATAATTTTCTTTCCAAATAAAATAACTTGCTTAAATTATAATATTCTTTTAAACTATTACAAAATTCATTGTTATAATTATAAAAAATGAGTTTTTTGTATGCATTCATATCTATTAAGTAATATTTATCGGTTTTTATGCAAACTTTTTCTAACAATTCAAACAAAATTTCTTGAGGTACGATTTTGCGGAAAATTTGACTAGACATAAAGTAGCTATAATCCCTCCCTATTTTATTTATACTATTATTAATTAATTTACTAATATTATAAATTCAGATTACAAATAATTTTTACTTCACTTACAATTGTAAAAAAATCTATTCGTATTGTAAATTAGCAAGAACATCATCTTTGTATGTTTTGTTTTTATCATATTTGTAAAAATAATTCATATCTCTAATGGTATCCCATTCTTTAAAAGCAACGTCACCTCTAGTCATTTTTACTGTAATGAAAAACTCTTCTGATTGTATAGGGTAATGATTTAATCTTATTTTATCATTTTCCAAAATACTGTTATCATTTTCTTTAATGTAATGAACAGTTAGTTTATTAAAATCGTCAATTTTACTAGGTTGGAAAATAAACTTCTTAGTTTCCGAAAAATCCGGCTCTCGCCATATAATTGATTTTATTATATTATCGGGATGCTTTTTATGACCGTCTGAACCAAACATTCTCCAATTAGAATAAACAATATCATAATTTTTGTATTCGTTTAATGTTTCTACTAATTTTTTGGGATATCCGTAATAGAATTCATCTAAATCACATATAATCAACCATTCCGTGTTTTCCTTTAAATTTTCATTAACGATTATATTACGATAATGTTCTACTTGTTTATTAGGTTCTGGTAAATAGTAATAATTTACTTTACCATTTTGTATGTATTCATTTAAAATATCTAATGGATTATCAGTTGAACCGTTATCAATTAAATAGAATTTATTTACACCTTCACTAATATAGTGTTCTATCCATAGTTTTAAATTCATAGACTCATTTTTGAATATAGATAATAATGAAAGTGTGTTTTTATTACTAATATTATCGTAGGGTTCTGAAATATTATTAATAAATAAAGAAATAATTATAATAGTTAATAAAAAACCTAAGTATAGTAATTTCATTTAGTTTTGTTTATAATTATATTAGATTTTATATTGTGTTTATCAATTCATGTAAATTATTTGTAAAGAGTGCTAGTTCTATTCCGTCTTCATGAATATTATGAAAGACAGTAATGTATTTACATAAAAAAGGAATAATACGATATTTTAGGTCATTATCTAAAGTCTTTGTTATCTTAATAAAAGCAAAAAAATAATCAAGAATATCAATCACCGAATATCCATAATCATGAATTGCATACAAAACATCTATGGCTCCTGATAAATCATTGTTTTTTAATTTATCAAAGTAATTCTCAAACTCTTGAAATGAAATAGTAAAACAAATCTTTTTACATGATTCAATCGTAATAGGTTCTCCCAAAATATATATTTTTTCTAAAAAATTAATTAGAACACGAATAGAACCTAGTGAAATCATCATAATATAATCCTTTGATTCCTCGTCTATATTTATATTCTCAAGATGAATAATTTTATTCATAATTTCTCTTATTTGTTCATTTGTTGGTGGGGTAATTTCAATGATATGTAATCGTGATTGGATACTTTCAATAACCTTTTGTATATTTGTACATACTGAAATAAAATGTATATTTTGCTTATACTTATCAATATAATTTCGGAATACTTGCTGGCTTTGTTCATTAATATTATCAATATCGTCTATAATAACTAATTTTTTCTTTCCATAAATAGCACTATGCGTTTGACAAAATGTTTTCATTTCATTACGAAAATATTGTATTCCTTGTTCCTTCAAATTATTTATAAATAATATGTTGTTTTCTGGAAAAGAATCTTCTTTTTTTAGGTTATAATAATCTCTAATGAGGGCATACAACATCGTTGTTTTTCCTGAACTAGAATTACCTATAAGGAGTATGTTCAAATTATTAATTTCAATTAATGTATTTATAGCATATAATAAATTAGAATCTATGCAAAAGTCTTTCATGTAATAGGGTTTATATTTTGAAATAAATGTTGTGTTAGTAAGCATTATAGTATTTTAATAAATACTATTTATATAAAAATCGTAAAAATATATAAAACAATCGTTTCATTTATGTTATAAAATAAAGACAATGCCGACTCATTATGAAATATTAGGAGTAAACAAAGGGGCAGATGAATCCGAAATAAAAAAATCATACCGTTCACTATCTTTAAAATATCATCCGGACCGTAATAGTAGTGATGATGCCATCACCAAAATTCAAGAAATAAATCAGGCATATGAAATCCTTAGTGACCAAGGTAAGCGACAACAATATGATATGGAGTTAGAAATGGGAGTTCCCGGATTAGGTATGCCATTTTCTCATATGAATAGTATGAATGAATTCAATGATATTAATAATATATTTAATATGATGTTTGGTGGGGGTCAAGGTATGGGTCATGGTGGTCCCAATATTCGTGTATTTCATGGGGGCGGACCCGGTATAAATATTCACACTCAAATGTTTCATCAATTCAATAAACCAGAGCCGATTATGAAGCAAATTCAAGTAACTATTGAGCAGAGTTTTACTGGGTTTAATTTACCATTAGATATTGAACGATTTAATATTGATAACAATGTCCGGAGTGTTGAAAAAGAGACGATTTACATTAATATTCCACCCGGGATAGATAATAATGAAACGATTGTATTATCAGATAAAGGACATTGTATTAATGGTCAAGTACGGGGTGAAGTTCGCATACAAGTACAGCTTATTAATAATAGTGAATTTAAAAGACAAGGTACTGATTTAATATTTAGTAAAAAGATTTCATTGAAAGAAGCATTGTGTGGATTTGTATTTGAAATAAATCATTTAAATGGTAAACGCCTAGCATTAAACAATTTGAATAATCCGACCGTAATCAAACCTAATTTTAAGAAAATGGTACAAGGAATGGGTATGACTAGAGAAAACTCTACCGGAAATTTAATCATTGAGTTTGAAATAGAATTCCCTGATAGTTTTACTAGTGAACAAATTGAGGGATTAAATAATATATTGTAGTCATTGTAATATTTTTAATATTTTTAATATTTTATTAATTTTTTTATAGTAAATTAATAAAAAACGTTTAATAACATTTAAGAACTAATGCGTTTAGTAGGAATCTCTACATCCACAATGTAAATAGAGTTCTCGGTAATAATAATATACTCCTTACCAACCTTGTAAATTTTGGAAATAGGACTAGTATATTCCTCCTCACTCTTAACAAGTAACTTCTCCTTGTTCTCCTTAACACCAATTAAGACAGACTTATCTAAAGAATTGGTCCAATAGTCCATCATAATGGGTTTATCCTCAACAATAGATAACTTGGTAGCATGTTGGAGTGTGTTGTTTTCTGGCAATCTGTAACCAGAGCCGGCAGTTTGAGTGGTGGGGGTTTCAATTGCAGAATCTTGTTCAGGATTTTTTTGCATGTTGTTATAATTAAACAAATATAAATTATATCTTAGATTTTACTTTAAATCATTGTTAAAAGAATTAGTTTATTTGTTTTGTCTAAAGTATTTCAAATATTATAGTTTTAACGAAAATTAATTTATACGGCTTTTTGTATATTGTATGCGTTCTTTAAAAACGCCTAAACTGCTAATAGTAGAAGCATATTCTAATTTGATAAATGAATTTATGGGACTTTTAAATCAATCAGAAATAATGAGAGAAATGAACTATCCGATTTCTAGTATTTGTATAGGCATAAATGCTATTCATAGAGTTTTTGAAATCATATTATTTAAAACTAAGACAATTGAAAAGACTTATTATTATTCTCAGAGAGCATATTATTATTATTTAGAATACATTGAACAAATTTATCGTGCAAATCTGTTTCAAAATTTAAACCATATGGATATTATATTGTTTGTTTATAAAAAAACCATATTTGATATTTATGATGGTGAACAGAATGATAATTCTCAAACTATATCAAATATAATGACATTAAATAGTGACCAAATTCTCTGTTTTGATGAAAAAGAATGGAGAATATTATTGTTAAAAATGACAAAAATGACCAATATACTATTTCATTGGGAAAATACTAACATAAATTTTAGAGACCGTCATCATATTGCGAGTACATATTTATTTAAGTTCTTAACAAAAATAGATATATTTGATAATACTGTAAGATATTTAGAATTAACACAGGAAAAAATGGAAATGAATTCTGCTATTTATGAAAGTTTGTTAAAAGAATTATTAAAAAAAATAGAATTTAAACGTACAAAATTAGAAACAGTTAATAATGAATTTTTATTAACCAAGTTTTATATAGAAGAACATATAGGTAGAGAAAAGTTTGATAGTGGGGATATGAAAGAGTTTGTAAGATGGCTTTATAGCAGAGAACTATTCAGTAATGCTATCCCCTAACAATACTGATAAAATGTGTAATTGATTTATCAATAACGTTGCACTTGAAAATAATAAAGGTATACTGCAGTTAAAAAAGTATTTATAGTTTATTGATAATTAATTAATATAAATTCCAGTAACCTACCACTTTCAGCTAGTGTAAAGCAATATTTGGTTCCGCCGTCTTTACTTCATGTAGATAAGCAGAAGTAATATTAATGGTCTTCTTTCTCGATTTAGTGGTTTTGTTTTTGACAACCACTTCTTCATTGGCAACCTGAATATTTTGATATTCATCACATAGTAGTTTTTTTATAAATTCAAACACAAATTTTAAAACTCGTTCTGTACAATTTCCCA
>Ga0209188_1002429_pt1 | contig 13762 bp, 10 predicted proteins | sample C_130625_EF_Meta_FD_187307 | JGI IMG/M metagenome (GOLD analysis project Ga0209188, IMG submission 187307) | Freshwater microbial communities from Lake Croche, Canada to study carbon cycling - C_130625_EF_MetaG (SPAdes) (version 2) | ecosystem: Environmental > Aquatic > Freshwater > Lake...
GATTGGGTCCGCATTCAGGCACAGCGGGCGGTCAGGAAACATTTCCGGGGCGGCATCCGGAATTGGATTCTGGGCACGCCTTGACCGGTCCGGTTTACGTGAGAGGGGCGGAGCCCGGGATGACCCTGGCGGTACGCATTGATGGTTTGACGGTAGGCGACTGGGGAACCACCGTCGCGGGCGGCTGGACGTGCGAGTGGAACGAGCGCTTGGGCGTGACGGACGCGGGGGTATTTCATACGTGGACGTTTGACGAATCACGTGAGTGGGCAACCAATTCGCTGGGATTTCGGGTGCGGTTGCGTCCATTTCTAGGCGTAATGGGGATGCCGGCGAACGTGCCGGGCATTCAGTCAACCATCCCGCCCCGGGCAACCGGTGGAAATATCGACTGCAAAGAACTGGTGGTTGGGAGCACCCTGTATCTCCCGGTATCGGTACCGGGCGGGCTGTTTAGTGCTGGAGATGGTCACGGCGCCCAGGGGGATGGGGAAGTCTCGGTTACGGCGATTGAAGTGCCAATGACTGCCGATTTGACCTTCGATTTGTTGGAAAACATGCCCATATCCGCTCCCGTAGCGAATACTCCCGCCGGATGGGTGACGATAGGATTTGACGCCGACACAACCCAGGCGACGGTTTCGGCGCTTAATTCAATGCTAGAACTGATGGGGCGTCAGTTTGGAGTTGGTCGGCTAGATGCATTAGCGCTGGCGAGCGTCGCCGTAGATATGCGGATCACCCAGATGGTGAACCAGGTTCGGGGGGTTCACGCGGTGCTGCCCCATGGAGTGCTTTCTCGCTGATTAGCTGAGCGGATTGGGCCACCCAATTAGGTGGGTGAGGAATATGGCTACGGCAAATCCGCCGTAGTAGATGCCGAATAACGTAAAGGTTTGGTTTCGACTGATACGTGGGAGTTCGACGGGTTTGTTTCTCGCTTTGTATGATTGCAAGATGGTCAGGGCTGGCACGATCAGTTGGATTATTAAGAATACGGGAAAGCAGATCGCAGTCAAGATCGCGACCAGGAAAAAGAAGGGCGTGGGCCAAAGTACGACGGTTGCCCATGTTGCAGACATCATTAAGTAGTTAGCTATTCGGAGCCCGGAAGTTTGCTTTTGTACCAGGAAGCTCCAGTAAATAGCGGGATATACGAGTACTACTAGGAGTGAGACTATAAGCAAAACTGCAAGCGGGTCGCGATGCCACCCAGAGCCGTTGAAATACATCAAGTACAGGAACAGCATCTTGTTTACGAGTAAGGATTCCAGTTCCACAAGATCTTGATGGAATGGGCGCTGCCTAGCGCGTAGATGACGAGGGAAATTGCAGATTCAATGTGTCTTATTCGCTCGGTAAGGAAGACTCTCTCGCCGCCTTTACGAGCGAAGATGGTCCATCCCGACAATGATGCGTAGGCGAGCATGAACGCGAGAAATGCCCCTGGCGTGTACACCATCAGCATGAGAACTATGCTGGCTGGCCCAGTGAAAATTAGCCACGTGCTCCAAAGCAGGATCAGGTTGAGCAACCACGTGTCTCTTCCGATTCCGTGGCGAAGATACCCCCAGAAGAATAACGGATAGATGAGCATCCAGCCGCAGAATGCAATCAAAAACAACCAAAGCCAGAATGCTTGAATGGGCGGCAAGTTGCATCTTTTGACGCCAGTTGGAAAAGGCGTGTGGCATCTTAGGCAATGAATATAGTCCCGCAGGTGCCCAAGACGATGTCAAGGATGGCTGCGGGTTTGATTCACGGGATATTCATTGTTTCTTACGGGCCTTTCTCGATCTTTGGCAAACCGTAATGGCCGAATAAGAAGCGACGGCTGGATAATAGGAGCCGCAGACGTCGTCTGCGGTCTACCTAAAGGCTCATCGCGACGACGCCGGTTCGTACGATTTCCTGAATGTGAAATGGTTGCAGCGCTTTGATCACGTCCTCCACCTCGGCGACTGAGCCCGTGAACTCGACCACGATTTGGTCTCCCTGAGCGCCGGGAGTTTTTCCGTAGAACTCGAGAACCAGATTGTAGAGCGAGTCGCGTTGTTCGGCCGTCGGCTGGACTCGAATGAGGGCCAATTCTCGGCTGACGCTACTTTCGGCCGGGAGCGCGGAGCACTCGACGACGTCGATCAGCTTGTCCAACTGCTTGAGCACTTGCTCCACCACGGAGAGGTCACCCTCAACGATGAAGGTCATGCGGCTTAGTCCCGGCTCTTCGCAGTCGCCGGCGTTAAAGCTGGCGAGGGAGAATCCGCGGCGACGGAACAGACTGACGACGCGATTGATGGTTCCGCTTTCGTTCTGAACCAGGGCGGTGACGGTGTGCTTTTGACTCACGACGATTTCTTCAGTGTTCATTTATTGGCTCCGGTGAGGCTAGGCGCGACTTCCGGCGCGTGATGGACGGAATGAGTGGTTTCGAAAGAGGCAACGACGTCCTCGGGCGGCTCAACGTGGGTGAGCGCGGGATCCATGATCACGCTGCTATTGCTTCCACCCGCCGGAACCATGGGATAGACGTTCTCTTCCATTTCCACCACGAATTCGCAGAGAACCGGGCCATTATGGGCGCGGGCGGCTTCCATGGTGGCATCAAGATCCTCGCATCGATCACATCGGAAGTACTTGACTCCGTAGGCTTCGGCAAGCTTGCCAAAGTCGGGCGACCCCATGGCGACGCTGCTGTAGCGATTATCGTAAAACAGCTCTTGCCACTGCCGGACCATCCCGAGGTATCCGTTGTTGAGAAGCGCGATCTTCACATTGACGCCGTACTCGACGGCCGTTTGAAGCTCCTGCAAGGTCATCTGAAATCCACCGTCGCCAACGACCGCCCAAACCTCATGGTCGGGCCGAGCGAACTTCGCCCCAATCGCGGCGGGGAATCCAAAGCCCATGGTGCCAAGGCCGCCGCTGGACATCCAGTTGAATGGCTTCTTGAACTTGTAGAACTGGGCGGTCCACATCTGGTGTTGACCAACGTCGGTGGCAACAATCGCCTCGCCGTTGGTGTGCTCATTCAAAGCGCGGAGAACGGTGCGGCTCAAGAACTTGCCTTCCGGAACCATGAGCGGATACTGGGCTTGCCAACCACGAATCTGCTCACGCCATTCTGGGTGTGACAGCTGGGTGGTGCGGAGCTTGTTGATCTCGCCAAGCGTGGCTTTCACATCGCCGATGACCCAAGCGCGGGGGCTGACGGTCTTTCCGACTTCGGCCGGATCGAGGTCGAAGTGCAGAATCTTGGCGTTCGCGGCAAAGGCTTTGGTATCGCCGGTCAGTCGATCATCGAAGCGAGCGCCAATGCCGATCACCAGGTCGGCCGCCTGAACGGCGAGCGTTCCGGTGGCTTCCCCGTGCATCCCCATCATGCCGAGGGAGAGTTCGTGGTCGCGCGGGAAGGTTCCGAGACCCAGCAGGGAGTTAATGACAGGAATATCGTTTGTTTCGGCGAACGTTTTGAGTTCATCAAACGCTTCGCCCCACAGGACGCCCGCACCGGCGATCAGGACGGGGCGTTGGGCCGCCTCAATCATGGCGACGGCGGTCGCAATCTGGGCCGGATCGGGATCGGGAGGCAACTGGTATCCACGGCGATGAATTTCGGTGGGGAACGGGTTGCTCGTCATCTTTTGGAAAACGTCTTTCGGAATATCAACCAGAACTGGACCCTTGCGGCCGGTGTTTGCCAGGTAGAACGCTTCGGCCAGAACGTACGGCAGGTCGTTTACGTCGGTGACCAGGTAGTTGTGCTTGGTAATGGGGATGGTGATTCCCTGAATATCGGTTTCTTGGAATGCGTCTTTGCCGATTGCCCAGCTGTTGACGTTACCGGTAAGGCACACCATGGGGATGCTGTCCATCATCGCGTTGGCAATGCCCGTTACGAGGTTGGTGGCACCCGGTCCGCTGGTGGCAAGGCACACGCCAACGCGTCCGGTCGCCCGGGCGTAGCCATCGGCCATGTGGGCGGCGCACTGCTCGTGACGAACCAGCACGTGCTTCACCTGTGGCCAGTTCAGCATTTCGTCGTAGAGGGGAAGCACAACGCCTCCCGGATATCCAAATAGCGTGTCGATCCCGTGTTTAACGAGCGACTCCATAACGATGGCGGCCCCTGATCTTTCCTGCATATTCCTGCTTGCTCTCTTCCCTTATTACTTAAAACAAGAAAGCCTCCCGGTTTCCCGGGAGGCTTCTCGTCAACATTTTCGTCTTCGTTTATCCAGCCCGGTTTAGCCCCGCTCAATAAGGAGGAGGTTTAGGAGGATAATCGAGACAACCGGCAGACTCGGCGCAACGCGCGCCGGGGCGCAAAGCGCTCCTGCGATAACTGGTGGCGTACCGGTCTCCATCTCAAAGATAATATCACGCCTTTTCGGAATCCGAGTATTTATTTACAGTTTTTTCTTTATCGCGCGCCAAAGGGAAGGGTTCACGGTCTCGGGGATGGCGATCAATAAGGCTGCCGTCGCCGCTTTGTACCGCCGGAGTTTCTTGCCCGATTTCTCTCGCTTCGCCTCCACCAGGTTGGCTAAACGGTCGGCTAGCTTGATGGCTTGGGCGGATGCCGACATCTTGATCACGTCCTGACGAAGGAGTTCAGCGCGTAGATTCCAAACCTCGTCGCGAGAAAGTCCGGCGACGGCGGCAGCTTCCGGCTCGGTCCGGGTCAGCTCTCGCACCAGGTTCAGCACGTCCGTACCAAACTGCTTTTTAATCTCGGCCTCGGTCGCCGATTCTTGCTCGAGCAGGTCGTGAAGCGCCGCCGCCGTGAGTAACACAGGGTCGGTGACCCGCCCAACATAGCGCAGATTTGAGACCACTTCGGATACGTGCGTGATGTACGGGAGCGGGTCTTTTCCGTCGCGCAACGTGCCAGCGTGACGCTGGGCAGCAAACAAAAGGGCTCGGTCCAGAGAGGGCGTTGACATGATGGATTGGATGAAATTGAATGTCTGAAGGAGACCATGTCTCCTTCAGACCTAACCTGGTCCTAGAACCCGTCCGAGCCTTTGCCCTTCTTGTTGGCACTCGGAGGACGCTGCAGCTTCATCGGCTGGTATTTTGCCAGACCCTTATTGATTTCCTCAATTGCCCGCTCCAACTGGGCATCCTTGCCCTGTCGCCACAGGTACGGGTCGAACTCAACGTCGATGTCGGGCGCAACCCCGTAGCCTTCCACATCCCACTTTCCGGTGTGAGGATTGTAGAAAGAGACGTCCGGCGAGTTGATGGAGCCGCCGTCGACGAGGGCGAAACCAAAGGCTCGAACCAGGCCACCCCAGGTCCGCTTACCGATCACGGGCCCAATCTTGTGGTACTTGAACAGCCACGGGAACATGTCGCCACCGCTACCAGAAAGTTCATTTGCCAGCATGACCTTGGGACCGAAGATAGCCAGACCCGGCGTTGGCCAATCTTTCCCGTTTCGGGGAGTAAAGACCGCACTGAGGGTTCGCTGCATCTCATGGACCATGTAGTCGTTGATTAGGCCGCCGTGGTTAAACCGTTCATCGATGATGACGCCGTCCTTATCACTCTGGGCGAGATAATAGCGGCGGAACGATTCCCATCCGCCGTCTCCCGTGTCGGGAACATGAACGTAGGCTGCGCGACCGTTGGTCATCTTCGCCACGTACCGCCGGTTGTCCTCGGCCCAGGCGCGGAACCGAAGGCCAAACTCCGATGAAGTTGGGATGACGGTAACCACCCGAGAATCTTTGCCGTCGGGCGTGGGACCCAGTTTGACTTTCACCTGCCGGCCGGCCTTGCCTTCCAACAGCAGATAGATGTCGAGACTGTCGTCCAGCGGCTTGCCATCAATCTCAAGCACGTATTCACCCACCTTCGCGTTGATGCCGGGTTGGGCAAGCGGAGCGCGGAGACCAGGGTTCCAACGTTCCCCGTCGAAGATTCTGGACAGCCGATATTTTCCGTTGGAAAACTCGAAATCGGCACCGAGGAGACCGCCAGGCACCATCTTGTCCGTGCCGCGGGTGTCGCCACCGCTAACCCACATGTGGCCAATGCTAAGTTGCCCCACGATGTCTTCGAAAAGATAGTTGAGGTCGCTTCGGCTTGCGATATTTGGCACGAACGGCGCGTACATCGCCTTCAGCTCGTTCAGGTTCGCTCCGTGCATTCCGGCATCGTAAAAGAAGATGCGCTCGTTGCGGAACAGTTCATTGAACATCTGGTTCCACTCCGCCTTCGGATCGAATTTAACGCGCATACCTTCGAGCGATACTCGACCTTGGCCCGGGGCAAACGGAGCCGCCGTGCTAACAATCTGAAATCCAGATCGCCCTTGGACAAGCATCTTATCGCCCTTCGCCGAGACGGATATTCCGGCGGCTTGGCCAAAAGGCATGGCCATTCGCGCATTGACATCGAACTTAGTAACACTCCCTCCGGCAATAGCAAAGAACGAACCTGCCGGTCCGGCCTCAAGGCTCGAGTACCCGGCGCGAGGCAGTGGCAACGTTACGATTCGAGACTCAATTCCGTCGAGGTCGATGCGGAATTTGTCGTTCTTGGGTGCATCCTTCTTTGCGCCCTTATCGGCATCGGGATTGGGTTCTTCGTCGCTTTCCGGCACCAGCGGATTGGCACCGTCCTTCTTCAGCACGATGGCATAGACGCTGGAAGTAGGCGGCGCCGCGCTCAAGCTGGTCATGTCCAAGTAGCTGGCTCCCCACCCCGTGTCGGTACTGGCGTGGAAGTAGAGGTGGCGTCCGTCGCGGTCGAAGACCGGATTCTTGGCATTCGCGAGCCCGTCCGTAATCTGCGTCTTCCCCTTCTTCTCCAGGTCATAGACAAAGACGGCGTTCAGGTGGTTATTGAGGTCCCGAGCCCACGTAAGCCATTTGCTATCGGGGGACCAATTTGGCTGGATGGTGGTTTGGGGATCTTCGTACGTACCGGTATCAACCAGTTGTCCCGCTCCGGTGCGGGCGTCGTGAATCCAAAGCTCATGCTTGTTGTTGGTGATGGCAATTCGAGAACCGTCTGGCGACCAAATGGGGCTATACCAAAATGCTTCGCCGTTACCCAGCGGATAAATCGTCTCGGCTCCGTCAGCTAGATTTCGAACGGCTAGTTGGTAGCCATTGCGAACATCGGTGAGGTAAGCGATGCGAGTTCCGTCGGGGGACCATGCCGGACTCTTTCGGTGAATGCCGGGAGTCTCATCAAGAATTCGATAATCTCCCTTGGCCGCGGGAACCGTCACCAAGAAACCACGCGCAGCAACGGCAACGCGGGCACCGGTCGGGCTGAGACTCAGATCTTCCACATAGCCAGAAATGTCTTTGAATTCCGGCCGAACCTCGGGAAAATCTCCCGAAATCGAAATCGGGACGTCGGTTACCTGCTTGGTTTTGGTGTTGTAAACGTGGATGCCGCCCAATTTTTCAAACACGATTTGGCCCTTACTCCCGCCCGTTCCGGCGGTCGCCGATTTGACGTCAAAGTCCGCCGCGGGCGGGAACTCTTCCTGGACCGCTCCCGACTTCAAGTCGTAACTGTAGAGGGTTTTGGTCAATTTTCGGTCGCTGACAAAGTAGATTCGGTCGCCGATCCACATCGGCTGCTCATCATTGGTGTTCTGCCGCGGAATCTCTTTGACCTTGCTGGTCGCCAGGTCCGCAATCCAAATCGGATACGTTTGACCGCCGCGGTATCGCTTCCATCCGGGCTGCCATTTGTCGCGGGGGACGTAGGCTAACTGCTTGTCGTCCGGCGAGAATGATCCCATCGTTCCGGTGGGGAGGGGCAGCGCTTTCGGAATCCCACCGTTCGCGGACACCGTGAAGAGCCGTGGATAATCGGTGTTGGATAGCATCGAGGAGCGGTAGAGCACTTGGGCGCCATCCGCTGACCAACCGACCGTGCTATCGGCGCTGGGATGCGCGGTGAGACGTTTCGGTATTCCCCCGGCGGCGGGGATGGTAAAGACGTCCGTATTGCCGTCGTACTGTCCGGTGAAGGCAACGGTCTTTCCGTCGGGCGAAAAGTAGGGAGAACTTTCTTCACCCTCACCGGTTGTGAGTCGAGAAGCGCTCCCGCCCGCAAACGGGACGGACCACAGATCGCCAGCGAAGGAAAACACGATCACCTCACCATTCGTGGTGGGGTGTTGAAATAGAAATGGACCCGGTGCCACCGAGAGGGCCGTGAGGGCCGCAAGCATAATTGGCATGGTCGTCAGTGTAATGCACAAATACTCAGCGGCACTGGATTAGTCATGAATCGGGAATATGTCCCTAATGAAACCGGGCGACCGCAGCCCGACAAACGTGATCTTGATTTCGGATCACGGTTGCACGGTCATTGAATGGGGCCGGTTTTTGCTCGGAAGCCAGAACATGGGTAGGCTGTTCTTTCGTGAACCGTAAAGTGATTTGCGCTCTCGATACTGGCGACGTTGCCGAAGCGATTAAGACGGTTAAATTGCTGTCTGACCATGTTTTAACCTTTAAAATTGGCCACGCCCTGACCTTGACGAATGGCCTGGATGTGATTGCCCGGCTGAAAGATGCGGGCGCCCAGCGCATCTTCCTAGACCTTAAATTCCACGACATTCCCAGCGTGGTTGCCCTCGCGGTTCGCGAAGCGGCCAAATGCGGCGTTTGGATGACCACCCTCCACATTGCGGGCGGTCGGGCGATGATGACCGCGGCGGTAGAACAGGCCCGGGCGTTTGACGAGGGTGAGCGGCCGCTTCTGATGGGGGTAAGTGTCCTCACTTCCCTCAGCCAGCGAGATTTGAGCGAGGATCTGGGGGTTTCTCGAGAATTGCCGGAACACATGGTGAAGTTGTCCCAGCTAGCGATCGACTGCGAAATGGACGGAGTGATTGCGAGTCCGCACGAGGCGGGAGCGATTCGCATGGCGATTGGCCACGAAGGAATTATCGTAACCCCGGGAATTCAGCTGAATTCTAATGAGAGCAGCGATCAGACGCGAGTGGCGGATGCCCAGTTTGCCTTTGACAACGGGGCGGACTACGTGGTGATTGGTCGGGCGCTCACCAGTGCCGCGGATCCGCACGCAAGATTGGTCGAACTGGGACTGACGAGTTAGGGTTTCGGTCGAGACGAGGTCGCATAAACGGTCACTTCGGTTCCCGGATAGGCGTGAATGTTGCGACCCCTCAACCGTCGCTTCAGCGCGCCTAAGTTACGTCCCAAAACGCTGCGAACTTCGTTCACCGCGTTCAGAGCCAGTTCGAACTCTGCGCTGGTGCCGCCGGTGGCAAGGGCGGCGACCAGCGACGCCGACCCCGACGAGCGAGATTGAGACAAGAATTTCTCGGTCGCCGGGAGGGCGGCATCCGATCTTAAGGACTCAATCGCGTCGGTCGGAAGGGAAACGCCCGAAGGCGTGGTGAGCAATTGCTCCAGCAACGCAGCGTGCTCCTCGGTCGTCGTTGGGGCCGACGAAGATTCTGGCAAGCCGGTGTTCGCTCGGTTGAACTCGATATCCTGTTTTTCACGAGGCTGACCACTTAACGAGTAATCGCCCAGCGGATCCAGCGCAACGTTCAGCCTCGCCGGGGTGTCGGTGAGGGCACCCAGCGTGCCTTCCGCCCGGCTCCAGGTCACTTTGCCGGTAACGATCGTGCCAATGCCGGGTAGATCCGAACCCGGGACGGATGAATTGAGCGCAAATCGAACCGGACTACCGGTCTGGCTTCCGCCACTGGTGAGTTCATCAATCAGGACGAGCTTCAGCGGTGCGTTCTCCGGAAGCGGAGTTTTCTGAGCGATTGCGGCTGTCCGTTCAGGGCCTGAAGGTCGTGGAGTGGCACTTTTTTGACCGATGAATATCCCGAGACCCACGGCGAGCACGAGGACGACCACGCCACCAGAAATGAAAATAATGCGCCGGGACGGATCGATATTCATAAGTCTGATATACGACGTGCCACCACCCTTATGATGTTGACGATATACTCAGTTTAACAATGACTGACATCCGGCGCATCGTTGCCACCGACTGCGGATCGACCACGACCAAAGCCATTCTCATCGAGAAAAACGCCAAGGGTGAATATCGCCTGGTGGCTCGCGGCGAAGCACCGACCACCGTCGAAAAGCCATTTGAAGACGTGACGTTGGGCGTTCTGAACAGCATCACGGAGCTTGAGGAGATCACCGAAACGGCGGTCCCCGATGGATTTGTAGCGGGTCGCCGAAAGCTGATTCGGGATGGCAAGGTGTGGCGTCAGCTGAAGGAAGGCACGCTGGACACCACCGGCGTTACGGGCGAGCTGGATTCGTCCGACATCTACGTTTCCACTTCCAGCGCGGGCGGCGGTCTGCAAATGATGGTGGCGGGCGTTGTGAAGTCGATGTCGGCGGAATCCGCCGAGCGAGCAGCCCTGGGTGCCGGAGCAATTCTGATGGACACCTTGGCGGTGGATGACGGGCGAAAGGATTTCCAGAAGGTGGAGCGGTTGCGCCAGCTGCGGCCCGATATCATCCTCATGTCCGGCGGCACCGATGGCGGCACGAAGAGCCACCTCATCGAGATGGCCGAGGTGATTCGCCGCGCCGATCCGAAGCCCCGGTTTGGCGACATGAAGCTACCGATCATTTATGCCGGTAACAAGGAAGCCAGTGCCGATGTAGGCAAGGTCTTGGGCGAAACGATCTCTCTGCAGGTGGTGGATAACTTGCGACCCAAGCTTGATCAGGAAAACCTGGGTCCGGCGCGGGACGAGATTCACGAAATGTTCCTGGAGCACGTAATGCAGCAGGCTCCGGGCTACTCCAAATTGCTGGAGTGGACCAGCGAAGAAGTGATGGCGACTCCAAATGCGGTTGGAAAGCTGCTGAAGGAATATGCCGAGAATGAGGGCGTCAACGTACTTGGAGTGGATATCGGCGGGGCAACCACCGACGTCTTTTCGGTGTTCAAAAATTCGTTCGGCGAACGAATCTATAACCGTACGGTATCCGCTAACCTCGGCATGAGCTACTCCATCTGTAACGTGCTAAAAGAAGCCGGAGTGGAGAACATTGCCCGCTGGTTGCCGTTCGAGATCGAGCCCTCGGAAGTGCGCAATCGCCTGCGGAACAAGATGATTCGTCCCACCACGATTCCGCAGACTTACGAAGATTTGCTCATCGAGCACGCCGTCTCCCGAGAGGCGCTGCGATTGGCATTCTTGCACCACAAGAGCCTGGCCCGCGACTTGGTGGGTGTTCAGCAGGGCGGTTTGGACCGATTGATGAGCGAGCAAGCAACCGGTCAGACCCTGGTGAAAATGCTGGAACTGGACATGATTATCGGTTCGGGCGGCGTACTATCTCACGCGCCGCGCCGGGCTCAGTCGGCCCTGATGATGATGGATGCTTACCAACCGGAGGGGATCACTATGTTGACGGTGGACTCCATCTTCATGATGCCCCACCTTGGCGTGCTCAGCGAGCACGTTTACGAAGCGGCGAAGGAAGTGTTCGAGCGGGACTGCATCGTCAAGATCGGCACCTGCATTGCCCCGGTCGGCACCGGGAAGGTGGGCGAACCGTGCGTGACGGTGAAGGGGAACAAGATTGATATTTCGGTGCCCTTCGGGCAGATTAAGGTGGTTCCGATCAATATCGACGAAACGCCAGAGCTGGTGGTTGAACCGGCCAAGACATTCGATGTCGGCGGCGGAAAGGGCAAGGCGGTAACGGTGAAGCGATTTGACACCAGTAAGGGGCATCGAGACCAGACGACGAACCTGATCGATGGTCAGCTTGGCTTGATTATTGATACGCGCGGCCGTCCATTCGATATTCGGCTGGAAATGGCGGGACGAGTGGCGAATTTGCGCTCGTACCTAGAAGCGATGGGCCTCCCCCTGCCGGCGTAGGCTCACACTGAACTGTTCCGGGGCGCGTGCCTTCAGGCCGCATGCGGCTTTCGGGTGCTTTAGCCCCGAGCGCATGTGCGAGACTCCGTTTTGAGAGCGACTGCACGATGAATTCGGGGTTTCCATCGTCCAGTTGGGCAGTTGACCAGTAAAATGAGTCCATGGTTAAGGAAAAAATAAGGGGAATACCTGCCGGATTGGGCACAACCCCGCGAGCATTTTCCCTCGCCATGGCTGGAGTTGCGGTCGCATTTCTTTGCGTATTCCTGTGGCCCAAGTCTGATTCCCAGGTACGCACATCCTGGGCCAACTTTCCGTGGCTCAAATTCTTTATTCCATTTTTGGGAATATTTCTCGCGCTTTACGCGACTAGCGTTAAAACCCCGTTAGACCCCAAACTGAAAGCTACCCAGAACCGAAACGCAATTCTGGTCTTTTTCGCATTTCTGCTAATCATATTCACCATGATCGCGATTTCAATTGCTCGGGGCCAAACCGTCAGTCAGTCCGTCTCGGCTGGCATATCCGGAATCTTTTTGGCACAAGTGATCGGGTTTGTGTTTGGATTGATCATAAGGATCTTGCCAAAATGCCAACGCACACATAAGTAGGGTCCAATGAAAAAGCTAACCGAGTCTGAAGCTAACCAATGGATGGCCAGCCTCGGTTTGGCTACAACTGAGAGCTATATTCAAAATCGGTGGAATGCGCCAAATGGACTGCGATACAGCAGTCTCGATAAGGAAGCATGCCGACAAGCGCTGGTACTATGCCTCGCTGATTTCGTGGCCGAAAGCGAAGTGCTCATTTCGATATTTGAACATGGAATCTGGTCCTCATTTGAAATCCCTTATCTCTGGCACTTGGTGCAGCGAGATGGCAACGTCCCCGAAGAAATCGACTACCTGAACTACGTTTTTGGGACGGAAGAAAACGAGAGATTGTTTTCCGTTTTATTTCTTATGCTGAGCTTCGGATGGGGGTTCATGCTTATAGCGAAGGAGAAGAAGTTTGCCTACATTCACGACCACGATGACGGCCTGGTTGCCATTTGTGAGGACCAGGAAATCATTGGTTACCTGAAGGATCGATTTGATAAATTCGGTTTCAAGCAATTTACTTAGCGCAAAATTCACGATCCGCTAGCAAACATATCTCGTGGCCGTCGGGTACTTTATTCCGCCGTCACTGCAAGACTAGCAATCAGAATGGAACCGCCGCGGTCCGCCGCGGCGAAACTGTAAGTATCGGAGCATCCGGTACCAAATCCCAATCCTTCGATCTAACAAAGCGGTCGTATTTGGAAGCCATGGGTTTGCCGCTCCCGGAGTAACAGACGCCAGGTAGTTCTCAGATTCTGACCGATCTGCTTAACCCTGAAGAACTTCGTTGGTGAATCCACCGACCAAGTCCTCACCCTCGAGGTAGATCCAGTCGCATACGTCTTCCACGGGTTGGGATACTAGGGAACCCAGCTTCAGCCCGGGTTGATGCATCGGTTTGTTTTCCAGTTTTCCAGAGATTTGCCCACCGGAAATACTGGTGACCGACACCCACATATTCTCGACCCGATCTTCTTCGCCAAACGGGAGTTTGACCATGAACAGCTGTTCCGGGCTTTGACGAGACCGGAGGGCGGCTTCGAATTCGGGAAATCGGCGGCGAGCTTCGGCAATGGCGGCCTCCATCTTCTTTTCGTCGTACTGGGTGATGACGGCATCGTAGGCAACGGTATCCATGACTTCCGAGGCTTGACCGTCGGCAAAGGCGGTGAGTAGCTCTTCGGTCACCAGGTTCATCCGCTGGGTGTTGAAGCAGTAGACGGCGGTGACGTCGGCGTCGATCAGCGGAAGGGCCATTTTCCCGACTAAATTGATGCCG
>Ga0209188_1002430_pt1 | contig 13760 bp, 9 predicted proteins | sample C_130625_EF_Meta_FD_187307 | JGI IMG/M metagenome (GOLD analysis project Ga0209188, IMG submission 187307) | Freshwater microbial communities from Lake Croche, Canada to study carbon cycling - C_130625_EF_MetaG (SPAdes) (version 2) | ecosystem: Environmental > Aquatic > Freshwater > Lake | place...
TTTTTTGTTTTTTTGTTTTTTTGTTTTTTTGTTTTTTATATATTATTGCGAGAGCAGGAACGCCGTTTGCAAAGCAATTCACCTACAGAAGGTCATCGAGGAATATCCTCGAATGTTATTGATTAAACTCTGTAGCAAACAAATTGACGGGCACATATTCTTCAGGTTCGTTGTCATATACGCCCAATGGGGAAGGAACCACTGTGGCAGCACGAGACGTCAAAGGGTCTATGCGTATGCATTCGGTTCGGGTTAACTCTGGCATTTTAGGGGGCGTGGAAAATACGAATCTGGACGACAAATCAACGATGCATTCGTCAACGGGTTCTTCCGTCTCTAGGGTCTTGGAATGTGCCAACACTTGACGGTTTATTTCTTCAGTCGATAGATTGTAGTCGTTTTGGTTTGCTATTTCGCCTTCGGGAGTAAGCAACAATCCATTGGAATACACCAAATACGAGGCAACATATGCAGCACGTTCTTCAACGAGGGCATCCTTTGCTTCTTGATTGAGTGCAATGTTTTTATGGCGTCTTGCTAATCCGCGACCCTTGCGTGGTTTGGGACTGAACGCAACGATTTCGTCCATTGTCATGCCATCATCGACGATAGGAACAATAGGTTGAAGAGAGAGATTCATTGAGGACATTTTGTATAAGCGATATTCGAGAGTATTAGTAGCAGATTCTTTGAGGTATTAAGTTATAGATATTATATGACGGCGAGTTGTCATATCATATGTGAAATAAAAAGTCAATCAATTTTATGGGGTGGGGGAAACCTTGGTTTTCCGCTTTGCTTACGCCCCTAACCCCCATACTTTAATGCGGATGGAAGATATAACTTAGGATGTTAGTCGGGTTAGATATAATTCACCTGCGAAACTCCTTCGTCGTCACTGCTTCGCTTGTCCGGGAATACTACAATAACCTTCGATGGTCACTTCGTATCTACCATCTCCGGTTCGTCTGGATGGCGTTTTAAGACGCCATCCAGACACGCCTTTTGCGGTAGCTAAAGCGCAGTCGATTCCTCGAACACCTACGCTCTCAGTTTCGCTTACGCCTCGCTTTTGCGGTAGCTTAAGGCGTTCTCACAATATAACACTTTGAACGGAAGGGTTAAAGGGAAACCTTGGTTTACCTTAAAGGAGGGGGTTAGGGGGAACGTAGTTCCCCCTTACAATAGCGTTTCAATCGCGTCTTTCGATACACACATATAATCAGTGGTATTATCCATCTTGCTATATCCAATCAAGAACTGATTACTCTCTTCGAAATACACAAAACCGAGAGTATATTCCACTTTCTCGCCATTCAACGTGAACATGGTGCTATACCGTTTGACTTCATACGTCTTGCTATCCAACACGACAAACACGTGATAATAATATCGGCGGTCTTCATAACTCACGACGTGACACATAAACCATACTTCATCACCAATCAATACGCCATTGGTCGAACCCCTCAAATATTTGAAAAAAACGGGAGTCGTAATAGTATGTGTTTTCTCGAATAAATACGAAGTGGTTTCGATAGATGTATCGATTTCGTCATCGGAATCGGTTTCACTTCCAGATTCCAATTCGTTTTCGGGTTTGATATTTCCAATCACCAAATCGTGCCATCCATAAATAATCTTCAGTGTTCCATTCCCATCCGTAAATAGCACCCAATTCTTTTCCACTTGTTTTTGGTCGTCAATCAATACCAATCCCGAACGAGAGACTGTGAGAACGCCGGAGCAAGGAGGAACGAATTGCGTAGGTTTTCGAGGATTTACCGAAGAGAATTTATTCTCGTAGGCAAATCTCGAATTGATGTCAATCGTTCCATGTTCTACCATTAAATGATGATGATTGATTCCTCTATTCGCACTATACACCAATCTACCATCGTGGGAATGAATACGCACATCTTCTAACCCGACATACAAACTATCGAATGCTTTATTATACGGCATTTCGAATTCACTCGTCTTTGTCCATACCGGACCTTTTATATCGATGATTGCGACGGCATTTTTCGTGGCGATATTCTTTTGGTTTTCGTATCCGCCATTCGCATTAATACGGTAGTTCACAAACCGTTGAACGACTACCATAAATCCGGGTTTATAGAATGAAATAGACGGCGTGCTACTCACAAATTCCGGAAAATGGTCTCGAAATAAATCTTGCCCGATATTCTTCAAGAGTTCCCGATTTGTTTCCGAAAATGAGGTCGAGATACTCTCTAATCGTTTCGAATAGAACTTGTAGTTACTCAGCACATTTCTTGCCACATTTTCATCCACAATCGAGCAATTCAATACTTTTAGGCAAATACGGGTCATGTCGAATTTATCGACATTGCAATAATATCCAATAATCGAAAACTCATAATCCAGTTTGTAATCATAGACGTCTTTCTGTAAAAACAAATAATCCGGGCGAGGATGGAGAGTGTATTGCTTTAGCGCCATTACATAAAACATATACGCCAACTCGTTTTTGCCGGTTTGACGATAATGTGTGATAATCTCATATAAATTCTCGATACGGCGAGGAAACAACTGATACGCTTCTAACCAATAATAAATGGCATTGGTCATATCGCCCAATTTTTGGTAGCATTTCCCAATACTATAATGACTATGCCATACTTCCTCGAACCAACCACCGATAGCAATCCGTTTTTTGTATGTCTCGATTGCTTCGGCATAATCGCCGTGGTCACGATAACTGTTTGCCAAATAAAATGTATATCTGTCATTGTTGGGTAGGTCTTCTAACCCTTTTTTCAATAGTCGAATATCTCTCTCGAATTTATCACTCTTGCTTCCGCCATCGCCAATATCTTTGATGAATATATTCGGTTTATCGAATGTCCCATAAACCGTTCCTTCGGGAGTCTTGACGAATTCGTGGGTGACACCCCAATAATAAATGCCTTTGCGATTTTTCACAATGCGAGTATTCTTATAATAAAACGTATCCGACCCTTGGAACATATAATAGGCATCTGCTGTTAGACTATTCTTGAATTGTTCGAGAGTATATTCCGGATGTTTCCATAAAATCATATCGGCATCCAGTAGTAACAAGTAATCGGCGTTTTCCGTCATGGATTCACACGCTTTTAGTGCAAATGACCGATTATGGGCAAAATCCACAAACGGTTCTCGCACGATTTTCCCCGGGATTCCTTTTTCCCCAAAAAAGGTCTCGATAATTTCGATGGTATTGTCTGTACTTCCGGTGTCACAAATACAATAACTGTCAATGATTCCAACCACGGATTCGAGCAATCGTCGAATAATACGACTCTCGTTTTTCACAATCATATTCAAACATAATGTCGGTATTCGTTTTCCAGATGACATATTGTATTGGTATTATGTATTTGTATATACACATTTATATTGTTTTCATTTTCCAATTGAAAAACGTATGTATTAGTAATATTATTAGTAATATATATACATCTCGATATTATATTTGAAAAATGGCATTTACACGTTTTCACGATGACCCAGTAAGAATCGAAAAAGGATTAGAACAAAGCACATTTTCCGGAAGATATTATTTAGACACTCCCGGTCCAGGAACCCAATTACCTTATATGATGGACCCACAAATGCGTATTCAAAAATGGGGAGCAAATTTAGCAAATGATACAACCAATTTAGAGAGTGAATTGCGATGTCTCGGTCGTAAACTCTCGCATAATTACGACGAATCCTATCTTCAGTCCAATTTATTTCGTGGAAGCAAACAATCCTATCCAACCAATAGCGACCACAGATTAGAATCTCGAGCAAGTCATCCCGCATGGATGTATCGTGATTTAGAACACCCCCGTTGGGAGACACCCTTTATTAATCCCATTGTCAAGGCAAATCTCAATAAACCATTTATCGAAAATGTATCGTCTCGAATTATGGCGAAAGATGCATTCACACCTATTTTACCGATGGTTCATAATAAACCGGATTATTCAGTATAATTCGATATTATTCGCTTGTCTGGGAATACTACATATATATATAATCTCGAAGGCAAATATATACATATTATAAAACATAATTCTAAATGGAAATATTAGCCATTCCTATTGTAGCATTAGGTGCTTTATATTTCGTATCGAATCAACAAAAAGGGGTAAGTGAGAATGACGACTCTCGACAAAATCGTTATGCAGAAGCATTTGCAAGTCGAGACATATACGACAATTTACCCAATGTCAATACGCCCGACCGCAATTTCAAAGACGATTCTTCTTTATTGTCTATTGGCACAGTTCCCGAAAACGATTATACCAGCAAACTCTCGACAGTGAATCGTTATGATGGACCCGAAGTATATACCGATAAATATTTCAATCCGGTTCGATACCCCCAAACCGGAAAAGATGTAATGACCGGTGACCGCACATTCGATTCACTCACAGGAGATAAAGTGGATTCGTCGTATTTTCAACACGCCAATATGGTGCCGTATTTCGGCAGTAATGTGCGAACCCGGTTTGCAGGGGACAACACAAACGAGAGTGTTTTGGATAATTTAGTCGGAACTGGGTCACAGATCCTATCGAAAACGGAACAATCGCCTTTATTTTCGCCATCGGAGAACTTGAATTGGGCATATGGAGCACCCAACAATACGGATTTCGTTCGCTCTCGTATGAACGTCAGTCAAAAAATGTCGAATGTGAAACCGTTCGAAGAAGAACGAGTTGGACCTGGATTAAACGGACAATCCGGTGCTGGATTTAATTCCGGTATGGTAGCACGGGAAACATGGTTGCCAAAGACGGTGGATGAATTGCGTATATCTACAAATCCAAAGACATCCCATACCATTTTAGGACACGAAGGACCGGCAATAAGTCGAGTCACGAATTTGGGAATGATGGGACAAATGGAAAAAAATCGTCCCGAACGTGCATTCGAAATGGGTCCCGAAAGATACAATACAACTACAGGGTTAGAAAAAGGAGCAATGCTTCACGCTATTCCTATTGACCGCCACGTGAATCGTGAAACAACTGCGACTAGTTACATTGGTGGTGCGGGTGCATCGAACTCGGAAACGTATGTGGAGGGGCAATACATGCCATCGAAACATATCGATTTAGGGGCAGTGCCATTACACCCGGCAAATGCAGTGGGGCGAAGTGGAGCACGTGAAGGCGAATATGGTATTCACGGCAAAATGGCGTATCCCAATAACCGCACAGTAACACGAACCGATGATTATTTTGGTGCAGTCGGTGGTGCATTTGGTAGTGTGGTTTCACCTTTATTGGATATTTTGCGTCCCTCTCGCCGTGAAAACACCATTGGGTCATTGCGTCCTTACCAAAACCCTGCATCGAGAGTCCAGAATTCGTATGTTTTTAATCCGGCAGACCGACCAGCACCTACGATTCGTGAAATGACGGAACAATCCATCAATCATCTCAATATCAATGCCGGACAACGTGGCGGAGGATATGAAACGACCGAACATCAACCCGCATTCACTACTCGTAACCAAACCGGCAATTTCTACTATAGTGGCATTGCCGGTGGTGGCGAAGGACATAAACAAGTGCGTCCATATGATGCCGAATATGCCCAACGCAATAACGATATCAAATCGTCGACTATCGAGGGACGTATGGTTCCGGGAAATATGTCGTTAATGAATGGCGACATCAATATGGCGTCGAAACCCAAGGACTTGTTTATGCGAAACGACCGACCGATTGCCCCGACCAATATGCCATATCAATCACCTGATATTACCAGTATGGGTAAAATGCAGGGGTCTGCACCATTATACCAAACCGCACAATTAGACCGCAATACTCCCGATATATTGACTTCGTTGAAATCGAATCCGTATACATTGAGTGTCGTGAATGGCATTGGGGGGAACTACGTTCCCCACTAACCCCCCTCCTAATGGGGGGAACGTAATTCACCTACGCATCTCCTTCGTCGTCACTGCTTCGCTTGTCCGGGAATACTACAATACGTGTATTTATAGTATAATTATAGTATAAATACAAAGAAAATAATTCATTATGGAAGAACTTGCGAGAACGCCGGAACTATGTAGTAGCGTAGGTGTTCGAGGATTTGCCTGCGCTTTAGCTACCGCAAAAGGCGTGTCTGGTTGGCGTCTCGGGACGCCAACCGGATTATCCGGAAATGGTTTACCATCGAAGGATAATACTCTCGAAACACCCCCATCACTCGATGAAGAAACTCCATACACTTTACAAATGCCAGAGGAAGATAATTTGGATTCGTTATATCAACAATTTGGATACGACGATCACAGTTTGCCTTCTCCGGTGAATACTATATATAAAACGCAGTCATTTGATAATATCAAAGTCGTATCCCCCGGTCGAAATAAAAAACGGCACAAACAAGAATTGGTACAAATCCAGAAAATGTTGTCGGTTTCACATATACATAAACCCGACAAGGGATCAAACGACTCTCAATATTCGGTAGTGGATGACCCCGAAGCAACTGAATCTTCCAAAAAAAAATCGCAAGACCACATCCATCAACTCGAATTGTATATGGAATTCTTCTGGTGTTTTTCGTGCTGTTATTCGAACCCGACATTTCGCAACTATTTCGAGAGAATTGTAATAGGTATTGACAAATCGAGAAATAAACATAATAATACTGAAAACGAACTCGACTCCGGAACATGTCATTCGTGTAATGTCTGGTTCTACGATTGTATTTATCGTATCTTTTTTGCCCCCATATTCGACAATGACGATTCCAAGTTCACCAAAACACAAAAACTCGTTATTTTGGTTCGACTCTCGTTTGAGATGTATAAAACAATGATTGGGAGTTATTTAACTATATTCACACCTCAAAAATGCAACGATGGAATCTGCACGCTGTATCAAAATCTCATACCCAAAGATAATATGGAAGTAGTAGCACTTGCCGTGAATTCGTTTATGGCATTTTCATTGATATGTGAATACCTCATCGAATTATCGAGAGAAAAGATTCTACGGTTGTATTTCGAAAACGACCCACGACTCCCGGTCGAAAAAGAATATTTCACTAATTTATTGGGTATAATCGACACCAAAAAAGCGAAACTCTTTAGCGAACAAACCATCATTATACGAACCATTTTCCAATTATATCGTCGTATTGGGATTATCCTACTCTCGATATATGTTGCAAACATATGTATTAGTGGTGCAGTTATTTACAAAAACTATTACGACAAGAGTTCTTTGTTTGGGTTTGTAACCAATGCGCTGTTTATTGTATTCAAAATGGCGAGTATATTGAAAATCGCCATACATTCTATTAAGATACCGTATTCGGCATATATCGAGAGTCCAGTCGCGTTCAATTCATTGAAAGAGGAATATATCAAACCCGAAATCAAAGCACAATATCTTTTCCGGAACATGGAAGATTATGCGGCGCAAAACGAAAACGCACAATACTTTATGGAAAACCGGCAATATATGAAATTCTTATTGGATAATATGGAAAAAAAATATGATATCGAACTCGCAGATATGCCATCAACCTTCTATGGTAAACCACCCACGGTTATTACTCGAACGTCGGATCTCTTATGTCGCCCAGGCGTTCTCACACAAGTTGAAAATGGTGTAGAGAATGAAGATATAGAATCGGTGAATACTCTCGAATATACCTTAACAAAAAGACATCATCATTCGTTTAGTTAATTCACCTACGCATCTCCTTCGTCGTCACTGCTTCGCTTGTCCGGGAATACTACAGTTGTTTGGGTATATAGAATATTGTAGATATTACGGCACAAATTTAATATCGTGATGTATCGACTCATATGTGCTAATATTTACTGGTTGCAACTTATATAATTCAACGTAAAAATCCCATAACTGGTGTAAATTGGTAAAATCATAATCATCCATTATTATGACACCCCCGGGGTTAGTTAATCGATAAGCATTACAAATGTCACTTTCGGCAACTTCGGTAGAATGCCCTCCATCAATATGAATTACTTCATATTTGTTATTTTCCCCGATTAATGTCTTTGTGCTATCTCCTTGTATAAGCGAAATTCGATCGCCGAATGTCTCTTTTAATTTTAAATAACACGGATAAGTATATGAATGTTCACCCAAATCAAAGCATGTTAATTGTATATTTGGGTTTGTAATTAACATTAATAGTGCCGAAAACCCGGAATTAAACCCGATTTCCATTACGTTTTTGATATGTGAGTGCAAAACCATATTACTTATATTTTTGGTTTTATTTAAAAATAAATCGGTGTAAGTTGTCGTGTGATGCACCATAAAAATGTTGCCTTCTAACGGTTCATTACACTCTCTAATTATTGGTAATAAATGGTCGTTAATGTAATGTTTTGCTGTAGTAATGTTATTTGTAATTGTATAATCTTTCCACCGGTTTAACACATTATTCATCATTTGCAGTTTACGTTGATATATACCAGGTCCACCTGAATAATGATGTATTACTTTGTCATTGCATTCTGGTTTTTTATGGTCATTAATATTGTGACTTTCAATAATAGCGAATTTTTTTAACACCTTATTGTCGTATACATTTTGCGCGAATGCATTGTATACTACGTGAGGTTGGTCGTGGAAGGCGTGCGGTTTAGTAATGGTGTCTGCTTTTATTTTACAAAATAAATCTCTTATCGCGCTACAATTTTTAAATAAAAGTATTCCACTTGAAAACGCAGAGTTGTCTGAATAGTTTGTTATTGAATCGCCAAACAAAGATTTCCCCCAAAAATCTGACGGGCAATCAATCGTGCCTTCTTCTACCGCATATAATACGTCTTTTTCACATATGTCAAACACTTTGTTTATATTTTGGGTTATCAAAATATCTGTATCTAAATACAATATTTTACTATATTTTGAAATCGATTCTAATTCAAATACGTCTATCCTTGATTTACACGCCGAATCAACTGAATGGTAAGAATCGTTTATTTCAAATTCGATTTTTTTGGTATATAAGTGACTTTCTTTTATTCTTTTCATAAATGGTGTGCTTGTGTATATCAAGACATTCGTGCTGTCATCTATATTTCCATATATAAGTATACTCTCCAGCAGTAAAAATAACATATTTACATAATTTGGGTCATTAAACACGCAAATAAAAATACAATTCATAATTATATTTTTATTTTTATATAAGACTTTTTATATGCTTTTGGAATGATTCATTATATGTTATAGTGGACATTGTGAGAACGCCTTAAGCTACGCAAAAGCGAGGCGTAAGCGAAGCTGAGAGCGTAGGTGTTCGAGGAATCGACTGCGCTTTAGCTACCGCAAAAGGCGTGTCTGGATGGCGTTTTAAGACGCCATCCAGACGAACCGGAGATGGTAGATACGAAGTGACCATCGAAGGTTATTGGGATGACGCCTGACCATCGAAGGATAATGTAGTATTCCCGGACAAGCGAAGCAGTGACGAGGAACGAGTTTTGTAGGTGAATTGCGACAAACCATCCAAGTGATGAGTGAGGCACGAGTGAAGGTGTTCGAAGAATATAATACGTTAGTATCCGTCATTTATAATATAAAACATTTTATACTAGAATGATTTATATTATTATTTCAACATCTATATTCAATATAAATGGAGGAAATAACGACCTACAACACAGACAAATTAGATATATGAATTCACTTCAACATTTATTGAAATTAATTCAAAATGATGTATCCATTCGACCTATTATTGTCGAAAATAATGGGTTGGGTCGGTCATATTTAGACGACCTAAAATGTGATGTGTTTTACACAAACAATAACCAATTTCGTTGTAAGCATAAGGGAGTGAACGAATTAATGGATATAAAAGATGTTATAAAACAATACAATATTCAAGACGAAGATGTTATTATAAAACTGACTGGCAGATATAAATTGTTAGACCTGAGTTTTATAAATTTGGTAAAAAAAAATGTGGATACACACGATGCATTTATAAAATTTTTTAATGTTTGTACAAAACAATTCATGTTTAATGATTGTGTATTGGGATTGTTTTCGATTAAATGTAAATATATAAAAGAATTCAATTATGCGTGTATTTCCAGTCCAGAAGTTGAGTTTGCTGAATACGTAAGGTTAACTGTCCCGAATAATAAAATAATGGAAGTTCAATCGTTGAATTTAGAATGTTGTTTTGCAGATGATTTACGTATATTAGTTGTTTAAGAAGAATTCACCTTTTGCGAAGCTAAAACTCGTTCCTCGTCACTGCTTCGCTTGTCCGGGAATACTACAATACCCTTCGATGGTCACTTCGTATCTACCATCTCTGGTTCGTCTGGATGGCGTTTTAAGACGCCATCCAGACACGCCTGCTTCGCAGTCGATTCCTCGAACACCTACGCTTTGCGTAGCTAACGCTTCGCTTACGCCTCGCTTTTGTAGTATTCATCTTCCTCTTCTTCTCTCGAACAAAAGAGACGACTCATGACGACTGCTTCTGGATTGTGTTCCATCTTACAAAATAGTTGGCGCAAGATGGCATCGTCTCGAAATCGCACGGTATATTCGTTTTGCACATTGTTTCTACCAATACGTCCAATTGCTTGAATGGTTTTTTGCTGTGTCATATTTGTCAAGTCTTTGCCAATAAACCCGTGACAAAATTGATAGTTCGTTCCATAGATGTAATCCGACGACGCAATAATCATAAAGAGTCGTTGTTCATAGGCAAGTCGTTTCATGATTTCGGCATATTTTGTATCGATGCCTTGTGCGAAAACTCCAATGCCCAAAATCAGCAAGAGTTTGCGTTGATTATCGACCGATGTTTCCATGATTTCACGCACATCGGAATCTCCAATGGTCGGTATAAACGCATTTGGCACGGGCAATTTCCCAGAAGGTAACCATATGTTTTGATGCGGTTTGCTGTTTGGCACATATATCTGACTTAATGAAACCGTGCTTATTTGTTCTCGCATTTGCTCGATTTGACCCATCAATCGAATCAATTCGGGGTCTTTTTGCGTCTTATCTTTACGCATTTCCTTACCTTTATTATCGGTAGATGCATTGCTATCTCCCGATTTATCCGCAACTTGTTTCTCGACGATTTCGATGCGATGTAATAATGCATTGTTGTTTTCAATTTTCGAGAGTATAGAGTTTACTACAGCATCTGGTATATTCGATTGTTGAATATAGAATTTACCGATTTTGTCGACATCTTCTGCCAAGAAGATAGTAGGTCCATCCGTCAATGTGTGTGCATCTTTGGTAGTCAACAATATTCCGTCCATTGGGTTTTTAGGCGTAGAACCGGATAAATGTTGTTGTACGGGCGCAACGCTACTTGAGCGTTGAATGGGTTGTCCCGAATTATGCGAGGCATGTTTATTTGAATCGACGCTTTGTATTTTACGCATATAGGTTGACGTCGGTGGGTTAAAATACACCGGCAATGTTTCCGTTAAGTGTGTGTAAATTGCCGTCCAATGTTCTGGCGAAATGCTACACAAGACTTTGATATAGTATTGTTTTAGATGATTCATTGTGATTCCGCACGCGTTTTTGAAATACGTTTCCGGCAATATACGCAATTGCCCAATGCTTTCCAAATACGAGACGAAACGGACGATTTCTTTCACGTCGAAATACCGCAACAATGTCTTGTTGGATTCGCAGTGCTCGGCACATCGCAATATGTCTCGGTAATTATCAAACAATAAATGGGGCAATACGCACTTGCCTTCTTTATTCAAGAGTGTTATGGATTTTTTACATTCATAACTATCAATCGTCAGTATTTCGGCGTCATATTCTTCTTCGGTTTCTTCGTCGATGGACGCAAACCGGAACTTGAAATCGTTGAGTGTTTTATTCAATTCGGCAAGTTTGGGCAAAGTAGCACACGATAATACCATTTTGGGAATCCGGTTTTCGCACCAATTGCGGTGTATGAGTTCGTGTAGTGGGTCGTCGGGTTTATCCATTGTAATCGTGGGTTCATCCCAAAACGTGATAATCGACGCAGTCTCATTAAACGCCATCATATATCGCATTGCTACAATATACGACGCAACATCACAAATCATAATCTCGACTTTATCGCCAACACTATTGTCGACTTTTCCAATTCCTCCCGAACGTTTGTTTATCTTGTATTCTTTTGCTGAATAATAATGTAGACGAATATCGGATGCGGTTTCACATCCAAATGCAAACGCTACTTTTTTGCCTACGGAAATGGCGGATTTCGCGAGAGCAAGACCGACGTGTCGAGCAACACATACGAAAATAACTCGATATTTTTGAGAGAGTCCAATAGGACTCAATGTTTTGCCCGTTCCAGTAGGAGCCATATACAATATTAGTTTTGCAATATGTGGGTTTGCGTCGATTGCTCGAAAGAGTGTCTTTTGGTGCGAATACAATGTGCGGTCTTCATGTCGAATAAGAAGCGCGTTTTTCTCGATGAAATCTCCGGCATTCATAAACACCTCTCGTATCATTTCCGGCGATTCTGGACCAGGCGATGCAGTGCGAATGACGGTTTCAACAAACTCTCGAACATATTTGTTGAGTTTTGAGAAAACGGACGTTTGTTGGAATTGAACGATAGTATAGAGATAAAACCCCGATGGATGTTTTGGTTTCGGTGCAGAAGACCCCGATTTCCAAAGAACACCCGCACAGAAATCGAGCAATACGTATTCGAAAATGTGGGTGCGTTGAGACTCAATCATTGTTTTGACATTGTTTATGCGTATGGTGTCTGCCTTGTTAAGTGGTTTGTGTTTAATAGTGCGTATGGAGTTGTACCATTTGAGCAACTCGGGTTGGATAGATAATCCACGGACAATACTCTCGAAATATTCCTTGTATAGATAATGTTCCATGCCGTCATTGACCTCAATCTTCATGGTTGCCGATAGAGTAGTTGTAGTGTTTTTGCGAATTTCCTGATTATAAAATCCTTCCATGATCATCTCCAAGACTTGTTTTTCCGAATCGCTTACTGGAACTTCGACAGAAGACCATTCTGCTTTGGAGAGTTTTGTTTGAGTCAAGTCCATTTTGTATTAGTATGTGGTATTTGGTATTCGAGAGTAGAGTAGTATTTGCGAAGTAACGACAAAGGAGTTACGTAGTAAATTGTAGTAATATTGGAAAGCGTAGTTTATAACTATATTATATGACAAAAGGTTTAAATCAATTTTATGACAAAAATACATATAATATATTCACCGCAATGTTTTTTGCCGATTGGTTTCGTTCGCCAAGTCGAATCGGGTTTGATGACGTATTAACTGCCGTTCGACAACCCAATAAATACATACTCATAAATACCCTACCTGCAAACGAACAAGAGTGTTTAATACAAAATACCGTGCCAATCGATACGGAAGAAACTACTATCAATACATTGCTGACACAATACGAAAAAGTAGTTCGCAAAATTGTTGTCTATGGCAAAAATGCAACGGACGTTAGCGTCGAAAAAAAATACAAACAATTGTTGGGATTGGGTATTGGCGATGTTTTTATTTATTCCGGGGGATTGTTTGAATGGATGCTTTTACAAGATATATATGGGGAAACCGAATTCCCAACGACGAAAAAAGTGCTGGATATTTTACGATACAAACCCGTCACTTCGTTTTAACCCCGTCACTTCGTTTTAACCCCGTCACTTCGTTTTAACCCCGTCACTTCGTTTTAACCCCGTCACTTCGTTTTAACCCCGTCACT
>Ga0209188_1002431_pt1 | contig 13758 bp, 39 predicted proteins | sample C_130625_EF_Meta_FD_187307 | JGI IMG/M metagenome (GOLD analysis project Ga0209188, IMG submission 187307) | Freshwater microbial communities from Lake Croche, Canada to study carbon cycling - C_130625_EF_MetaG (SPAdes) (version 2) | ecosystem: Environmental > Aquatic > Freshwater > Lake...
ATGAAAATCAAATGAAACTTGTAAATCATTTCCTGCATTATAAATTGTTTCGTAGGGTACTTCAATAATAAATGACATATTAACTAAATCTCAATAAAAAGAATGTGGCACCAGCCTCATCTACGAACTTAATTTTATAAGTTTTAACCCAGATATCTTCCTCAACAATAGGTATAATAGCAACAATGCTGTGTTCATTCCTGAGAAATTGTCTAAATTCATGGCTTAAAGTACTATATCCTTCATTAGGATGTTCTTTATAATAAAGATTCCTAGCTAAATCAAGTGATTTTATCGGCACTATACAATCTACAGTCATATTAGCTAAACCTCAATAAAAAATATGTGGCACAGGCCTCTGCTGAAAACTTAATTCTAAAAATCTTAATTTTACATGTAAGATTATCCAAAATCGGCAGAATATCAATAATACTGTGTTCTCTCGCAAGATATTCTTCAAATGTACCAACATCTAAATTGGGATTTTTATAATAAAGATCCCTGACCCGAACAAGTGATTTGTATGGTACCTCGCAAATTACAGTCATTACGCAAACCTCAATAAAAACATTGTAACAGCTGATTCTGATTTAAATCTGATTAAACTGTCATAAAATGCTCCATCATAGTTGAGTCTAAGCTGGTAATCAATGTAATCAGGAACTGAAAGTACACCATCATTACTATTAACTAAATTAAATTTTCGTGTGCTAATAGTGTGATCAACGAATTTTGCCCAGGCAGCACCCATTCCAAACGGTAGGTAACCATTTTTACCAACTTCCACAACAACAGGATATATTGCTTCATATAATTGACGGGATAACTTATCATGAATCATTTCAAGAAAACCTCAATAAAAATAGAGTCCTATCCGACTCAGTTTTAAAATAAAATGTATTATTTAGAATAACACTGTTATATCGTGTGCGCAATATAATCTCTGCGTTCCGTCCCCATTCTGGGTCTGTTGGTGAAAAAACAAAATTAAAAAAATTGTTGAATACCTGAGTATATCCACCTATGATATCCTTTTCCTTTGCATGAAGAATATAGGGATAGTCATCAAAATTCAATATTTCTCTATTCATTAACTAAATCTCAATATAAACATCATGGCATCAGTCTCTGAGCCAAATTGAATGCGCCATACCTTGATATTTTCTTTTACAGGCAAGAAATGTTGATAAAAGTCTAGGATATTATAATAATCCATAAGCGATGCAGTATCGTAAGGAAGTGCAGCAATGGCACGAGAAAAACCATCTTCAGAAATATCAATTTTCACTATGAAAACCTCAATATAAACATTAATCTATCTGGATCAGACTTAAATCTAAGCCCACGACTAGTCCTAACAGCATTATATTTGGTATCTAAAATACTGTCAACCCTCTGTGCCCAATCAATTCTTTTATCGTACTTGATAATGCTAAGAAAATTATGCCAGAGTGGATAATATAAATTATCACCGTTATGATCTATTTCTATAGGATAGGGATAGTCTGCTAACAGATCATTTGTATGCATTAACTAAATCTCAATATAAACATTAATAAATCAGCCTCAGACTTAAACCTAAGTCCTGAATTAAGTATAGCAGCATTATACTGTGTATCCAGTATATGGTCAAGCTCTGCCACTTTAGCGTGTGGTTTGTATTCTAAATTATCAAGAAAATTACTCCAACACCGGTGAACCTGCTGCACATGTTGTTGAGGAATAGCGTAAGGGTAATCTACAAATAACTTTAGGGAGATATCTTTCATATTAACTAAATTTTAATAAAAAGAATGTTCTATCTGATTCAGACTTAAATAATAATTCTGATTTATATAAATCAAGTGTAGCATTAAAAGCAGATAATTCAGCCCTGGCATCCCTAGGATAATTACCCTGCTTATCACAAACATAATGCTCAAAATTGTGCCACATAGTGGAAACCCTAGTGGTTTTTCCGTGTTCGTCGTCAATAGTAACTGAATCTTCAATGGATAATGGATAACAATATGCCATAATTAACTAAACCTCAATAAAAAAAGTGTTAAATCCTGTGGAGTTTTAAAAGATATAGTATTATATCCTTCATCATTACAAGCATTCCATGCCCCCAATTCACGCTTAACAAGCAACTGAGCCTGGTGTAAATCACCTACCAGATTTCGTTTAGTCTTGATATACTGTACAAAATTATTCCATACTTGTGTGGTATACATGCCAGTATCAGCCCTAGCATCTTCCACAACAGTCAACGGATAAGCATATTTCATTTCACGAAAACCTCAATAAAAATAAACTTGTCATAGGACTATCATCTGGTATAGTAATATAACGATCATACCCACTCCTAATTAATTCACTGTTACTATCAAATTCTTCATATTTCACTGCGCTAAACGTATATTCATTATTGAAATGCTCGTTTAACCACGTTATAGTCGCAGTATAATCTACCATCTTAATAGGAAATTTATATTTCATTTCACGAAAACCTCAATAAAAAAAGTGTTAAATCTGCCTCAGTCCTAAACCTAATACCGCCGTTGTTATAATCAATAATACCTCTATAATCCCTCATTAATATAGTTTGTACTAGCCTATCCCAGTAACCCACAGTTTTGTCGTCGTCGTCATACACAGATCTATCTTCCATAATAGTATCACAGTAATTCTGCCATACATTTTTACTCTGACTTGTCGCAACTGTAAACACAACAGGAAATTCTTTTTCCATATTCATTACCGTAATCATATCACGAAAACCTCAGCAAAAATAGGATCATATCACTCTCATTATAAAAAGTAATAGAATTAGACTTTCCATCCCAGACAGCTCCGTATTCTAGACATTTAGCAATTACCTGCTGAGCAATATCATCATCAGCATAATGTGCTCCATACGGAAATTCAGTCACACTACTATAAAAATTCCGCCATGCAGGATGTACATGGCTCCAATCCCGTGTATGCGGGCTTCTCCAATCAACAAGCTCCATGCGTATCATTTAACACTCCGTAACAAACCCATAGTATGTACAGCAGTAATAATCTCACTATTAGGAACAGTAAAAATACCCTCAAATACCCAGGAATTAATATCATGATTATTGTCAGTACACTTTAATCCACGGGTGATAAATGTACGAATCTCAGTAATACTCTTGAATTTTCTGGCATCAGCAGGAAATGGACTCCATTGAAAATAACTACTAGTTCCATAAACATAGTGATAGATCTTAGCGTCATCATCCCATGATTCATAATCACGCATCAGTGTTTTAATAACATAATAAGCATTATTCATGTTTCTTTAACCTGTCTAGTGTACCAGTTAACTCAGAGATATACTTGTAGTACTGATTAAGAATAATACAGTATACAAAATGAAATACATTACAGTAAAGCAGAATGTCCCATGGTAAAGCACCCGTATAATTACCATCTGCGTCCTTTACCATGAAAATACATGCTAATACAATAATAACACCGGTTGACATTATGTGTAAGAATATGTTTCCATGAGCATCTTTTATAGATTCGTTATGGAATTTCAGAGGTAAATGAAATAAATTACCTAACCATTTATTTGCTAACCACGATCCGAATGATACAATGCGTTTAAAAGACATAGGAATATTCCGTATAAGAAATTAAGTTATAGTAGTATTTTAGTATAGAATGATTTATTTGTCAATAACAACACTTTTCTACACAAAGTGACACAAAGTGACACAAATTCAAGAAGAATTAACTGTTATAGCTGCTATGAAAAAAACGAGCAAAAACAGCCTCCTGTGCGTCCATAACCATGCTCCACCAGCCACAACCAGTGATAACCATGCTCCACCAGCCATAACCACTGATAACCATGCTCCACCGACCAGCCACTGCTTTCCTGCCAACCTGGATGGTTGGTTATAGGCTATGGTGGACTATGGTGGGCTATGGTGGTCAGGTTTCTACTCCTAGGTATAGACTTATTGTAATCCACGGTGATTTAACTGTCAATGTTGTGTTTTTACAACTGTTGTGGGGTTACAACAGTGTTGTTTTTACGCACTTAACTTTCTACTCCACAGGAATGACTTTTTTATGGTGGTACTGTCCAGGTGCATCCGGATGTGATTTTAGGAATAAGGTTAAAAAGTTCAACTTTCTACTCCACAGAAATGACTTTTACTGTAGAGAAAGCCTGTAAAACAGCATTTAGACTGTATTACAGGCTTGACTGGTAAAGGATAGTATCTATAGGTATATACGTTCTGTGGTAATACCATTGGCTGTATAATATGCATTACGGGCTAGCCCGGTAGGTGATTCTGCTCTTTCATCACGCCATGCTCTGTAGTTTTCTACTGTATCAAATGTAACTGTAAGAGCGACAACCAGAGGACTTTCAAAGTGAGTTTCCTGGCTGATAAATCCCAGTTGTTCTGATGTCCATATTTTTTCAGCGTCTATTGCCGCTTGGTTGGCTGGACTAACTTGTCCCCACCAGAGTACACCTTCTGGTTTAGCTGATATTGTTTTTACTGTAACTGACATGGTAAAACTCCTTATATATCTTTATTTAGTTATTAGGGGTTAGGATGAGATTCTGATATTAGGGATTGAGGTTGAAATCCTAGAATTTCGTTTTCAGGTTGAAATTTTGATATTTCAGTTTCAGGTTGAAATTTTAACTTTTCGGATTGAGGTTGAAATTTTGAATTTTCGGATTGAGGTTGAAATGTTAGGATTTCAGTTTCAGGTTGAGATTATAGACTTTCGTTTTCAGGTTGAAATTTTAACTTTTCGGATTGAGGTTGAAATGTTAGAATTTCAGTTTCAGGATGAGATTATAGACTTTCGTTTTCAGGTTGAGATTTTGAATTTTTGGATGCGGATTTCGCGGCTAGGATTTCGGCCTCGTGGTGGGTCCACTCTTGTAACCATTGGGTTGCGGATAAACCACGCTTACGTGCGGATTTGATATGTGCATCTTCTTTGATCTCTAATGCGGTTTTGATTGTACGTAGGTTATATCTACGGATGGACACATTAATGATGTTATAGCGGTTGATGTATGCAGTCATGTGTGGGTATTGTTGGCCACGGAAGCGGAGTTGTAGGTTTAGGTGGGCGGCCAGGTAACGCATAACTGCTATAGGATAGATGACATCAGGTAGGTCTGCGTAGTTATCTGTATCATATTCGGTAGGATCTTTACTTAACACATAGTGGGTAAGTCTAATGTTCTCTGTGGTTGATTCTGGTGGTGGGAAGTTATCTAGGAGGTATCCGATGACTAGATTGGTTTTGTTGAATTGGTCTTGTTCATCTTGGCCGGGAACTAGGGCCTGGTTGACCATTATTTGGGTTTGTGCTCGTTGTGTCGTCAGGGTAATCATATATGTCCTTGTGTGAATGCTTTCATTAATAACATTATACTATGGCCGCCTTTACGGGTCAAGTGGTTTTTAGGGGGCCGGGTTCTGTGTTGTGGGGTTACAACGGTTGCCGGATCCAGGCAGGCTGGGGCTCCACAGGGGCTAGGGACGTTGGAGGAGGGCAAGTTTAGGAAGGGGAGGCCCTGAAGGCTGGATTATACTCCATAATGAATTAATTGTCAAGTGGTCGGTTTGGGCCGTTTTAAACCCTAGCAGATAGTGATTTAATTGTCAAGTGTTGTTTTCCTGCTACTCCGGAAATGGCAGGTGCCCACCAGGTCCATCCCGAGATATGCCTCTTCGAATACATAACAACATTGTAAAGCCGCCTGATTTAATTGTCAAATGGGGTAGCGGTTGACAATTAAATCACCATATGAGATAATTCTTTTGTCGAAACAAACCCTACGGAGAACCCTATGATGTTAACAATACCAGACCATATTCAGTTGTACCAGTTAACGCAATTAAAGGCAATGGTTCAGCTGGAAGCCCAGGGAATGACTCGCCGGGGTCGTTCTGCAACGGTAATAGCTAAAGAGTTTCTTGGTCTTAAACGGAGCACCCGGCGCGAGGTGGTGCTGGACAAGTTGGTTGATAGGATACAGGCAGATATGTTAGCATTGTCCATCAAGAAAAGTCAAGTGGTTGACAATTAAATCAGCCAGTTGTATAATTCAGTTTCTTGTAGTGAACAGCGGTAACCCTCTGGTTGACAATTAAATCAGCCAGTTGTATAATTCAGTTGTTGTGTAAATTTTTCAATCCATCCTAAACAAAAGGAATTTTATGATTTTGAACGACCAGGTTTTTTCAGTCCCCGCCACACAAGTGGCCTTGCTTAAGAATATCCCTATGCCTCTGTTGGAGCAAACCCGGGCTCGTCTTAAAAAGCAGGGTGTTAGTTATACCATTCGTTATCGTGGTCCACGTGCCACCGCACCGAATGACACCCGTAGTGCGGCAGCAAAGCGGTCTGATTGTCTCAAGGAAAACGCTAATCGTTTTACCGTGTACTGGCAGACAGTTTAAGTAGTTTGACAATTAAATAGGGTAGGAGTATTATACTCCTACTGAATCTAACCTAGGAAAGTTATGACACCTATTGAACAGTTAAAAGACTACGCCATGCGGAATTATGAATCTGGTGGTCATTGGGTAGTAGAGTGTTTTGAGGCGGTTGATTACCAGCGTTATCTGGATATTGGTGGTGGTGCTGTGAATCGTGCCAAGCGGTTACTCAAGGAGTATTGGGTATTTACCGAAGAGCAATGTCAGGAAGTGCAGGATTATTAACGCTTGACAATTAAATCAGGCTGTGAGATAATTCTTTTACTGAAACGAAACACGGAGAAAGAAATGCCTAAATTACTATCTACCGCGAACCCTAAGATTCAAAAGGGTACCGCACGAGGTTATCTTAGTTTCATCTTACATCTGGCACCGGCCGATTTATCTGGCTATGAAGTATGCCCTAAACGTACTGCCGGTTGTACCAGTGGCTGCCTAAACAAGGCCGGTCATGGTGGCATGTTCAAGGCTGGTGAGACAACCAACCACGTCCAGCGGGCTCGTATCCGTCGTACCAAGTACTTTTTTGAGAACCGTGATGCGTTTATGCTGGACCTGGCTGACGACATTACCCGTGCCTATACCAAGGCCAGACGGCATAACCTTACACCGGTTATTCGACTGAATGGTACGTCCGACTTGTCATGGGAAAAGTATATTGTCCCTGGCTTTGATCGTAACCTGTTTGAGGTGTTTAATTACATCCAATTCTACGATTACACCAAGGTGCTGGGTCGTAAGGTCAAGCATATTCCTAATTACCACTTGACATTTAGCCGTGCAGAAGATAACGAGGCTGATTGTGTTGAGGCGCGCCGGCAGGGCATGAATGTGGCCACTGTGTATGATACCATTCCTGCTGGTGTTTACTCAGCGGAGAATGACGACCTACGCTTCCTAGACCCGGTTGTAGGCACTATTGGTTTGAAGGCCAAAGGTCCTGCCAAGAAAGACTATTCGGGTTTTGTTATCCGTATCAATCAGGCGGCTTGACAATTAAATCAGGCTGTGAGATAATTCTTTTACTGAAACAAACAACACGGGAGCGAACCTATGCATTATTATGATACCCTTGCCAAGTATGAGCGTGATGGTTTTAATGTCATTGTAGACAAGACCTGGGAAGACATTGACCCGCGTGATCAGTTTGATACCGAAGATGCCGACGAGATTTGCAAAAAAATCAATGATGGCACCTACGATTGGTTCATGTTGCGAGTGCGTGTCTTAGTGGAAGGGCTTGAGCTGGGATCCCACCACGTTGGCGGATGTTGCTATGAGGATGCCCATGAAGTGCTCACGGATGGCCTTGCCGAAGACTGTATTCAAGAGGCACTTGCAGAGGCTAAAAAGGAGGTCTATCGCTTGAGGCAGAAGTTTGCCAGGTTGTGCGAAGTTGACAATTAAATCAGGCTGTGAGATAATTCTTTTACTGAAACGAAACACGGAGAACCGTATGATTATTACTATTGATGTGGCAGAAATTGCCAAAAATGCTAGTGAGTATCAGGAGAATAACGAGGACCTTAGCTATCCATTTTGGATGGCATTCCGTGATCTGTATCCAGAGGCAGGTGATCTGGCTGCAGCAATTTTAGAATCCAACCAGCTGCTTGACAATTAAATGGGGTAGGGCTACAATAGCCCTACTGAAACAAAACACGGAGAACTACATGAATGTAAAATTGCGTAAGGGTTACAAGCAGGTATGTGTTTGGCCAGGCACGGTCATTGGTGATAGCAACCCTACCGACTTTGAGCAATACTTCTTGGAAGATATGGGCGTCCGGGTGCAGTTCCTGGAAGAGATTGTAACTAACCCTGACTACGAGAATGGACTGCCGGTGGCACTCACCGGGGGCCGGCATGATCTGGTATTTGCGGTACATGATGATGACATAGCGAAGTTTGCTATTCCTCGCTTGACTATGGGCATCCGCTGGATTGATGATGTGTATAGCAATGGTGGAGGCCTTCTGTACCCAGAGCGAGTAGGGGCATATTGTTGCTGGGACCATGCGCTTGACAATTAAATCAGGAGGGGCTATAATAGCCCTACTGAAACAAACCACACAACGGAGAACCACATGACTACATTGTTAGAGCGTTTCCAACGGCTGGCACAATATGAAACTGCCACGATTGATAAGTTTAAGCAGGAGTTAGATAAAGACCCGGCGTATGCCCTGTCATGGGGGTGCGGAGTGTTTGCTGCTGCCGCCAAATTGCGTGTGATTACCGAAATAATCAATGCGCTTAAGGATGACGATACTACTATGGAGAATATCCAAGCCCATTTAATGGGTCGTATTATGCACAGAAGCCGGTACCCTGCACAGAGTACCAGCCCGACCAGTAATCTTATTGAGCAATATGAACTGGCGGCATGTGCTGAAATTGTAGAGAATCTACCTAGGTACAAGTTTGACAATTAAATCAGGTGGGGCTATAATAGCCCTATTGAAACAAACCACACGGAGTTAGTTATGACCGAAAGAGATAGGGTTCTAATTATGAAAGTGGCCAGAATTGGCCTGGCTATGGTATTTGACGAAATAGCAGAGGAACTTGGTGTATCAATGTCCGAGCTGGATCGTATTAGAGATCTGGTAGTAGCAGAAACGGACGAGGACGAGTACGATCCCTTGGACGACTTTAACTACGTTGGGTCACGGCATCATTATTGAAGTAGGTTGACAATTAAATCATAGTCGGTTACAATGTAGTTCTTGAAACAAAACTTACGGAGAAATTATGAAACTGCAAGAAATCAAGCACGCCATTAAGTTTGGTGCATTTACCAATGACGAGTTGAACACCTTGTCCGATGCAATTAGGTTTGCTAGAACGGAATTGGTTCATGAAGTAAAACGTGGGCTTAGCATTGGCGACAATGTAACCTTTACCTCCTCACGTACCGGCAAGGATGTCACCGGGGTTGTAGAGAAGATCGCGGTCAAGTATGTTACCGTGCGTACCATTGAAGGTGGCTGGCGCGTCCCGGCCAATATGCTTTCACCAGTTTAGTACAGTTATACTAGGTTGACAATTAAATCAACCTAGACTATAATTACCTTGCTGAAACAAACAACACGGAGAAGTAAATGGGAACTCGTTCAACTATCGCAATTGAAAATGCCGACGGCACAGTACACCAGGTCTATTGCCACTGGGACGGCTATATTGACTACAATGGCAAGATTTTGTTTGAACACTATTCAGACCCAGTTAAATTAAGGGAATTGATTGACCTAGGCGATATTAGCAGCCTACATCCATCGATCGGTATTAAGCATCCATTTAGCCCGTTTGAGGATAATATTGACAGAGTTGAATACGAACGCTTATACGGCGAAATGACCACCTTCTACGGTCGTGACCGTGATGAAGAAAATACGGAAGCAAAAAAGTTTTCGGACTTTGAAACTTATGCAGGCGCACATCAGTACCAGGAATTTGAGTATATCTTACGGTCTGACGGCGTGTGGTATGTTAGTTTTGGCAAGACAAAAGGTTATACGGAATTAGCTCCCTATTTGGAGACGGTTGACAATTAAATCAGTCAGGGCTATAATAGCCCTACTGACACGAACAACACGGAGAAAGTAATGCTTACATTAACTCAGCTTCAAGCCATGTATCCCAAGACTCGCATCAATCAGGCTCTGACTGGTCCTATTCCTATGCCTATCTATCTGGCATTGGAGCCATTCATCCGCCCCCTCGTGAAAGAAAAGCGCCTACAAGTATTCTATCGTGGTCCACGTATTTCCAACAACCTTCAGCGCCAGGATGAATGGTCACCGTTCAACAAGTATTCCGCCAGCAACCGTCCATCCAAGACTGTTCGCTGTGATGCCACCCATGCTGTAATCTACCCTGGCAGTTGACAATTAAATCAGGTAGGGCTACAATAGCCCTACTGAAACGAAACACAACGGAGAAAGTAATATGACTGAAAAGACCTATGGTAGCTATGCTACTCGTGAAGCATTGATTGAAGCCTTTGCCGAATTTGTGGTTGAAGGCATGGACTTGGATTCGTTGATAACCTATGCTACGGAACGATTGACAGAGGCATATACTGAATCGGACGAAAGGGCCCTGATGGAAGAGATCGAACACTTCGCGCCACACTTGTTAGAAGAATAATAGAGTGAGTTGACAATTAAATCAACCAGGTCTATAATTACTTTACTGAAACGAAACACGGAGCAAGTCATGAAATACAGCAAAGTCGTTGATATTGGTAAGATGTCAGAAGCCGAGATGCGTAAACTTCAACCGGGTCAATGGGTCTACACAGACCAAGATCGTCCCTTGTGGCGCGGCAGGTTCTGGGGTGTTAAGCCAAGCGGCACCGTTGTGGTAGCATGGCAAGGCAATGCTCGTAAGCAGTCCAAGTATTGGGAGTACCAGTCGATGTTAAACAACTACGCAAAGGCCTAATATGTCTAATCAAGAGATCCGGGACTTCTATGACTCAAGTAATATCACGCTTAGGGAATTATCCCGGCTCACCGGCAAGAGCCAGGATGATTTGTTTCATATCCTTTGTTGCGAAGGTGATACCTTCTAGCATAACATAAAGGCAGGAGAGGATCCTGCCGGCGGTACTGCCTTCCACGGGGAAAATCATGTGAATATTTTTGAGTTGACAATTAAATCATCCAGCTGTACAATGTAGTTCTTGAAGCAAACAACACACGGAGAACGGCATGAGAAACTTTGAACTGAAGAAACCTATGCGAGTTTTTGTGTACTTCAATCTACGCAAGAAAGTCTTTAGCGTTAGAGCATTAGAAGGTGCTAAGCGAGGCCTGGTAGTGGCTCATGTTAATCGTATTCTGATTGATGAGCCAGAGTTTGTAGTATCAGAGGCAGGCAGACAGCGGGTGCTTCGTGAACAACAGAAGAATGTACACGCCGGCCTCCGAGGCACCTGGACAGCCTGGGTAGATGGTATTGAGGAGTGGGATCACCTGACTCCTGTTACATACAATCCGTACTTGTACAGTACCTTTGTAGAGAAGTCAACACTAGCACCGGTACACAAGGCAACCTTTGCTGTGCTGGATAATCGACGTATTTTCGCTGAACTTCAGGAGATGGCATAATGGCTAAAGTCTATATCAATGTACAAGTGAAATTGGTGTTGGATACCGAAGATATTAAGGAGGCCATGGACGAGATTGAGTGGTCATTCAACTCAGGAGATGCCTGGGATGTTGTTGACCAAGAGATCGTAGAGTACGAAGTTTATGATGTCAAATAGTTGACAATTAAATCAGGCCGCAGTACAATGTAGTTACTGAAACGAAACAACGGAGTTTGTAATGAATCGTCGTGGCTTTCTTAAATCATTAGGCGCATTGGCTACAGTAGCAGCAAGCGCCGCAGCAACTGCCGCAGTACCCAACATCCTGTTCGCCCCCAACAAGTATGCCGAATCACTTAGACTATTGGATTTGACTATTGCAGCCAAGGATGATATAATCCTTTGTAATAATAAGATGGACGAGTTGTTTGTTTATCTTAGGGCTAACTTCGCAGCACCAGAGGCCAATCAGCAGAACATCATGGCTTGCCGTGTTATTCTTAGGGACATGAAATACGAAGAGCTTGAGGTGGCTATCCGTAAGATTCCTCCCCTAGTGGCGGATGATATCTATCCTATAGCATTGACAAGGCAAGCATTAGTGATGTATAATCTTCCTGTTACTCCTAATAAGATGAAAGAGTTTAATTGGTTTCACGAGGCCTATGGTAAGATCGTTATCCAGGCCTCTAGTTGACAATTAAATCATCTGGCTGTACAATGTAGTTCTTGAAGCAAACAACACACGGAGAAAGAAATGAAAGTATCTTATCTTACTAAATTTGTAGACCACAAGAATTCCTTTGCCAGTTTGTTTAAGCAACCACAGCTTAGCATCCAGAACGCACAGGATCGGCAGCGTATCGCCAATATGATAGACAGTGCCCTCTCGCCCGAGAACTTGACTATGGACGGTGAACTCAGCCGCACCGAGGTCCAGCGTCGGTACCGAGAGTTAACAGGTGCCGCTAGAGAATTGCTGGCACTTGATCCTTCAGTTAAGTTTTACGAATACGAATAATACCAACGGGGCTCAGGCCCCTTCTTTATGGAGAGTGTTATGCCTAAGTTTTCAGTAATGGCGCAGGAAACAGTATACTACATGATTGAAGTTGAGGCAGAGTCCGCACAGGCTGTCAGAGATGATTTTGAGGCCGGTAACTTAAACTTTGATAGTAAAGATATTGTTGACGGTGAAGATTTAAATTTACTCTCTGTTGAGCCTGTTGACAATTAAATCAACCAGCTGTACAATGTAGTTCTTGAAACGAAACACGGAGTTAATATGACTACGCTGACCACACCGAATTATCTGATGTACACAGAGGCAGGCGACGAGGACGTCCACAAGATTGTCGAGGTTGCTTTAGCTCTTAAGCTCACCTGGGCAGAAACATACCCCATGCTGGTGCGTTTGGCCACGTTACCCAATCGTGGTGATGCTACAGATACTTCCGTCCGTGAGTGCGTCTATGAAGCTATCGGCGCGTTTGACCGTTACGAACCATTTTACTTTCTATAAGGCACCATCATGAATAAATTTGTGATCCAGAATATCAATGATACTTCCCAGCTTTGGTCAGAGACCGAGGGATGGATTGATAACGACGATGATAACTTTGATGTATACTCATTGTCTGAGTCAGAAACAATGGCATTGCCTACTAATGGGCAATGGGTTCGTTTATATAGTTTTGCTTAATAGGATATCATCATGCTAAAGAATTATGTAGTCTTGTATCGTATTGAAAGTGTTATGACACCGCTGGATGCTCCGTTTGGCTTCCAGTGTTATGCTGAGGATTCCGATCATGCCGAGGAACAATGTCTTAATGCCTATGGTGATTGTGACGTTGTATGGGTCCACGAAAGCACCGAAGGTACAGGTATGAATCAAGCCTTAGACGAATATTGGAATAGTGGGCTTGACGATCATAGTCCCTATTGCACCATCAACTCCTAGAATCTCAACCTCAAATCTCGGATCTAAAATCTCAACCTAGAATCTTAAACTTAGGTTGAGATTTTAATATCTCGCGCCCGGATTTCGCGCCCGGATTTCGCGCCCGGATTTCGCGCCCGGATTTCGCGCCCGGATTTCGCGAGGTAGGTTCGCGTGGTAGGTTCGCGTGGTAGGTTCGCGTGGTGGGTGCAGTGCGT
>Ga0209188_1002432_pt1 | contig 13757 bp, 11 predicted proteins | sample C_130625_EF_Meta_FD_187307 | JGI IMG/M metagenome (GOLD analysis project Ga0209188, IMG submission 187307) | Freshwater microbial communities from Lake Croche, Canada to study carbon cycling - C_130625_EF_MetaG (SPAdes) (version 2) | ecosystem: Environmental > Aquatic > Freshwater > Lake...
CGTGAATCTGTGGCGGGTACAACTTGAAATTTTCGAAAGAAATAAAGATTTCCAGGAGATATTTGTCGTTTTCGGCCACATAATCGTTTTCGGAACGAATCACTACCGGATTGAACATTTGGATGGTTCGCAAAATTTGAAAATTAATGAAATGATTGTAGGATTCGATTTGGTGCCGCACCAAACGATCCAAATGCTGACCACGAAAATAGGAATCGATCAAGACATACGGTTCCTCGATGTATTCGCCCAAATGACTCAAAATTGCCTTTTCGGCTTTATCGACAATCGGCTGCATTTTTTCCATATCATCAATCGTTTTTTCAACTGCGCTTGAATCAATCGTATCATTTCTTTCAAAGATTGCCGAGGAGGGTTCATCCACAATTTTGGTGGATCGCCCCCTTTTAATTTTGACCGGTCTAGATTCCATACTTTTCATACTCGAACCGTATTCGACCTGAAGACTCATTGTAAATATATTATTGCTCATCTTTCTAAATCGAATTCATAATATCAATTTTTGTATTTAATAAAAACATAAAATAAGATAAAAGTAGCACCAGATATGTATTATCATGGACAATTTTAACGAATTTATTGACTCGACCAAAGAAAAAAAATACATCAATTATTTTGATTTTATACATGTAATTAACGCTTGTAATGTGCATTATTACGAAAATCGGTACGACAGTGTACAATTTTCGGGAATTCATCCCAAGAATAAGAAGAAAATATCCAAGTTTGATAGTCTCGGGAAAACATTACATAATCAATCTTCTGCTTTTGCCCCCATCCACAGTTATGAACTGTTTCCACCAAAACTAGATCCACTCGTTCCAATGCATTATGATTGGTCCGGTTACCGGGAGCCAATGTATGGTAGACCGACTGTGATACCCAAACCCGAATTTGAAAAGAAACACGATAAAATCAAGAAACAAATTGATTTTACGGTAGATACACTGGACGATCTACTGAAGCTCATTGAACAACATCCTTATTCTCCAGAATACGAATACAACATTGATTTGAAGGGTCTGCATGCCATTAAACCTGAACTAAAAAAGTTGAACGAAATGATTGGTATCAAATCTCTCAAAAACTCGGTGTTGAATCAACTCATTTATTTTTTGCAGCAGCCAATTCTTGGCAACACCAACGATTTTAAACACACCATTATTTGTGGTCCTCCGGGTACGGGCAAAACCGAAATCGCCAAAATTATGGGTGAAATGTACTGTAAAATCGGGGTATTAAAGAAAAATATTTTCAAAAAGGTCACGCGAAATGATTTGGTCGCCGGGTATTTGGGCCAAACTGCTATCAAGACCAGGGATGTGATTAACAGCTGTCTGGGCGGATGCCTGTTTTTAGACGAAGCCTATTCTTTGGGGAGCGGGGACAACACGGACAGTTTCGCCAAAGAATGTGTCGATACACTGTGCGAGGCATTGAGCGACCACAAGGAGGATTTGATGGTGATTGTCGCAGGTTACGAAGAAGATTTGAAGAACCATTTTTTTGCTATTAACCGTGGTCTGGAATCCAGATTCATTTGGAAATTCAACATGGAGGACTATTCATCGAAGGAGATGGTCGAAATCTTCGAAAAGAAGGTGCGTGAATTGGAATGGGAATTGGTGAGTGATCTGTCCAACAAAAAAATGGTGGAATGGATCGACAGCAAAAAAGAGAATTTCAAACATTTCGGGCGCGACATTGAAATCCTGCTGTCGCATGTCAAAATTTGTCATTCGCGCCGAGTTTACGGGAAACCGGCGGAATTATTGAAGAAGATAACCTTGGAAGATCTGGAATCGGGGTACAAGCATTTCTTGGAGAACGGCAAGAAAAAGTCTCAAGAACGATACTGTAGTTTGTATTTGTAGCACGGCGTAAAAACAAATATATTTTGTTGTAATATTATATATTTTTATGATGTTGGATTTTGATGATTTAACCTTGACACTCATATTTTTGATATGTGTCATCTTATTTAGTTTATCTTTTCAGTGGATATCCTCCCCTTTCTCTACGAAAAATGTAAAAAAAACGCGAGAACCCATGACAAACGATAACTACGAAATAAAAGAAATCGACGATTTTTTAACCCCCCAAGAATGTGAGTTGATCACACAACTATCGAGTGATAAATTATTTAAAAGCAGAGTTTACTCGGCGACGGCGGATGTGGAATCCAATGTGAGAGACAGTGAACAATGTTGGTTGAAAAATGACGCACATGAACTGATTCGGAAAATCTCCGAGCGTGTTGCGGCCATTACGGAAACCAAAATAGAGGATCAGGAGGAACTACAGGTAGTCAAATATAAACCCGGGGGCTATTATCGTCCTCATTACGATGCCTGCGATTGGCGTAAGGAAAATTGCGATCGTTTCAACGGCGACAAGGGGCCGCGATTCATTACTTTTATTATTTATTTGAATGACGATTTCGTGGGGGGAGAAACTCTTTTCCCGAACATTGATAAGAAAATTATACCTAAACGCGGGAAGGCGGCGATATTTTATGATACGGACGAAAATGGGCAAGTTTTAGATAAAGCCTTGCACGGGGGCATGGATGTTTCCAATGGTAACAAATGGATCTGTAATAAATGGATACGCAGAAAAACGCCAGTTGTCGCAAACCAGGCAGGATAAATTGAAGGATGGTGCCTTATTTTAGCCTATATGATGTTTTTATTATAAGAATATTATGTTCAAGAATACAAAATATTTAATGGCTTATATATATCATGAGTGATTCCACCGAAAAACGGGTATTATCTATCAATCCCGATTTATTTAAAGTATCAAAAAATAACAATACGCGAAAAAATAAGCCACCCTCGGAAAAACCTGCCAAAATAAAAATTCGTGACCCCATGAAAACCCATGTTGGTAATTCGAGGACATTAAAACGCAATTTGCTCAATTATATTCGCAAGCAACAGGATCTTAAATCGAAGACCATGTTTCAAGACAAGGAAGTCGGCGGGCACGCTGCACGCCGCGTTGCGGCCGACGAGATTTTAGATAAGGATGAAAACAGCCATTTCAAAGAATCGCTGGATTTTTTGACGAATTTAACCAACGAAAAGGAAAGGCGGGAAAAAATGGAGAAAACCCACAATCAAACTTTGAAACGACACGAATCCATGGATAAATTCGAATCCAATCTGTATAATTTGCCTCACACAAACACGGTGGAAAATGTGCATTTGACTTTCCCGCCAGATATTAAGGGCGGTATTCAACCAGAAGCGGGTCCTGCAATCCCGTGGAAACATTATCCCCCGCCCACGCACGGATGTTTGAAGAACGGTAGTTTGCCCACCTACCGCACCTGGAAAAATCAAACCCAGAAAAATTACGGTACGGTACCGTCCGTTTCTGTGCCTGCAACCTCGGGACCCGCTATTTATGCTCCTCCCCCGGTTCCTCTGGCACAAAAAACCCCCGAAGACATTAAAAACGAAAGGATGCAAATGAAACTACAGGAAATTCAACAGCGTATTGCTGCGATGAAAAATCGTGTTTTAGTAAATGAGAATCAACCAGTGGAAAATGCCGAAAAAAGTGATCGAGATGCGGTAAAAACCGCCCAATCTCAACAGATGCCCGCTGTGCTGGGTAAAAAGGTGGCCGGATTCGTCAATAAACAGCGCAAAACCATTCGTCGCACTTATCAGGTCGGCAAATCAAAGCGGGCACCCAAAGTATCCGTGTTGATTTCCAATAAAACCATTCGTAAAAATGTCTTGACCAAAACACACCTATTGCATCAGGTACCCATTCACGATGTCAAAAAATATCTGGTTAAGAAGGGGTTTATTCGGGTCGGAACGCCCGCCCCCACCGATGTTCTCCGTAAGATGTACGAATCCGCCCTATTGATGTGCGGTGAAATCGAGAACCATAATCCGGACAACCTGCTGTATAATTTCATGCACGCTGAACACGATTTGGGCAACAAATAATAATTTTACTATAATAAATTTTGTGATATAATAGTAAAATGCATTTATATGTGACCATCGCAAAACAGGGCTACAACTATCAGCCGCAGCCGCAAAATTCCATCTTTTTAGGTGTATTTACGACAAAAGAATCGGCCATAAAACAAATTGAGAACCATAAGATGGACCATCATAATCACAGCAATGAACGAGGCTGGAATTATTACGTGTTTAAAACATATCCCGACGAATTAATGAACACTCATGAGGATAAGGCCGTCTATGTAATATACGATTATATACGCAATTGATCGTGCCGTTTATATTTATTTAGAATAAATATAAATACATTTTACTTTATTTTATAAGATACGAGAACCAACATGGAAGTACCCCCGACCCTGATTAACGAATATTTTGAACTCACCAAAACTCACCAAAAAAATTACGGGGAAAATACGGTAGTTCTCATGCAAGTGGGAGCCTTTTTTGAGGTTTATGCTTTAAAGCACAGCGATACCGGGGAGATTACGGGGAGTAGACTCTGTGATATTTGTCAAATTTGTCAACTTAACTACTCCGAAAAAAAGATTTGTGTAGGGAAGAACCAGGTACTTATGGCCGGCTTCCGAGATTACTCGCTCGAAAAATATCTGCCCAGGATCACGGAGGCGGGGTATACTGCCGTAGTGTATGTTCAAGAAAAAAACGGCAAAGTGGTCACTCGACATCAACACGCAGTCTATTCGCCCGGAACCTATGTTTCATACGAGGTGGACAGTTCTCCACAGATCACTAACAATATCATGTGTATTTGGTTTGACCTGGTGAATCCGGTGAAATCGCAAGACATTCAGTATTCAAAACGCCTGGTCTACGGAGTATCGGTGGCCAATATTTTCACGGGCGAATCCTCGCTTTTTGAATACGAGTGTCCTTTTCACATGAATCCTACCACTTTTGACGAGTTGGAACGCTGCGTTTCGGTGTTTGCACCCAGTGAGATTGTGGTGGTGTCGCCTTTTGAACCGGCCCAGATTCAGACCATTTTACAGTATTCCGGAGTCAAAGGTGCCACTATTCATCAGTGGGACAGCCGTGATCTCTCGAACGAAAAGGTGCAGAATTGCACCAAACAGAAATACATTCACCATATTTTGTCCACCTTTTTTGGTGAGGATAGCGTGCAGGTGTGTGCCGAATTCAATTCGTACGCCATGGCAACCCAATCCTTCTGTTATTTGTTGAATTTTGTTCAAGAGCATAACAGGGATTTGGTGCGGAAGATTTCGCTCCCGCGATTCAATAATGCATCTCAGCGACTGGTTCTCGCAAATCATACCCTCAAACAGTTGAACATCATCGATGATTCCGCGGGCCGGGAACACGGTCAGTTATCCTCGGTCGCTTCATTTTTGAATAAATGTTGTACTTCCATGGGCCGACGACTTTTTCAGTACCAGATCACGAACCCCACCTTTGATGTGGACTGGCTGCAGAGCGAATACACAATGATTAGTCGAATGTTGAAAGACATGCCGATGATCGATGCTGTGCGCAAACAATTGACGGGAGTGCGTGACATGGAGAAGAATTGTCGTCAGTTGGTGCTGCGCAAGTTATACCCGGCATCCATATTTTATTTGTATAAATCCGTCGAAACGATTCGCGAAGTGAACGCACTTTTTTCCGAGATGCCGGAATTGTGTCTGTATTTATCGAGGTACGCCTCTTATTTTAGAATCCGCGACAAGTGCGACAGCATACTGGAATTCCTGTCTTCTCGCCTCAACATCGATGCCTGTCGCAGTGTGAATTCACTGCAAAATTTTGAGAACAACATGATTTGTCCCGGGGTTTCGGCAAAATTGGACGGTTTAATCAAAAAACAGGAAACCGATTTGTGTATTTTGAACGAAATAAAAGAATATTTCAACATGCATTTAAGGTCTCAGTCTACGAGTAAGAATACCGACGAAACCGAATATATTAAAATTCATGAAACGGAAAAATCGGGTAAAAGTTTACAGATAACGAAAAAGCGGGGAAATGTTCTGAAATCTATCATGGCGGATATTAAAAATCGCAAGATCGAATTGAATAATTGTCAATTTTCACTGGACGAAGTGAAATTTGTGTCCGCTTCCACCAGTACGGACGAAATTCATTTCCCCCTGTTGACGCAGGTTACCAAAGAACTGTACCGTCTTACCGAAGAAATCAATGTCACGATTTTGCAGGTGTATCAAGATATTTTGAACAGTTTTGAGACCCTTTGGTTCATGGATCTGGAAGATTTGAGTAAATATGTGGCCAAACTTGATGTACTACAATCCAAGACCTATGTGGCACATCACTACAATTATTGTTGTCCTCGTATTTTGGGTGAAGAAAAGGAAAATGAAAAAGAAAAAGAAAAAAAAAGGGAAGGGAGCGAGGGTTCGATGGTGCGGGTGCGGGAAATTCGGCATGCCCTCATTGAGCACATCAATCAGAATGAACTGTATGTTACCAACGATATGGTACTCGATGAACAAAAATCCGGCATGTTACTCTACGGAACCAATGCGGTCGGTAAAACCTCGCTCATTCGGGCACTTGGTATCGCTGTAATCATGGCGCAATCGGGCATGTTTGTGCCTTGTACCGAATTTGAATATCGCCCTTACACGGCCATTTATTCGCGTATTTTGTCCAACGACAATTTGTTCAAGGGACTCTCCACTTTTGCGGTGGAAATGTCGGAGCTTCGTGTCATTCTAAAGATGGCAGACGAAAACAGTCTCATTTTGGGAGACGAATTGGCCTCCGGTACGGAAAATGAGTCAGCACTCAGTATTTTTACCGCAGCTTTACTGGAATTGGACAAGAGAAAATGCTGTTACATGTTTGCCACACATTTTCACGAAATCACCCAATTTGAAGAAATTCAATCTTTAGAGAAAGGTCGGTTGTGCTACAAACATTTGTCGGTCTATTATGATCGCGAATTGGACTGTTTGGTGTATGATCGCAAACTCAAGGACGGACAAGGGTCCAAGATTTACGGTTTAGAGGTTTGCTCTTCTCTGCATTTGCCGAAGGAATTCATGGACCGCGCTTTTGAACTGCGCAACCGGTATTTTCCGGAGAGTCGTGGTGAACTTTCACAGCAACCGACGCGATACAATGCCCAAAAGATCCGCGGCATTTGTGAATTATGCAAGGGAGAAATCGCTACCGAGATTCACCACTTGGCGCAGCAAAAGGATGCCGATGAGACAGGATTCATTGGAACCTTTCACAAGAATCATGTGGCCAATTTAGCGGCGGTTTGCGAGCAATGTCATTTGAAAATGCATCATCCGGCAGCGGCGGCGGGGCCTCAGCCTGTCAAAAAACAGGTGCGCAAAAAGACGACCAAAGGATATATTATTGGTGAATAAAATATAAAAGTATTATAAGAATTCATAGATGTATGCAAGCAATTTTGTACAATTTCGGGCCGCACAAGCTAGATTTTCGAAACAACCATGTAAGGTAACTGGTGACCAAGGACCCACTGGTACTACCGGTTCTACAGGATCAACGGGACCCAGTGGATGTACCGGACCACAGGGTATGCCTGGTACCGCAACTGCAACCGGTGCTACTGGTCCCACCGGTCAAACTGGTCCTACCGGCCCCACTGGTATGCCCGGGACTGCCGTAAACACTGGAGCGACCGGACCGACCGGGTCCACCGGTGCCACAGGTGCCACTGGATTCACGGGAGCCACAGGAAAAACGGGAGCTACTGGACCGACCAGCGCGACCGGACCCACAGGTGCCACTGGATTCACGGGAGCTACGGGACCGACCGGGTCCACAGGTGCCACTGGATTCACAGGTGCAACTGGATTCACAGGTGCAACTGGATTCACAGGTGCAACTGGATTCACGGGAGCTACCGGACCAACTAGCGCGACCGGACCCACAGGTGCCACGGGACCAACCGGCCCTATTGGTCTGACCGGCCCGGTCGGACCCGTAGGTACGACCGCTTTGGGGAATGTTGCCATTGTTGATGCAGTCAATGGTAATAATTCAACCGCCACAGTGGGGGGTAAACCTTTTTTGACAGTAGATGCGGCCATTGCTGCAGTTAGTTCGGGGCAACATGTTTGGGTTCTTCCCGGGACCTACAATTTATCATCCGGTATTACTTTACCCACCGGTGTTTCTTTGCGGGGGTCGAGTGTTCAAACCTCTACAATTCAAATGGTGAATGTTACAGCGAATACTACTTTGGTATCTATGGGAGTAACCTCTCGTATGGAAGACTTGACTCTCCTACTGACTTCGACTGGGCACTATACTCTGACAGGAGTCCAATTTGGAGGTACAACTACTAGTGATGCAAAAATTCGTACCTGTGTCATTTCCGTCAATAATTCCTCCGCTTCTTCTTCGGGATCGTCGACAGTTACGGGTATTCTTTGCAATGGTACCGGTAATCTTGGCTCCGGTAGTTTTTCTTTTAATTCATTGAAGGGCTCTACAGTGAATATTTATTCCAATGGCGGCGGTAATAAGCGCGGTCTTCTTATTAATAATACCAATATTGTTACTACCCGAGATATGAATTTTTATATTGCTCAACCAACTTCTACCGCTTCTACCGGTTCATATGTAGCGGTGGAAACCGCGGATCCCAACAATACAGGTTCTGTTCAATTACGAACTACTACGGTGGGTGTAGTTGTAGCCACAGGTACGCAAGGATATATCTCATCCGATATTTTACAAACGAATCCTTCTACTATCACAAATCCTACCTATTTGACTTCACCTGGTATTCAAATTGGCCCTGGGGTTGACTTGGTTACGAAAACTGCTGGGGGTCTAGGATTTTCCACATTTTGTTATCCTACGATTGTACATTATGGTCTCAAAGGACTCCTTAACGATGGTAACAATAATGGATGGTTATGGCCGGGTACACTTACGGTTGGAGGAGGTGCAACCGGATTTCCGGATACTTCGACCCCCGTCGCTTTTTATCGCATTCAGCAGACATGTTTGTTATCTGGTATGGCCGCTTCTTTGAACAGTGCCCCTGGCAACGGACATACTGTCACAGTTACTGTACAAAAAACACTTTACGCTAATGTGCCTGCGGGTAGTCCCGTCAATACCATATTTACAGTGACTTTTGGTGCAACAGATGTTCAACAAACATTTTATAGCGGTTCGGTACAATTTGCGGTGGGTGATCGATTGCATGTCCTTGTCAGTTATACAGGAGGGAATGGAAATACAGCCTCGGACCTGTCGTTACAATTAGACCTGTTTTAGTGGGGGTTTGGTCCCATATATACATCAATAATAATAATATAAAAGTATCAGATTATATTATTAATAATGAGAACATTGATTGTACCATTACTATTATCATTTTTATATAGAACAACCGGATTTCATCTAACTCCCAATTTTTTCCGACACTGGACCTGTCTCGGTATTCGCAACAATATGGATATTTCCAAACCACTTTCTGTCCGTGTGGGAGAATTACCCCTGGTTCTCTGGAAAAACCAAGGAACCGGAAAAATACTGTCTACCATTAATATCTGTAAACACATGGGCTCCAAACTCGACAACGGTATTGTTACCGAAGATGGTTGTCTGAAATGTAAATACCACGGCCTTGAATTTTCCGAGAAGGATCGTTTCGGGGAAATCGTCGAACACGAGGGCAAGGTGTTTTGGGCCTACGACCCCATCGAAAAGACCCCTTACAGGACCCCCTTTTACAACAATCCTGGGTATACCAAAACTTACCTGGAAATTGACATGGATGCGTCACTCACCGACAGCGCTTTCAATTCGGTCGATCTGCGCCATCCCGAATATGTTCATAATTTGGGGTTTGGCAGCAGCGTGCCTCCTACCAACATTCGTCACTATACCTACACCAATCCGCTCACCTACGAAACGGACCGCGTCGGCCTGGCATTTGATTATCAATCGAATCGGGTCATGCGTACTTTGAACGACAACCAGAGAACCACCAAGAATTTCCACATGTTTATTTATCCCACTTTTACCTGGTCTCGCGTATCCTTTGAGAATAAACATCTGATAGTCGCGGTGAATTTTCTGCCCCTGGCGCCCAAAAAAACCCGATGGATTGTTACCCTCTGCCACAATTATTATCAGTCCGGCCTCCAACAAAATATCATGAAGATGTTGGCGGCGACCATTCTCAGTCAGGATTTTGTACAAATGCGTAACCAACACGAGGAGGATGTTCTCAAACAGGCCATGATGTTTGATTATGTTTTCAAGGACGAAGATTCGATTGTGTCTTTGAACAAGATTTTCCGACAGTACCATTATCCCGGTATCGATTCGTGTGCGGAATTGTATAAAGCAGACCGCGTTCGTCGTAATAATATTATCATTCCTGCCCATAATCATGTCCATGATTATGCCCATGATTATGATTATTATGAAGGCACGATATATGATGATAACTTTCACCCTGCAGTGTAGAATAATTAATTTATACCCTTGAAGGTGTAAAACCGCACAAAAATGCCCTAAAATAAAGAAATTCAAGGTTGGGACTTCGCATACCCGTATAAAGTTTGTTTCATACTACTCGGTAAAGTAGTATGATTACCATTCGTTTCGTCTACATAGATAGGTTGGTCTTTCTAACTTATGTATCGCTTGATAAGCTATCTTCTAGATATTTAAGGCACTGTTACGGTTTGATAAAAAAAGCCACCCATACCGGTTTTCCTCGGCGTGTAAACTCAAACGCGGAGGGATGTACAATAGATGTCAAAGTTGTTATCCACAAACAGAATATAAGGAGTTTCGGGCAACAAATCCTCTATGACAACCGACATGGCCTGGTTGTTATCCTTGTAGATGGTGAGTTCCAGACCTTTGGCATTTGAGACAATGGCGCCATTACTATCGGTCAGATTTTTGCTCGTAAACACGAAATGTTTGTTTGTAACATCCACAAACACGTCCATGCGGGTGTGATGCTTGTTCGTATCGGTGGTTTGGTTGGTAATATTGTACCTCATGTTGTTCATGCACGCCGTCCCATTGTTACCGTTCACCGTAATGCCCATTGAGGACCACGACAATTTATCAAATTGGGCCTGCATGTCATCCAGTGAGAACTTGGGTTTCTTGGTACGGTCGGTCGCGTATTCGCGAATGATTTGTGGTCCAGAAAAGGTGGTGGTGGTGGTGGTGGAAGAAGACATTGATGTATATGATATATAGATAAAAAAATCACGAACCGCCGGTTTCTGACTATATAAACTATACAATTGGTGGAAATGTATTTCATTACTAAATACAGTACCAAAAACTATAAATATTTATGAACGATATAAATATTTATAAAGTTATAATACAAAAATCATGGATGACGATTCATTCATGTACGCTGCCACTATTTTATATTTCATATGCTATGCACCCAGTGTCTACGCCGACTACAAAAATAAAAATGCAAATGTGTATAATTTACCCGAAAAACTTGTATCTTTATGCGCAACAACTTTCGGACTGGTTTATTCGATTCGTATAGATAATACGCCACTCATGGTAAATTATGGTCCGCATTTGGTGATGGAAACAATAACACTTCTATATAAACTGCAGTATATATACCGAAATTGGTCGGCTAAAGATAAAATTTATATTGCCTGTAAAGATAATACAGACGATGTCCGCGAAATGGATGTTGTGACCCCTATACATATGCACGAATTGCCGGTATGATTTTATGATTTTGTGGCGGCAGTTTTGATCAACTGTTTCACTTGGCCACCATTCAGGATTACTAGTCTCAACAGCGTATCTGACAGGAATTCAATGACATTATGATTGGTTTCCAAGAGATCCTTGGCGCGATAATAGGCTTCGTTGACCAGGTTGGATACCTCCTTGTCTATTTGCGATTCCGTCATTTCTGAATAGGTTTTTCCGAAACCCTCTTCGCGATAAAACGCCTGCAGTTTGTTTCCCATTCCGTACTTCTCAATCATTTCTCTCGCGAGACCATTCGCCTGTCTCAAATCCATGGTCGCGCCGACCGAGATAAAATCGTCACCGTAAAACACGGCTTCTGCGGCCTTGCCACCCAAGGCCACCATGAGGCGTTTCATCAACAGGTCCTTGGTATAGAGACCGTTCTCGGCAATGTCGTATTTTTCGGTAAACAGCGTGTATCCCGCCGCCCCCGAATAGGTGGCCTGAATGGTAATCTTTTGTAAATCGAAATAGTCGCTGAAATGATTCGCTATGAATCCGTGACCGATTTCGTGAATAGCAATGCGGTGCTTGGTTTGAGTATCACGACTGTCCACCTTTTTTTTGATGCCGATCTCCGCCTTTTCAATGGCGTCCAACATGTAATTATTATTAATCACTTCCACTTCATCGCGGGCAGCGAAAATTGCCGCCTCGTTCACAATGTTCTTCAGTTTGGCCCCCGAATATCCCACCGTGATTTTGGCGAGTGATTCGATATTCACAGTGTCGTCGATTGTCTTGTTTCTCAGATGCACTTTCAAAATGTCTTCACGGGATTTGGCGTCGGGGAGAGGAATGCGGACAATGCGGTCAAAACGCCCGGGGCGCAACAGCGCACTGTCCAATGTATCCATACGATTTGTGGCAGCCATGATAATCAATCCATCATTCTTGTTGAAACCGTCCATTTCGGTCAACAGCTGATTCAGGGTTTGTTCGCGCTCATCGTTACCGCCCATGAAGCCGTCACGCCCACGCTGTTTTCCGATCGCATCAATCTCGTCGATAAATACGATGCAGGGTAGATTATTACGAGCCTCTTCAAACAACTTGCGCACACGGAGCGCCCCCACCCCCACAAACATTTCGATGAATTCGGAACCGGAAATCGAAATGAAGGACGAATTGGACTCGGTCGCAATGGCTTTGGCTAAAAGAGTCTTTCCCGTGCCGGGAGGTCCCTCCAAGAGAATACCCCGAGGCAGAGTGGCCCCCACCTTTTGATAATAAGAGTTGTTGCGCATGTAGGAGACGAATTCGGTACACTCCTCCAACACCTCTTGAGAACCCGCCCAATCCGCAAAGGTCACATTGGTAGGGACTCTTATCTTTGTCGGCGGTTTTCCTAAACCAAACATTCCTTGGGGCGGTTGTCCCGAAAACCCGTTCATCATGCTATTCATTACAATCATGTTACGCAGGAAAAATATGAACATGATAGGGAAAAAGAGTCCGGATAGCGTACCAAACACATCCAGACCCGGGCTCGTGAAAACAGGCACCACATTGTTGGACAACGACACATCGACCAACTTTTGGGTGAGTAGGGGCGAAATAGTCGTATCGAACTGCACATTGTAGTTGGGAGAGACTGCTGTGACAGTTTTACTGTCCGGACTGAAATAGATGGATTCGAATTGGTTGGTTTCAATGCCGTCGATCAGAGTTTTCACTGTGATGGGTTGGTGGACTGGAAACAGGTTGGGACGGAGTCCCAGAATTTGAGTAATGTGAGAAATCATTATTACTGTGGTTATCAATATGCGCCTCATAATATTATTCTATTATAATATTATCCTTATATTTTATTATGAATTATATATTTCTGGAGTGTTTCTCAATGGTCCGTAAACATTACCGAAAGACGATATTGAAGGACAATGAATTGTAATTACATGTTCTGATATAGTAACTGTTGGATTTGGTTCAATAACTGATTAGTTTGTGATTGGTAATAAGGCATTTGCATAATTTGTTGTTGAA
>Ga0209188_1002436_pt1 | contig 13742 bp, 12 predicted proteins | sample C_130625_EF_Meta_FD_187307 | JGI IMG/M metagenome (GOLD analysis project Ga0209188, IMG submission 187307) | Freshwater microbial communities from Lake Croche, Canada to study carbon cycling - C_130625_EF_MetaG (SPAdes) (version 2) | ecosystem: Environmental > Aquatic > Freshwater > Lake...
TGAGAAGGAGGGTAAATGGCCAAGGGGCGGGAGTGACAAAAAACGCATCAAGCGATTATGGCGAGGCCAGGCGCATAAACGCCTTGGCAGTGCATCAGCCGACACCCTTCGCGCCGTAGCCCATGGTTTGCGGCAACCACAACACGATTTCAGGAAAGACGGTCATGGCCACCAACAGGCCAAGCAGCATGACCAGGAACAACCAGCCTTCGCGCATCATGTCGCCAATTGGGATGCCGGTCAGCGCCTTGATGACAAACAACAACATGCCAAAGGGCGGGTGGATCAAACCGATCATCATGTTGAGAACGACCAGCACACCAAAGTGCACCAGGTCGACCCCCAGCAACTTGGCTGCAGGCAGCAGCATGGGGACAAACACCAGCAGCAGCACGGACACATCCAGAAAGCAGCCTAAAACAAGAAACATCGCATTGACCATGAACAGAAACTGCAAACGGCTCAATTGCAAGTTGTCTACCCATGCAGCCATGCCTTGCGGTACGCCTTCTGCCGTGAAGGCGTAGTTCAAAATGAAAGAGCCGGCCAGGATGATGGTGATGACTGCACTGGCGCGTGTCGACTCCAGCACCACGTCCCAAAATGTCCGCCAACTTAAGGCGCGAAATACAAAGGCGGCCAAAATCAATGCGTGCAAAGCGGCGACTGCAGCAGCCTCAGTTGGTGTGAAGGCACCAGAGTAAATGCCGCCCAACAGCACAATAGGCATGGACAAAGGGAGTGCGCCGCGGAACAGGATTCCTGGCCACTCGCTCAAAGGAATCGGTGCTTCGCGCGGCATCTTGCGCTTGCAGGCGATGTAATGCACCACGCCCATCATCAGGAGCGTCATGCACACACCGGGCACCACGCCACCCAGAAACAGCGCGCCCACCGAGGCACCTGAAACCATCGCGTAAATGACCATTGGAATAGACGGCGGAATGATCGGGCCCAGTGTGGCGCTGGCCACCACCACGGCGCCGGCAAAACCAGGTGAGTACTCTGGTTTTTTCAGCATTTCCTTGATCGTCACCAGTCCAGGCCCTGCGGCATCGGCAATCGCGCTGCCACTCATGCCGGAAAAAATCACACTGACAAGAATGTCTACTTGGGCCAGGCCGCCGCGCATGCGGCCGACCAGAATCCGACAGAAGTCAAAAATGCGTTCACTCACTGTGCCTGCATTCATGATGTTGGCGGCAAACACAAACAAGGGCACGGCCAAAAGAACGTAGCTGTTGTACAGACCGTTGCTCACTTGTTCAGCCACCAATCCCAAGTCTTGCCCTTTGACCCAAAGATAGGCCACGCCGGCCATGAGCATGGAAAAACCGATGGGCATGCGCAACAACATGCCGATCACCACCACGCCCACAAGAGCCCACAAAGCCAAAGTCATGTTGAAAGTCCTTGGTCCTCTAGCCCTTGCCCTTTGAACGCTTGCCAAATGCCAAAGGCGCTGCGCAGCACCAGTGATACCAATAGCAAAACGAAAGGCAAAAATACCCACTGTAATGAGATGTCCAACACGGGCGAAGACTCACGCGCCATAAAGTGCACGTAGTCCCAGCTCGCTGGGATGGCCACCAAAGCGAGACCGCCCATCATGAGGTTGCCCAGAATGCGCATGACACGGCGTGTGCCCATGCGGGCTCTGTTCCACAGCAAGTCGAATACCACCTGTTCCCGCTCGGGCACCATAAAAGCTGCACTCCACAAAATAGCCCAGAGGTAAAGAATGACGGCCAGCTCATCTGACCACGGCAGGGGTTTGTTGAACCCGAACCGGGCAGAGATCTGCACCAAAAATGTCAGGAACAGACAGAAAAAAATCATGCCTCCGATCGTGTCGGCGGCTTTTTTGAACCAACGCATCGGTCAGCGCGTATTGTTAATGCGCTCAAGCAAACCGGCAGGCCACACTTTGGCGTAGTCAGACTTTGCATAAGTGTCTTGTACGGATTTCTGGAAGGCGTCCAAATCGGGTGTGGTCACCTGTAAGCCTTGCTGCTTGAAGAAGTCAACAATTTGCCCTTCTTCTTTGATGCGGTTTTCGTTGTTGTATTGGGCAGCAGCCACAGCAGCCGCTCTGACGTTTTGCTTTTGGGCAGGGGTCAGCGCGTTCCAGGTCTTGTTGGAGATGGCAATGAAGATGCTGTCGACCAGGTGGTTGGTCAGCACCAGTTGCTTGGTGACTTCGTAAAACTTGGCTGCGCGGACTGTGGGCAGCGGGTTGTCTTGACCGTCAATGGTGCCAGTTTTCAGGCCCAGATACACCTCGCCAAAGGCCAGCGGGGTGGCGGTAGCGCCCAGGGCTTCACCCAGGAACAACCATTCTTTGGTGCCTGGCATGCGCAGCTTGATGCCTTTCAGGTCGGCCGGGGTCCTGACGTTTCGGACTTCACGCAGGTTCACTTGGCGCGTACCCAAGTAGGCGGCAGACAGCACGGTGACATCCATCTTTTCAGAGACGGTCTTGAACATGCTTTCACCAATGGGTCCGCTGAACACCTTTTGTTGGTGGGCTGGATCGCGCACCACATAACCGGCGGTGAAGATTGAAAATTCGGGTACCAGTTTGGCCATATCGAAAGCCGATATGGACGACAACTCCAGGTTACCCCGTGCCATGGCCGCAGGCTCTGTACCTTGCTTGAACAAGGATGCGTTGAGGTTGATCTGGGTGTCAAACTGGTTGGGCGAGGATTTGTCCAGCGCTTCTTTGAACACGGCCCACATCTTGGCGTGCCAGTCATCGGGTACCGCAGGTGTGGAAATGCGCATCGGGATTTTGGTTTGTGCCAAGGCTTGGCTGGTCATGCCGCACAGGGCCATGGCGGACAGGCTGGTAGCCAAAAAGCCTCGGCGCAGGGTGAATACGGATGTCATGAAAGTCTCCTAGTGTGTTTGAACGGTAAACGGATTATTCGTTGAAACGATCAAAAACTGTACAGACGCCAAACAAAAGGCGGTTTTGAGCGGCAATGCGTGTGGAATTGACAGGCTCGGATCAGAACCCAGTTCAGTGCACGGACCAGAACTCAGTGGTGTGCGTTGAGCAAAGCTCGCCTGTATTGAACGGCTTCGGCCACATGCGTTAACTGCGTGGTTTCACTGTCGGCCAAATCGGCAATCGTGCGGGCCACCTTCAGCGTGCGGTGTGTGCTGCGCCCGCTCCAACCCAGCTGGGTGGCGACCTTGTTTAAAAAGGCAATCGCTTGGCTTTCGAGTCCGACATGCGCATCGATGGCCTGACCCCGAAGCCCTTGATTGGGGCAGCCCTGGCGCAGCAGGGCCCGGTCTCTTGCCGCTGTGCTGCGCAGACGTATGGCTTGGGTGCTTTCTCCGGGCGGGGCGCTGATCAGGTCCTGCGCTGTCAGGCTGGTGACTTCCATGTGCAAGTCAATGCGGTCCAGCAGCGGCCCTGATAATTTCCCTTGGTAACGACTCACTTGGTCAGGGGTGCACCGGCAAGCCCGCGCCGTCGAGCCCAAGTAGCCGCAGGGGCAAGGGTTCATCGCCGCAATCAGTTGAAAACGCGCCGGAAAGTCGGCACGCCGAGCGGCTCTGGAAATGGTAATAGTGCCGCTTTCCAGGGGTTCTCTAAGCGCCTCTAATGCAGCGCGTGGAAACTCTGGCAACTCGTCCAAAAACAAAACGCCATGGTGAGACAGGGAGATCTCACCGGGTCTCGGCGGTGAGCCCCCTCCCACCAGCGCCACTGCACTGGCAGAGTGGTGCGGTTGTGCTGTGGGTCGTTGCGCCCATTTGTCCAAATGAAAGCGGCCCGCCAAACTGGCAATGGCGGCGGTTTCCAAGGCTTCCTCCACAGACATCGGGGGCAGTAAGCCGGCAAAGCGATGGGCCAACATGGATTTACCCGAGCCGGGTGGGCCCACCATCAACAGGCTGTGCCCGCCGGCGGCGGCGATTTCCAAAACCCGTTTGGATGCTGCTTGGCCCTTCACATCTGACAGGTCGGGGTAATGGGCTTGCGCAGGCAAGGCGGTCGTGTGCACGCGTGCCCAGCCCTCGCCAGCAGGTTCCGCCGGTGCATCGGATGGAGGCAAAAATTGTTGCACCACATCCAGCAAGTGCTTGGCCCTGTAAATGTGGGCATCGGGCACCAAGGCCGCTTCTTCGGCACTGCCGGGAGGAAGCACTAATTTGGTGCTGACCTGAAGTTGTCTCAATGCCAAGCTCATGGCCAGGGCACCTCGCACCGGGCGCAACTCGCCAGACAAGGACAATTCGCCCGCAAACTCAAAGCCTGCCAGTCGAGAGGCATCGACTTGCCCGCTCGCCGCCAGAATGCCCATCGCAATGGGCAAATCAAAACGACCAGAGTCTTTCGGCAGGTCAGCCGGCGCCAGGTTCACCGTGATCCGTTTGTTGTGTGGAAATTCAAGTCCGGCGTTTTGCAGAGCACTGCGGACCCTTTCACGGGCCTCTTTCACTTCGACATCGGCCAGGCCGACCAAGGTGAAGCTGGGCAAACCGTTGGCCAAATGCACCTCCACGGTGACGGCGGGGGCTTGAAGACCCACCAAAGCGCGGCCCTGCACCAAAGACAAACTCATTCCTCACCTTTCAGCCCCGTATTGGTGCAATATATGCGCTGCGCCGAATGGGTATTTGTTGCGCCTGCGCATGTCCAAGGGGATTGGATCACGAAATGAAGCGTAAAGAACTCATCGTTTATGCGTAGAGGCAACGGGAACCGGTTGGGCGCCATGTTTGGCACGTTAAGTGCTTAACCCTGACGTCATCATTTCCTTTTTGATTTGGAGTTTTTTATGAAGAAAATTTCTTCCCACGTTGTGTTCGCATTGACCCTGGGTGCAGCTGCTGGCGCCATGGCCCAAACGGCTGCGCCTGCCGCACCTGAAAGCACTTTGGCTTTCAACGTCGGCGCTTTTTCTGAATACCGTTACCGGGGTATTTCACAGTCACGTCTGAAACCTGCATTGCAGGCTGGCTTAGATTACACCGACAAGAGCGGGTTTTATGTCGGCGCTTGGGGCTCGGACATTTGGTGGATCAAAGACGCCCGTGGAGACGCGAATGTTGAGCTTGATTTTTATGGTGGTTACAAGGGTGCCGTGGGTGATGTGGCTTATGACGTGGGTTATTTGCGCTATGAGTACCCGAGCAACAAACTCAGGCCGAATGCCAATACCGATGAGTTTTACGGTGCGGTGACTGTAGGCCTCTTCACTGCTAAATATTCCCACGCCGTTTCAAACTTGTTCGGATTTTCAGGAAGCAAGAACAGTGGCTACCTCGATCTGAGCGCAGCATTCGACTTGGGCAATGGTTATTCATTGACGCCCCACGTCGGCCGTCAAAACGTCAGTGGCAAGGGCAATGGCATCTACTCGTACACCGACACTGCTCTGACTTTGGGCAAGGACTTCGGTAACGGCCTGTCTGCCAGCGCGGCCATCATTGGCACTGATGCAAAAGCGGGTTCTTACGTCAGCCCTACCAACAAGGACTTGGGTAAATCAGGCCTGGTGGTCGGCCTGAAATACACCTTCTGATTGAGTACGTTTTAAACAAGGAGTCGCCATGAAACTCGTCACCGCCATCATCAAACCCTTCAAGCTGGACGAGGTGCGTGAAGCCCTCTCCGGTATGGGAGTCCAAGGCATCACGGTCACTGAAGTCAAAGGCTTTGGTCGCCAAAAAGGCCATACCGAGTTGTATCGCGGCGCCGAGTACGTGGTGGACTTCTTGCCCAAAGTGAAAATTGAAGCCGCAGTCTCCAACGAACTGGTTGAGCGAGTGATCGAAGCGATCGAAGCCGGTGCCCGCACCGGCAAGATCGGCGACGGCAAGATCTTTGTGTATGACCTGGAACAAGTGGTTCGCATCCGTACCGGTGAAACCGGCAACGAAGCCCTGTAAACCCCATCCCCGAAAGAGAGTCGAAAAATGAAAAAACTACTGGCCTCCTTGGCATTGGGTTTCAGCCTCTTGGCTGCCGCGCCCGCCTTCAGTGCCGATGCACCCGCCCCCGCAGCCGCAGCTTCATCTGCAGCAACCGAAGCCAAAGCCGATGCGGCCCCTGCTGCTGCGATGCCTGCCGTTGCAGCGCCTGCCGCTGCTGCTGCGGCTCCTGCTGAAGCCGCGCCTGTGCTGGTACCCAACAAGGGCGACACCGCCTGGATGATGGTCTCCACCATCTTGGTCATCATGATGGTCGTGCCCGGCCTGGCCTTGTTCTATGGCGGTTTGGTCCGCAGCAAGAACATGCTGTCGGTGCTGATGCAAGTCATGGTTACTTTCTCGTTGATCACCGTCTTGTGGTTCATTTATGGTTACAGCCTCGCGTTCACCGAAGGCAATGCCTACATCGGTGGACTTGACCGCCTCTTCATGAAGGGCATCTGGGACAACGCAGCGGGCACCTTTGCCAATGCGGCCACCTTCAGCAAAGGCGTTGTGATTCCTGAAATCACTTTCGCAGGCTTCCAAGCCACTTTTGCCGGCATCACTTGCGCCTTGATCGTCGGAGCCTTTGCCGAGCGTATCAAGTTCACAGCGGTGCTGGCCTTCATGGTCTTGTGGTTCACCTTCAGCTACTTGCCGATGGCCCACATGGTGTGGTTCTGGATGGGCCCTGACGCCTACGCCACCAAAGAAGTCGTGGACGAAATGAACAGCAAAGCGGGTCTGATCTGGCAGTGGGGCGCGCTCGACTTCGCTGGCGGTACCGTGGTGCACATCAACGCAGCAATGGCGGGTTTGGTGGGTGCTTTCATGGTCGGCAAACGTGTCGGTTATGGCCGTGAAGCCATGGCCCCGCACAGCCTGACATTGACCATGGTCGGTGCTTCTTTGTTGTGGGTGGGCTGGTTCGGTTTCAACGCCGGCTCGGCACTGGAAGCCAACGGTTTCGCGGCCCTGGCTTTCGCCAACACCTTGCTGGCCACCGCTGCCGCTGTGCTGTCCTGGTGTGTGGGTGAAGCGCTGATGCGCGGCAAAGCGTCGATGTTGGGTGCAGCCTCGGGTGCGGTGGCCGGTCTGGTGGCGATCACGCCAGCAGCGGGCAACGTGGGCATCGGTGGTGGCTTGATCATTGGTTTGATCGCCGGCTTCGCTTGCTTGTGGGGTGTGAATGGCCTGAAAAAGATGCTGGGCGCGGACGACACCTTGGACGTGTTCGGCGTGCACGGGGTGGGCGGCATCGTGGGTGCTTTACTCACCGGCGTGTTCAGCTCGCCCAGTCTGGGCGGTCCCAGCGCCATGGGCGACTGGGTCACGGCCACCATGATCACATCGGCTGACTTTTCCATCGCTTCGCAAGTGTGGATTCAGGCCAAGGCCGTGCTGGTCACCATTGTCTGGTCGGGGGTTGTGTCTTTGATTTCCTACAAACTGGTGGATCTGACGATCGGCCTGCGCGTCACGGAAGAAGAAGAGCGCGAAGGTCTGGACATCAGCTCGCATGGCGAGACGGCTTACCACAGCTGATACGATTTCATTGCAAGGGTGGTTATCACCGCCTCTCCTCACAGCCCGCCGCATGCCAGTGCGCGGGCTTTTTTAATGTCCGGACAGCATGGTAAAGTGAACAGTTCAAGTTTGCTTTGTTTGACCATGTCACACCCCCAAGATCCGGCCCCAGTCTCTGATTCAAGTCTTATTCAAGAGGACGAAACCCCCCGTATTTCTCTGAAAATCGAAGATTGGTTGACGGTCATCGTCATGGGCTTGCTCTCACTCATTACCTTTGCCAACGTGCTGGTGCGGTATTTCACCGATCAATCCTTTGCCTGGACAGAAGAGTTCTCGGTGTTCCTCATGATTGTCTTGGCGCTCGTCGCGGGCTCTGCATCGGTGGCACGCAACCGGCAAATTCGCATCGAGTATTTTGCAGACAGTGGCTCTGAAAAACGGCAACGTGCATTGGCCCGGTTTGGTGCCTTGATGGTGTTTCTTTTGTTTGCACTGATCGCTGTTCTGAGCACCCGCGTGGTCTGGGACGATTACCGGTTTGGCGAAACCTCGCCCGGCATTGGTGTGCCGCAGTGGTGGTACACCATTTGGTTGCCGGTCATGTCGGTGGCCATTGCGGGTCGTGCGCTGGGTCTCTTTATCCGCCGGGGTCGGCAGCCATGATCCCCACGCTCTTGTTTGTGGCCTTCGTCATCATGATGCTGATGGGGGTGCCGATTGGCGCTGCCCTCGGCTTGGCTGGCGCAGCGTGTATTGCCTTGGCCAATTCGGATGCGCAATGGTTTGGTTTGTTGGCGGTACCGCAAAACTTTTATGCCGGCTTGGGCAAATACCCGCTGCTGGCCATTCCGATGTTTGTGTTGGTCGGCTCCATCTTTGACCGTTCGGGTGTAGCGCTGCGTTTGGTCAACTTTGCTGTGGCCATAGTGGGCCGCGGCCCGGGCATGTTGCCTTTGGTGGCGATTGTGGTGGCCATGTTTTTGGGTGGTATTTCAGGCTCGGGCCCTGCCAATGCGGCGGCCGTGGGCGCGGTCATGATTGCGGCCATGTCCCGCGCCGGCTACCCCCCGGCGTTTTCTGCCAGCGTGGTGGGCGCAGCGGCGGCCACAGATATTTTGATTCCGCCATCCGTGGCCTTCATTGTCTATTCGGTTTTGGTGCCCGGCGCTTCTGTGCCCGCGCTCTTTGCGGCCGGCATGATTCCCGGTATTTTGGCGGGCGTGGCGCTGATCGTGCCCACCGTTTGGATGGCCCGCAAACACAACATGGGCGCGCATGAGGCCAGCTTGCCGCGGCCCGAATTGTGGAAAAGCTTCAAAGAAGCCACTTGGGGCCTGGCCGCGCCGGTGCTGATTTTGGGGGGCATGCGTGCGGGTTGGTTCACGCCGACCGAGGCCGCGGTGGTGGCTGTCTTTTATGGTTTGTTTGTCGGGATGGTCATTTACCGCACCATCCAGTTTCGCGACCTGTTTGTGATCTTGCGCGAGTCGGGCGAACTGTCGGCCATCATTTTGCTGGTGGTTTCGTTGGCCGGTATTTTTGCTTTTTCGCTGTCCACCCTGGGTGTGATTGACCCCGTCACCCGAGCCATTGTCAATTCGGGCTTGGGCGAATACGGTGTGTTGGCATTGCTCATCCTCTTGTTGATCACGGTGGGCATGTTCCTCGATGGCGTTTCGATCTTCTTGATCTTCGTGCCCTTGCTGTGGCCCATCGTTCAGTTTTACAAGTGGGATCCTGTCTGGTTTGGTGTGATCCTCACACTCAAAGTGGCCTTGGGACAGTTCACCCCGCCCTTGGCCGTGAACCTGATGGTATCGTGTCGCATCGCCGGTGTTCGCATGGAAGAAACAGTGCCTTGGGTCGGCTGGATGCTGTTTTCGATGTTCCTGGTCATGATCGCGGTCATTGCCTGGCCCGAGCTGGCTTTGTGGTTGCCCCGTTATTTGGGCTATTGAATGGTCATTTTTCTATAAGGAGACTCTCATGAAATTTCGTCGTCATTTACTCAGCCTGTTGGCCCTGGCCGCCAGCCTCAGCGCTTTCACCGCCCCGGCCGTGGCCGCCGAGTACAAAGCCGAATACCGCATGTCTTTGGTTTTGGGCCCGCCCACACCCTGGGGTCAGGCCGGCAAGATGTGGGCCGACATGGTCAAAGAGCGCACCCAAGGGCGCATCAACATCAAGCTGTATCCTGGGGTTTCTTTGATTCAAGGCGACCAAACACGGGAATTCAGCGCGCTGCGCCAAGGCGTGATTGACATGGCCGTGGGCTCGACCATCAACTGGTCCCCGCAAGTCAAAGAGTTGAATCTGTTTTCCTTGCCATTCCTGATGCCCGACTACGCCGCCATCGATGCGCTGACGCAAGGCAAAGTGGGTGAAAAGATTTTCACCACCTTGGACAAATCGGGTGTGGTGCCTCTGGCCTGGGGCGAAAACGGCTACCGCGAGTTGACCAACTCCAAGCGCCCGATCAAGTCGCCGGCTGACCTCAAGGGCATGAAAATCCGCGTGGTGGGCTCACCTATTTATTCGGACATGTTCAGTGCGCTGGGTGCCAATCCCACGCAAATGAGCTGGGCCGATGCCCAACCCGCTTTGTCCAGCGGCGCAGTGGATGGCCAAGAGAACCCCTTGTTCTTGTTCACCGTGCTCAAGATGCACACCGTGGGTCAAAAGTTCGTGACCACCTGGGGCTATGTGGCCGATCCTTTGATCTTTGTGGTCAACAAAGAGATCTGGTCCTCATGGACGCCGGCCGACCAAGCCGTCGTGCGTCAAGCCGCCATCGACGCCGGTAAAGCCGAAATCGCCCTGGCCCGCAAAGGCCTGATTGAAGCCGACAAGCCCGTGCTCAAGACCATCGCCGACATGGGTGTGACCGTCACCACGTTGACCCCTGAAGAGCGCGACGCTTTCGTCAAGGCCACACGCCCTGTGTATGACAAATGGAAAAACACCGTAGGCCCAGCCTTGGTGAAAGAAGCCGAAGAGGCCATTGCTGCACGCACTAAGTGATCAGCGCTTGGACAGCCCTCACCGCCGCGCCTGACGGTCTGAGCGAGTCGCCCTTTTGGCACCCGCAAGAACGCCGTTTGTACTGGGTAGACATTCCCGGGCGCAGGCTGGCGCGAATGTCGATACAGGGGTCAATGCAGACACAAGGCCCTGTCGAGTATTGGCCCATGGTCGAGGAGCCTGGTTGCATCGCCCCCGTGCGAGGCGGCGGTGTGATCGTCGCATTGCGCGATGGCATTTACCTGGGCGCGACCTGGGGCGGCCCGCTAGAGCTGCTGGCGGCTGCGCCTTATGACACCAGCCAACAGCGCTTCAATGACGGCAAGTGCGATGCTTCAGGACGCTTTTGGGCGGGTACTTTGTACGAACCCAAAGACCAAGCCTTAGGCGCGCTCTACATGCTTGACGCCCGTGGCTTGCATTGCATGCAAGGCGGCGTTACCACCGCCAACGGCTTGGCTTGGTCGCCCGATGGCCGCACCGCCTATTGGGCTGACACGGCCGCGCACCGTGTGCGCGCGTTTGACGTCGATTTGCCGAGCGGTCAGTTTTCAGGTGAACGCTTGTTTCATCAGATGACACCCAAACCCGCAGGCTGGGCCTGGGGCGAAGAAGCGCCTTATGCTGGAAGGCCTGACGGGGCAGCCATGGATGCCGAAGGCTGCTACTGGTCTGCCCAATATGAGGGCCAGCGCCTGCTGCGCCTGTCGCACAGCGGCGAGGTGCTGGCTGAACTAAAAACCCCCGTGCCCTGTCCCACGATGCCTTGCTTTGGCGGCGATGACTTGAAAACCCTCTTCATCACGACGTCGCGCCAAGGCCGCAGTCCTGAAGAGCTGGCGCAGTACCCGCAAGCAGGGTGCGTGTTCGCGATGCGTGTGGGCGTCGCGGGCGCAGGGGTAAATTTCTACCTGTCCTGACTTCACGATGTGTTCAAAGCAAGGGCGTTAACATGCTGGGCATGGAAGCTGAACTCAACGCCCTCATCGATGCTGTGCGCCAAGCGGGTACAGATGGCCGTGTGCTTCGCTTGCGCGGCAGGGGCAGTAAAGACTTTTGGGGTCAAAGCCTGACGGGTGATGTGCTGGAAACCCAAGCCTATCGCGGCATCGTGAGCTATGAACCCAGCGAGTTGGTGGTCACAGCCCGTTGCGGCACGCCCTTGGCCGAACTGGAAGCCACTCTCGCTGAACAAGGCCAATACCTGGCGTTTGAGCCGCCTCACTTTGGTCAAGGCGCAGCGCAAGGTGCCACCGTGGGCGGCATGGTGGCCGCAGGTCTGAGCGGCCCCGCCCGAGCCACGGCTGGCGCTGTGCGTGACTTCGTGTTGGGTGCCCGCTTCATCAATGGTCTGGGCGAGCACCTGAGCTTTGGCGGTCAGGTCATGAAAAACGTGGCCGGCTACGATGTAAGCCGCCTCATGGCCGGCAGCTGGGGTACCTTGGGTTTGATCACTGAGGTCAGCCTCAAGGTGCTGCCGCTCGCCCCTGCAGAGGCCACGCTGATGTGTGCGGGCCTGTCACAAAAGACCGCCCTGAGCTTGTTGCACCGCTGGGGCGGTCAGCCATTGCCTTTGAATGCCAGCGCCTGGGTGCGCGACACCACGGCCCAACCCGACGCGGATCACTTGTATGTGCGTCTGCGCGGTGCCGTGGCTGCTGTGCAATCCGCTTTGGGAAAAATGCGTGCCGATGCAACGGCTTTGGGCGCGCAAGTTCAGCAAATGGACAACGCCCAGGCCGCACAAGATTGGCGCGCCAGTGGCAATCAGTGTTTGCCATTCTTTCGTCCGCCCAACAACGATGTGTGTCTGTGGCGCCTATCCTTGCCCCAAACAGCCCCTGTTTTTGATTTGCCTAATGCGCAATATGTGGAATGGCAAGGTGCTCAGCGCTGGTTGTGGGCGCCGGCGTCTGCTGCCGTGGCGCTGCGTGAACTGGCGCAGTCTGTGGGGGGGCATGCCAGCTTGTTTCGCGCCAGCAGTGCCCATGCCGATGTCGACAAAGCCGCCGGTGTGAACACCCCGTTGGAAGCGGTACTGCAACGCCTGCAGCAGCAATTGCAAAAGCAGTTCGATCCCAAAGGCGTGTTCTCCACGGGTCGACTGCACACTCACAGTCAGCCTCATTGAGCGAGGACGCCATGCAAACCCATCTCGCCCCCGAATACCAAAATACCCCCGAAGGCCTGGAGGCCGAAGCCATATTGCGCAAGTGCGTGCACTGCGGTTTTTGTACCGCCACCTGCCCCACCTACCAACTTCTGGGCGACGAGCTCGACGGCCCACGCGGCCGCATCTACCTGATCAAGCAGGTGCTGGAAGGCGAACCGCCCACCCGCAAAACCCAAATGCACCTGGACCGGTGTCTGACCTGCCGGAACTGCGAAACCACTTGCCCGAGCGGCGTGGATTACGGCCACTTGATCGACATTGGCCGAAAGCTGGTAGACGCCAAAGTCGAGCGTCCCGCAGGAGAAAAGATGGTGCGCTGGGCGCTGAAAGAAGGCCTGCCCTCACCCCTGTTTGCACCCGCCATGAAGATGGGCCAGATGGTACGCGGCCTGCTGCCGGGCAGCCTCAAAGCCAAAGTGCCCGCGCCGCAAGACGCCGGCGTGTGGCCCACCCGCACGCACACCCGCAAGGTGCTGATGTTGGCCGGTTGTGTGCAGCCGAGCATGAGCCCCAATATCAATACCGCCACCGCCCGCGTGCTCGACGCCTGTGGCATTCAGACCGTGACCGCCGCCAAAGCCGGTTGCTGCGGCGCGCTCAAGTTCCACCTGAATGACCATGACGGTGGCAAAGACCACATGCGCATCAACATCGACGCCTGGTGGCCGCTGGTGGAGAGCGGCGAAGTCGAAGCCATCGTCATGAACGCCTCGGGATGCGGCGTCATGGTCAAGGACTACGGCCATGTGCTCAAAGACGACCCGACTTATGCCAAGAAAGCCGCCCGCATCGGCGCATTAACGCGCGACCTGAGCGAGCTGCTACCCGAGCTGGTGCCGCTCCTTAAGGACAAGCTCAAGCCAGAGGCCCTGCAAGCCGCCGGCCTTCAGGCCTACCACCCGCCCTGCACGCTGCAACACGGCCAGCAACTCCAAGGCGGCGTGGAAAAACACCTGACCGATCTGGGCTTCCAAATCAAAGTCACGGCCAATGAGTCGCACCTGTGCTGCGGCTCGGCCGGCACCTACAGCGTGCTCAACCCGGAGCTGTCCCAACAACTGCGCGACCGCAAACTGGGCCA
>Ga0209188_1002439_pt1 | contig 13718 bp, 34 predicted proteins | sample C_130625_EF_Meta_FD_187307 | JGI IMG/M metagenome (GOLD analysis project Ga0209188, IMG submission 187307) | Freshwater microbial communities from Lake Croche, Canada to study carbon cycling - C_130625_EF_MetaG (SPAdes) (version 2) | ecosystem: Environmental > Aquatic > Freshwater > Lake...
GGGCTTGATGTCTGCGACTTCATCGAGGACTGCATAGGTGAGTGAAACTCCACGTAGCGTGTCTGGTCTGTCTGCTCCACGGACGTAGATGGTTGCTCCGTTGATTGTCGTGATGTCTTGGTTGTTGATGTGGGCATTTTGGATAACTTCCCTTCCTAAATCCATTAGAACTTGCCAAATAATCTGTCTAGCCTGACCATTGGTAGGCGCAACATAAAGAACCGCAGAACCTGCTGGGCATTTCAGGGCTTCAATCAGTAGGGTGACTGCCGCCATACGAGACTTACCGCACCTACGACCAGCCGCAATGACCTTGAACCTAGTCTTATCCTTGAAGACTTCTTCTTGCCAAGGCAGTAGGCTAAAGTTTAAATCACTCATTCTTAGCCTCTATGTCTTCAGCATCTATGGTTTCAGGAGTATGCGTAATTTCACCTATACCCGTGATATTGATGGTAACTGCCGACCTTTGCTTTCCTTCCTTCTCAAACATAGAGACGGGAAGCATCCGATCCATACAGAGTTTGATGGCGGCTAGTTGGGCAGGGTGCTCATCATTCATGGCTATCTCTACCGCTTTGTGGACAACTCTAGAACCTGCGCTGTTTATCAGGAGGTTCTTTAATTCTTTGAGTTGGGCAGTCTCAGTCTTGGGTAGAGTGATGAGTTCAGGCTTATCAGCATAACTGGTAAGGGAGAACTTTTTATTCGTAGAACCTTTTGGGCGACCACGGGTTTTTGTTTCTGTCATGTACTTTTGTCCACAGTAGGGAAGTTCCTTCACGCATTATGGCTCAAATCTTTTTGTTGAACAATAGGGTAATCCCTGATATAGTAAAGACAACGGGGGCATGACCCACCCCTCTATACGGTTGAGCCGACCAAGTAGGATAAACGTAGTGAACTAGGCGAGTTTCTAGTAACCCTCTGCTAATGTTGTGATAACACCGCAGATAAGGCGAACGGGGCAACGTTGCTTAGGCTTCCATTGTCTGACAAACATGGTTGTAACTTAGATAAACGAGAGGCTCTCTCTTCTTGAGAACTACCTGTATATACGGGTTACAGGCTATCGTCCATTCCTTACCAGTCGCCTTACCTTCGTTGTCTAGTAATTCCTAAATTACCTTTTCTTGTGGATGGGGTGTACCCACAAATATTTCACACAGCACGCCTACCCCCTCCCCCCCATACAAATCTAAATGAGAATCAATAGCAACTAGCCAAACACAAATAAGAATCACTCGCATTAAGTAATTGCAAATGAGAATCACTAGCATATAGATGTCTATATAACGACAGCACCATAAAGCAACCACTCTATATAACCTCTGCTCATATAGAATATTCCACATAGTGAAACCAAAGGTAGTAGTAATTTCACATGGTGATAATATAGGTAAGGGTTTACCCGTGTAAGGGTTATTCCTATGCTATATAAATCAACGACTTACAGCAACTGGCACGATTCTATTATGCTATATATATGAGAGCCTAAAAAATTCTCACCTCATCAATCAATAGGAGTAAATGAAAATGACTGATACACACAACGCTAGAGAGATTTTGGTAATCGTGGCTGACTGGTTGGGTTGGCAAGATGAAACCCTCTCAGACGGCCTTAAAAGCCCTTGCGATGCTATCAAATTATGGGAGTATGCACAGGCTCACCCTGATATGCACGAAATGGCGGATCAATGGCCTAATCGTGTTTTAAGGGATGCACTGGGATATAACCCTTTACAAGTGCGTGTTAATGAATTTAAATCCCTTTATCAGGAATTTAAGACTATAAAAGCAATTTAATCCCAAGCCCTTCGGGGCTTTTCCTTTCATTCATTTATAGGAGTTAACACACAATGAAATCAGTTCAACAAAATTTAATCGACCAAGAAGCAATGCGTTGGAACGCTTTTTATAATTCGGCTTGGGCTATGCGCGAATTTGGCTCAGACTTTGAGGGCGCACTTGCAGAACTTTATTACAAAGCCGACAAAACAAACAAAGCAAAATTAGAAGATACATTTCTAGATGTATTCATTCGCCACATGGATGACAGCGACCGCAAAATTGTTTCTAGATGTGAGGTGACAGCATGAGACAGCATTTATACAATGCCCTTTGTTGCCTAGCATTTTGCACAATGTGGGTCGTTTGCCTGTTGGCCTACTTTGACGTTTTAATTTAATAGGAATTTAGACAATGACAAACAGCCTTAAAACCCTAGAAAACAGCCTCTATTGGCAAAAAGTAGTTTTTAAACAGAGTAGAGACCAGAAACAAAAAGAACGGGTAAAAGCCCGTATTGACAAACTAGAGGCAGAAATAGCCAAATTGCTAACCGCCTAATCCCTGAGACTGTAAACCCTTAGCAATAGGGGTTTATGGCCTAGTGATTGACTAGGGTTTTTTAATAGGTGTAAATATGATCAAAGAAAACGACTTCACACGGGTAAAAAATGACGTTAACGGAAATCCCCGTTATGTTTGCCACTACCTAAACCTAAACACAGATGAAGAAGCCAGCGTCACTATGGGCTGGGATGCACAAGGCCGATTGATAAATGATAAATACGCTCAGGCACTCACAAGGGCTAAACAGTTGGGCGGGCGTAAATTCCACAATAAACAATATGGCGGCGGCATTGTTTTCCAATGCTATAACCTGCGGGATTTGTGCGAGCGTATCAACGAATTGACACAAGGGGTGACAGCATGAACACACAACCTCTCGAATGGCAACCATTGTGGGATGCAATGGAAGCAAGCCCAAATGACTGGATACCAACAACCGAAAAAATGTATTGGGAAATGCTGGAGGTTTTACCGCCTCGAAAAATGATAGGGCGAAATTTTCTAGTTGGTGAGGCTTTGTGCCATGTTGACGGAATACCCGTATATTCTTGCTTTTCAAAGGTTGGCGACTCTTACAAAACAAAAAACATGACTGTAAGGCAATTCTTGGAGGCGTTTGCATGATATATGCCGCCGTTGCATTAATCCTTCAAATCATTCTTAAACGCAAATAAACAGGAGTCAAAAATGAATGTAATCAGACAATCACTAACCCGCATATTTGGCAAAAAAATGCCACACGATGCCACACACTTTCACACAGTTATGAATGTTGGTGTTTTTATCGTGCCTAAAAATGGAAAAACTTCATACATAGATATTCCGTTTAATCAGCAACAAAAAGCCGAATTAAAAGAACGGGGCATTTTGGGGACATTTGGTTGGGCATTGGATTAAGTACTTTTACAGACCAACTTCAAGCCGCCTTCGGGCGGTTTTTCTTTGCCTATTTTTAAGCCCTTCTAATCATTTCCATGTAGGGTATCAAGGGCAAGGTTAAATTATCGCCTTCTAGCCCGTTTTAATGCGTTTTAGCCCTATTCGTTGGGGTGTTGGTCAGTCGTTGAAACTGTAACCAATCCAATGTGCTTCAAATCCATCTCAGTTGTCAGCCCTAAATTCCAAAAATGTGCGCCCCACATTACGCAGATTCGTGCGCCCTCCGAAAGATTACCGCCTCCAATGGTTCGCATAATCTCCCGCTCTTTCTCTGAGAATCGAATTAAATTATGCTTTGGCTGTGGCTTTGTCATCTCTTAACCCTTTGACCTGTTGCCTCCAGTATTCCCCAATGAGTAATGCGTCTGCCAAATTGTGATCCATCTTGCGCTTTAATGGTGCTTCTGGCCATAGCATACGGGCTACATCTAGGCTCTCATGCTTGCCTTGCGGTAAATGGAAGAATTGACGCCAGACTTGCGGGCGCACAAAATGGCAAGGCAGGGTGCTTAACTCGCATATTGCGGTTATTGCCCCGACTGCCCTTGCGAATGTCCACATGGCTGAGGCTGATTGACCTGGGCGACTGTATAGCATTTCAATGGCTATTTCACCGCCTTCATGTGCTGGCGCGAATTTGAGTAATGCGTTTTTGAACACCATAGCCCGAATATGCTTGTCTTGGTGCTCGATCATTTGGCAACTTATGTAATTACCCTCTGAATCAAGCACTCCGACTGCGCCTGTGGCTGACGCTGGATCCACACCGATGAACACCATAATTTAATCCCCACAGAAACAGGCGATTGTTTCTTCATTTTGGTCAAACATATCTGTCTGATTTTTGCCGAATTCCATCATTTGAGTGTAATCAGGGCGATCTTTAGAGAATCTACCACCTATCTTTTTCTCTTGTTCTGCCCACCAAATAGCCCGATTAGGCTCTCTTTGGATAATGCTCATTAATTGATTGCCACCCTTCATAAAGCACAGATCACAATTACCTAACGGGGTTACTTTGTCCCTGAATTCAATCCCTAGATCAAAGGAATTGGATTTCCAAAAGGCTTGGACATCTGCTTGCCTGACTCCTGCTGTGGCTAACGGGGCTTGGAGGGTTTCTCTTAGTTTTACAACTCTACGGGGTTCGTCTGCCCTAATCCCCGCAAAGGTTTGAAACTCTTCATGGCCAATCGATGCCATGTAGCGGGTTATGGGGTGAATCTTTAGTTCTGTCGTGCAGAAACGCATGACTGAGTTAGGCAGAAACTGCTTATTGGTAATTAGTTCTGCAAAGGGTTCACCATTTCTGCTGGCTGTGTCGTAATTGACTATTTTAAATTTAGGTTGTTCTTTGAGGTATTCAAGCCAAACGATAGGCACATTCCATTGTTTTTCAATATCTCGCACAAAGTCTAGGGTGGCTTCATGTTCTTTGCCTGTATTACAAAATATCACTTTTGCATCACTTGGGAGGCTCATATCGTGAGCCTGTAAGACTCGCCACAGCATATAGGCAGAGGTTCTACCGCCTGAAAAACTGATGACAGTAGGTTCTTTGATTAAAAACGGGTTCATTTTTTAACCTTTTTCTTTGCTACTTTAAGGATATGTAAACGCTGATATTGCTTAATGGCATCTTCAGGGACAACTCTCTCTTGCGTTGTAAATCGGTGCTGATTTCCACATTCTCTGCGCCTTGTGTAGCCGAAAATGGTTGATTCTCTACTTTCTTTGATTGTTGTCCAAGCACCACATGTAGGGCATTTCATTTTGTCTCTTTCAGTTTATTCATTCTTAGTCTTAGGTTATCCACAAAGGGCTTCCCACGCTTCTTCTCCATTGATTCGACTATATCTCGCCACCAAGTCGAGGCTTTGTGTTTCCCAATGAGGTTGATTTGTTTCATGTAACGGGTTTTCCACTCTTTCGCCAACAAATTCAAGCGTTCCTCGTAAATCTCCTGTGAGGAATAGTGCTTTATCAATCTCTGAAGGTAAGCATGGCTCTCCTCGCCTTCTTCTCGTAAGTAGTTCATGGGCTTCATTCTTTGTCATTTGCGTAACCTTTCCAAGGCCAATTTAATTTCAGGGGGCATCGGAACACCCTCTTTTAGTTTTTGCTCAACAGCGATAAGTGCTGGATCACGCTCAAATCTGCTTGGCACAGTCGTAAACACTTGATCTGCTTTGTTTACAGGGGCTTGATTCTGACTTCTTACCCAATTACGCCATGTAGCAAACCAATCCAACTTTACCCCTTGTTGTCCAGCCTTGGCTATCCAATAATCTTTGAATGACTCAAATACTTTAGACGGGTTAAGGTCAGGTCTATCTTGTTGGCAAAAGTCTTTCCAATCTTCTGTTAAACAAAAGTCTGGTGAGAGGCGTGAGCCTCTTGTGCTCTCTACCTTTGGTTTATGGTTAATGGTTATTGGTTTATGGTTATTGGTTGGTTGAACGTCCGTTGAACGCTCGTTGAACCGCCGTTCAGCAGACGCTTTACCCGCCTTGGATGCTTGGACAATCTTCGAGTGAAAATGCTCAATTTCCTTGTTTGCCCGTGGGCTTACAAAACCATCTTCTGATGACAAAAAGAACTCATTTAGGACAGATAAGACCTCTTGTTCATGCTCTCTCATGTTGATCTGACGAGCAATGTCATGTTGCTTTATCGGCTTTTCGTGGAGATAGTAGAAGTCCAGCAACCTGCGATAGGCGCAGTCTTCTATGACATTTAAATGCCGTGTATGGGAAGCATAGTCCCCAATATTGAACTGATAGTAGTGCATTGAGTTTTCACTTTTTAAAGCACCTTTAGAAGAAACATAGGCAGGGGAAGGTGTAACCCTTTTCGATGCGGGGATCAATCCACATCTAGCCTCGTTTCAAACCATTATAGATAAATTCGTGGATAGCGCAAATTCTCACCAAATTTACTTGGATATTTTAGAAAATCATAAGCACCTAGTCTGGCGCACGTTTGCTTTAACTCTTTACCATCGTAGAATTCAGTCGTAGTGCCGTTAGACATTTTGGTAGGGGTTGCTACATTCTTTTTTTCGTGTAGTGCCGCCAAGCCAAAGCCCGTGATGTGCCATACGTCATCGACACTTACAACATAGCCAAAGTTCTGCAAGTCATTAAGGTAGTTCTCAAAATGAACGCTTACATTGCCTACATTCTGATCTCCATGCGTAAATGATTTCAATGGGCTAGGCTGGTGTTCTAGCCTTCTGAGCATTTGCTTGTGATAAGTCTTTAGGTACATAAAATCTCCTTGTTTTGTTAGACCATCCTAAACCTAAATTTATTTAATAAACATAGGGTTTATCCTAGTATTCAAACATTTATTTTCATTGACAATTCATGCACCAACATAAGTTGGGTTACTAAACAGGAGTGAATGATGACAGTTAAACCTAAAGATTTTCAACATGAGATATGCGTCTACCTTGAGGGAATTGGAGAGTGCTTAGTGTGCTTTGACATACTGACGCCTGGCGATGAGTTAGACCCTGACCACAGCGATGACTATGAGATCGATTTTGCAGTCTTTGATGAGCAAGACAAGCACATCACTTACGACATCAGCAAGAAACAATACAACCACTGTGAAAACAAAGCAACAGATGAGATGCTCGACATCACAACAGCATGGCGTAAGGATTGGGAATCTGTATGACAGAACAGGAAATGATTGAACTGGCTGACAAGGCTGGATTTTTTGTTAAGGATAACGAAGCGTATAGCCCATCAGTACAAGAAGACCACGAATTAACACCTTACCTTAAAGCCTTTGCCAAACTGGTAGAAGAGAAAGCCTTTGAGCAAGGGTTCTATGCGGGATTTAAAGCATCAGGAGAAGGGTGGAATGGTGAGTTTCCATTTAGAGATAAAGACTTGGACATTCAACAAGACGAGAGTGTCCAGCACGAACTTAAAGAAGCAATCAGAGCAAGGGGACAAGCATGAGAATACGACTATGGCTTGCACCAGACAAAGTTTGGTGGGTTCAAAGCAAATGCTGGTGGCACTTTAACTGGCGCAACGAAGCCTGTTTCATCCATGATGACGCTTACGAACGGGCGCATTTTTATGCTCGTGCATTACAGCACCCAACATTTGAGGAGATTACATGACCGAACAGGAACTCACAGAATTAGTGAATGACTTGCGTTTCCAAGTCAACGCCCTGAAACAACGAGTGGAAGACATTGTTGTGATGACTGGGGCGAACACTAACGGCTATTACGATTTAAAAACAAAACTAAACGAACTGGTAAAGAATGACAAGGAAACAACTTCAAATGACTAAACATGAAATGGTTAGTTTCTTACGCATGGCGGCAGTTGATGAGAACACAATTACTGCTATGAACAACGCCTTTGACATGGGTGTAGAGAACGAAAGGGACATAAATTGTTCCATCATCTTTGGCATGATAGATGACCACGCTAAAGCCCAATCAATTGTTGACACCATCCGAATAAGGGAGTGAAAAATGACGGATCAAGAAAAGTTAAACAAAGCCTTCCACGAACTTGATTATGAAGACGAACTGGCAGTTAATGTTGTTATGTATCAGACTGAGGCAGAGCATCTCAAAGCAGAGATTGCGGAGTTACACAGAATCCTTGCTGAACATGAATTGCAGTTGCGAATCAAGAACGAAATGATTGCAGAAATACACAAAGTATTGGGGACGCTATGAACATGAAATATACATTTGAGGGTGTCTTAAAACGATACTCCCATGTGCATTACTGCTGTTATTGTTATGAGCCGCAAGACGAGAAAATATCTTGTTGTCAAGAAAGTGATTTCATCCAATTAAAAGACTTTGACCATGAAACACAAATGGAAATAGCAAAGGCAGAATACGATGCTCAATGATTATTCAACATTTTTAATGAACATCGAAAGATCAGTGAAAACACTTAGTGAAATGTGTTTGAATAAGCAATATACTGGGTTCTATTCAGAAATTAACACCATCATTTCAAACCTGATTGGGCTAAGTCACTGGATAGGTCAAGAGCAAGTTAAACAGAGTCAATCTAATAGGAGTTACTCAAAATGAATGTATATCAAAAATTAAACGAGGCGAGAGCCAAGTTCCACAAGAAAGCCCTCAAGAAGTCTGGTCACAATAAGTTTGCTGGCTACAACTATTTTGAGTTAGGTGATTTCGTAATCCCTGCAATTGAAATATTTAACGAGGTAGGTCTTACTTCCATAATCCGCTTTGGAAAAGAGATTGCTGAGTTCATTGTTGTCAATACAGAAAAGCCTGACGAGATTATCGTCTTCACCAGTCCCATGTCTTCAGCCGCCCTAAAAGGTTGCCATGAAGTGCAAAACCTTGGTGCTGTGCAGACCTACCTTTCCCGCTACCTTTGGGTGTCGGTGCTACACATTGTTGAACATGATGCGTTAGACGCTACAACAGGCTCTAAAGTGGTCGAGGAAGGAACTCCAGATGAAGGCAAGATGCTTGACTATATTGCGGCTATTGAAGCCACCACAACAGTTGATGAACTAAAGAACATATACATCGAGGCATTTGCGGCTACCGATGGAAACAAGGCATGGCAGACCAAGATGATTGCCGCCAAAGATGCAAAGAAGAAGGTGCTGAAATGAGTGACGAAATCATCCAAGGCACAGACGAATGGAAGATGCTCAGACTAGGCAAAGTTACTGCTAGTCGAGTAAAGGACATTGTTGCCACCACTAAGTCGGGCTATTCAACAAGCAGAGACAAGTACATGACTCAGTTGTTGTTGGAACGACTGACAAATTCAGTAGCAGAATCGTATAGCAATGATGCAATGGCTTGGGGTGTAGAGCAGGAGGTCTTTGCACGGGCAAAATACGAGGGTTTTGCAAGCACTCTTGTTGAGCAAGTTGCGTTCATAGATCACCCAACAATTGCTATGTCTGGTGCTAGTCCTGATGGTCTGGTAATGGACGATGGTTTGGTTGAACTGAAATGTCCAATGAGTCATACACACTTGGAAAGTATATTAGGCGGTATTGATGACCAATATATGCCCCAAGTTCAATGGCAGATGGCGGTAACAGGGCGTAGTTATACAGACTTATGTTCCTATGATCCAAGGTTTCCAGAGCATTTGCAGTTAGTTGTTAAGCGAATAAATCGTGATGATGACTACATTGCAAAGTTGGAAAAAGAGGTTGTTAAGTTCTTAGCCGAACTAGACGACAAAGTTAACAAAATAAATAAGATAGAGGTTTAATATGGAAAAACGTGATAACTCAGGCGTATTGTTTAAGAACGACAAGAAGGAACAGGAGAAGCATCCTGACTACAAAGGTAGCATCATGGTAGACGGAAACGAATATTGGTTGTCTGCTTGGATTAAAGAAGGCAAGTCTGGCAAGTTTATGGGCTTGGCAGTATCACCAAAGGATGCACAGCCACCAACAGGTAAAGTGCCTTATGGTCAAGGCGGAACGACAAAAGAAGGCCGTGATTCTGAGGACATCCCGTTTTAATCTGCCATTGGAGTTGTAGCCTTAATCTAGCGTGGTTGATGTGACTGATTAAGACGTTTACTTGCGGCAGATGGAGTTCTTTTTACAAGTAGACATTCCAAGTATGACGGAGGGCATATCGGAATCAACCGGCCCTCCAACTAACATTCAATTCAACAGGAGTTCACAAATGAGTTTTAATAGGGATTCGCAAATGAGTTTATTAGACAAAACATGGTTTGAAGGTGGAGTAGAGAAGTTCTTTGGTTCACAGTCATTCGTCAGAGCAAGGATCATTGATCCATTAACAAGCCACATGGCGGCTGAAAGCGTTACCAATGTAGCACCAGCCCACATGGATGTCATCCACGCTTGTTTAAAGCGATTTGGGCCACTAGGCAAGGATGGAATAGCAAAGCAAACTGGTCTGAGAAATGACCAAGTATGGCGTAGGTTGCCAGAGATGCAGAAACTAGGAATGATTGGGCTAACTGGCAAGACAGTTGCATCCAATTCTGGTAGACAAGAACGTGAGTGGATCATCCTATGAGCCTGTGGCGTAAGCGAAATGTTCAGCATAATGGACAAAATCAACATAAATGGTTCAATATGACCGCTTTGGCTAACAATGATTTAAGTATCAAGTCAGATGATTTAAGTATCAAGCCAAGCAAAGGAGTAGAAATGAGCACAAAAGTAATGCGACAAGTAAGAAATGCGTTAGTGTGGAACTTGAACACAGATTTGGACAACATACCTACTTGTGAAAAATGGGCAAAGATGTTGCGAAAAAACATTGATGATTTAAATAAAGCAATAAAAGAAGCAGAAAAAAAGAGGAGAGCACATGATATGGGTTGATCCACCAGAGGGCTGGCGGTATGGTTTCCCTGCCATATATGACCCTGAGAAAGACGGACAGATGAGTGATTGGATTGTCAGAAAAGGCTATCCACTTCTGACAATTAAGGAATATGGGGAATCATGGGCGGTCAGGTGTTGGCCTGTGGAAGTGAAACCTTCCGATGAGTAAAAATATCCCGATAGGGTTATAAATGCACAAAAACACATTTAGATGATAAAAAATGCCCCGTTCGGGACATAAAGGAGAAAAAATGTTAGAAACAGTTTTGTGGGTAGTGTTCTTAATTATGTTTGGCGCAGTAGGAGTCATTGCTACTATTGTTGCAATCTTCATGTTATCGGAGGAAAAATGAAAATAACTATTGAATATGATGATGTCATAGAAGCAAGACAGGCCATCCACGCACATGATGTGTGGACAGCCCTGCTAGACATCAATGAGGCAATGCGCTCACATACTAAACACGATGTTTCTGAAACACAAACAATAGCCAGTATTAAAGAAATCTTGTCAGATGTGAGCCAGTTGCTTTACTCTTGATCTTCGTCTTCCTCTTCTTCTTCTTCTAACTCAAGCCACTCGTCTTCGTCTTCGTCATAGTACCAAGTGACACCTTCAGTATCGGTGAATGACATCAATTCGATGTCCTCTTCTTCTTCTTCAACCCAGCCGCACTCTTCTTGTTCTGCTATATACGCTTGCAACATAGCAACTTTGTTGAAGTCGTCTGTCTTGATGGTAATAGTCTCATCCCAACCCAACTCAATTTCTACTGTATACATAAAAACCCTTTTAAGAAACATTGATGATCTGTCCTCTAAACTCAACCTGATCCTCATCCCACTTATGGACTAGTTCAGGCCATAACAGTTTCCCATCCTTAAATGTCAGAATTGCGAAACCTGACCTATGATTCAATGGATTGTCTTCGCCATAACTAAATTGTGGGCCATAAGGTTCTGCCAGTGTACCCGTATCTACACCAAATCGGTTGCCGTTATAGTCAGCATAAGGTGTTACTTTAAGGCTATGTAAATGTCCAGTAACAATACTTTTACCTGCTGTTGCGGTGTTATTGTGGGTGGCATGAACTCCACCCTTATATCTATGTTTGATAACCACATCTTCAGTAGGCCATACTGTCATACAGAACTCCCAAGTTGGGAAATGGTCTTCTAATTTAAACCCATAGGTTTCGGCAAACTGAGGCGCATTAGTCGCTAAACGGGCATTAAAACGAGCATCATGGTTGCCCCATGTATAGACAAGTCTGACGTTGTGACGGGCTTCCTTGGCGGCTTCTTCAATCTCTCCAAGGCGTTCCTTACAGGCTTTTAGTTCCTCAATAACAGATGGTTCTTTGCCTGATATGCCTGATGGTGGGTGGCGACTGATAGAAGCCCCATCAAGTGCATCCCCGTTACACACTACAAATGATGGCTTAAACTCTTTAATCGCCCATAAAAGTGCTTTATGCGCTGTTGTGACGATGCCAGGCCAATAGTGAGCATCACTAAACACAATTCCCACACCATTAAGAACACCCAATTGCTTGCGCTCATAGGCTGATTGTGGTCTTTCAGGTCTACCATGAGGATTCTTGGCTTCTAATAACAGACCATATTTAGTCTCTAAATTGGCTCTACGCCTCTGAAGAGTTCTTATATTACCCCCAATAAGTTTATGTATAGCGGCGGCAGATTGGTGGGTTTTCCACAACTCCATAAACTCAGCATCAGATATATTTGGGGTTGTCATCATCACTCCAGTTTTAATCGCCAGTAACTTGTATGTTTTGTCATCCAAGGATTAGTTGGATCAAACATCTTGAAACCACAAGAGATAAGAGAATTTGCAGAAGCAGGGTTGTCGTAGGTGCTAGTGATTAACCAATTTAGACCTAACGCTTTGGCTTGTCTGATCCTGACCCGAATAAACTTTTTCTGTAAGCCGAATCCACGATGACTAGGTAGAACACCACAACGTACAAGGTAGCCGCAATCAGCCCAGCGACAAGAATAAACAAGACCTGCGAAACCACAATCCACACCATCCTGAGAAGCAATCCACCAATATCCATGATTAGTGTCGTAAGTTTTGTCATAAGGTAGGCACTTCTTCTGAAGTTGCGACAGTCTTGTCTGCACAGAAGATTGCCGTGTGTTTACACGCTGTATTTTCATAGTGCGTATTAGGCTTTATCAATATGAACAATTTATGAATAAGCCCGTGTGCCTTGTTTATCAATAATCAATGCTTGCTTGCGTGGTGTTCCTGAAGGTGAATTAGGAACAGATATATGCGTCCAAGAATCAAACTCACGAATGATTTGGTCATACGCTATTGGCGAACCAATGATTGCTTTAACTACTTGGTCAGGTGTGAGACTAGGCACTCTTATGTCAGCCGCACAACCAACTCTGTGCTGTGATGTGTCTTTTGAACCCACAGCATCATTTACGGCTTTTGACCGAAATGCAGAGTTAACCATGATCGGCTTGCCATCTAGCAAAGTCTTAACTTTTTCAAGCATCTCAGCCAAACGCTTCAAGTTGTTTATCTCAGAACTGTTAGGGGTGTTATCTAACTCTCTGTGGTCAGTATGCGTAAGTTCTTCAAGGGTAAAGTGTGGTGTTAACAACATGATTATTTCTTTCGCATCTCTGCAAGTTTCTCAACAGTCCTACCGCCAAAGTAAGCACCCATGATTAACATTCCCCACTGCCCCAACAAAGTCACATACGCCTCATTAGCGTTCAAACCAAAGGCAGACATCATGGCAAACAAGAAATAACCTATAAAGATGGCTACAAGGCTCATAGGGCGAATATTTTTAGACAACCAAGAGTCACTACTCATGTCTGCGTTCCAACGAGTAGAGACATTGTTATCTTCATTCTTCATAGCATCTGCCGCTAACTTGGCAAACTCTAATTCCATCTCAGCAATCTTTTGAGCCGCCTGTGGATCGCCCGATATAGCCTTAGCAACAGCATCAACGGAATCAGAAACGCCAAACTTACTAGCCAAAGCGGTAATAGCCATGCCACCCAGAGGG
>Ga0209188_1002440_pt1 | contig 13713 bp, 10 predicted proteins | sample C_130625_EF_Meta_FD_187307 | JGI IMG/M metagenome (GOLD analysis project Ga0209188, IMG submission 187307) | Freshwater microbial communities from Lake Croche, Canada to study carbon cycling - C_130625_EF_MetaG (SPAdes) (version 2) | ecosystem: Environmental > Aquatic > Freshwater > Lake...
CGGGAACAAAACATCCATAGCACGAACAGTAGTGCCATCATCATTTTGTTTCATGTAAAAAGCTTTGATTTGCTTAGGGTAATTGGTTAAAATAACTGGACATTTAAAATGTTTTTCAACCAAATAACGTTCATGCTCACTTTGTAAATCAGTTCCCCAATCAACAGGAAACTCAAATTTTTGACCACATGATTTTAATATCTCAACGCCTTCTGTATAGGTTACACGTTTAAAATCATTGTCAACTACAAAGTTTAATTTTTGCAATAATTCCTTATCATACATTTGGTTTAAAAAAGCCAAATCATCAGTACAATTATCTAACGCATATTTTACCAAATATTTAAGCATTTCTTCTACTAAGTTTTGGTTATCATCTAAATCATAAAAAGCCATTTCTGGTTCAATCATCCAAAACTCAGCAAGGTGTCGAGTTGTATTACTGTTTTCGGCACGAAATGTTGGGCCAAAAGTATATACTTCGCTTAACGCTAAAGCTACTAACTCACTTTCTAATTGTCCGCTAACGGTAAGGTTTGCTGCACGTCCAAAAAAATCTTCAGTAAAATTTACTTCGTTGGTTTCTGTTTTCGGAAGGTTATTTAAATCTAAGGTAGTAACCTTAAACATTTCGCCAGCACCTTCGGCATCACTTGCTGTAATAATAGGTGCGTGCAAATAAAAGAATCCTTTATCGTTAAAAAACTTATGAATTGCATAGGCCATTGCATGACGGATGCGCAATACTGCTCCAAATGTATTGGTGCGCGGACGTAAATGCGCAATTTCACGAAGGAACTCTAATGAGTGTCCTTTCTTTTGCAAAGGATAAGTATCTACATCGGCAGTGCCATAAATTTCAATTGATTTTGCTTGAATTTCTAGGCTTTGTCCCTTACCTTGACTTTGCACCAATATACCAGTAACTGCAATACACGCACCTGTTGAAATTGAATTACAAACTTCAAAAGCTTGAGTATTTTCAACATCAACAACAACTTGTATATTGTTGATTGTAGAGCCATCATTAACAGCAATAAAATTAACGTTTTTGCTATTGCGTATACTTCTTACCCAACCTTTTATGATGATGTCGGTATTTGCTTCGCCAACTAATGCTAACTTTATTTTTGTGCGCTTACTTTGCATAATCTAAATTCTTTTTTTTAGGAGACGCAAGTTTAGTAATTTTTCGGCAAAATAAATTTACCTGCACACAACCAATATAAAAATACCGATAAATTAAAACTCAAGGGCAACTCAAAAAAGAAAAAATCAAGGTCAAATTACTTTAACTAAAAATAAACTTTACAGGAATTTTAGAAATTATTCCTTCATAATTTTTTGTATTGAAACATTGTTTTGCCCAACAATTTTAATGGTGTATACTCCTGAACTGATATTACTTACATCAATAATTTGAGTGGTTTTTACTTGACTATTGTAAACTACTTTTCCACTCACATCGGTTATCAAAACATTTAGGTTTTCAGCTTTCGGTGAATATATACTGATGTTATTTTTTGAAGGATTAGGATAAACAGTATAACAGTTATTGCCAACTGAAACTGTATTACTTTTTGTAGCAAAGCTTGTAAAAACTATTTCGAAACGTTGTGCAGTTGTTGCTGTATCGGTAAACGAATAATTTATCACATTATTGCTTTGCATAGGCGTTTGTGTTCCAAGTTCATTATCTTTCCAAAATAAATTTCCATTAAGCATTGATGGAATTGTTAACTCTATAGAATAACTACCTACTTCACTAATTTTTACGGGTACAGATATATTATTTGGCACATCGATATTAGAAACACTATTGATAGAATAATCAAAATTATTGATGCTTGTGTAAATATTTACACCATTTGCAGCAAGGGTAACTCTTTCAGAAGCATCAAATTCGTCATCAAAGTTGTTGGTTGCAGCATCACAAAATCTAATCACAGCCTCATCCATCAATGACTCACCAACTTTTGAAATCTTAATCCGAATTAAACTATCCTCAACTGTTGCAGTTTGAGTTGATTTTAAGAAGCTTGCATTTGATGATATCTTAATACCTTCATTAGCTTGCAATACAGGACTAGCAGCTGTTGCCTTAACCCAAAATGCTTGATTTTGTGCAATGATGTTTGTGCCTCCATTAGTACCAACACCACCCACATAAGTAGCATAATTCTGAATATCTGCATTATAGATATATGTAGCATTTGCAATGTTAGTTTTTGTCCACAATGCACTGTTCCAATCAATGGTAGAGCAATAAGGATTTGCCACTAAATTCCAACCATCATCAGTAGGAATTGCTGTTGGTGTTGATGCTGTGTAAGTAATTGGCAAATTAAAGTTACCTTGACGCACAGCGCCTGTAGCATCAATAGCAATTGCACTAGTATTGGTAAAACCCGTTCCTAAATAAACCATATATCCTTTTCCATTTGCAATAACATCTGTAGCATTTGTTGGGGCAACATATCCGTTAATTGCAAGGCCCATAGTAGCTTCGCTGTAGCTATATAGAGATGTAAATCCAGCCGCATAACCAGAGCTACCAGCAAACCCAGAAGTAGCAAAATCATCTTGCCAATTCAAAATATTATCTCCAACAACAGCATTGCTCATCATACTCCAGCCAGTTAAGCCACCCAGAGCATAACGTTGCGAAATTACATTGCCACTAACAGCACCAGTGCCTGCAATAGCAGCTATGCGCGATGTTGTGCTTGCATTAGATATTAGTTTCAATTTCGAATTGGTAGTTAAGGTTCCGTTTGATAATGTTAGTGTGCCTTCTAAATTTAATGTATCGCCCAAGCCTACACTTGGTGTTGTGCCTGAAATATTAAGTGTTAAATCTTTTAATGTCTTAGTAGATGCAGAAGTGTTATCCATATAAAATATTCCAGTATTACCGGTTGTTGACAGCACACTTAACGTTGCGTTACTACCTCCTTTTATTACACCCGAGCCTAAAAAGTTGCCATAAACACTTAATCCAAAATTATTAAGTGAAATATTAGTACCATTAGGAATATTTACATTGGCGCAGCTAAGATTAGCTGTTAAACTTGGCTGAAATGGCACACCTGTTTGTAATTCAACATTAGTTGTAGTTGTTGGCAAACCTCCGCACCAATTAGATGTGGTACTTGCATTGTTGGTAATACCTAACCACATTCCTTTGGGTTGAATTGTAATGTTTGTGCCATTATCAGTAATTACTGGCAACGTAGGATTACTTGCACTAACTCTAAACCTAAATGCAATGGCATTGCTGGTTAAGGGAGTGTTGGTTGCAATAATAGTATTTGAATAATAACCATTATTAGCTGCAGTTATGGTTGGTGTTAGTGCAGTAGGTGCAGAAAAAGAACCTAAATTACTTGATAGTTGTGCCGTGAAAATATTGCCAGTATTGAATAAGCCCAAAGCTACAAATGGTATTGATATAGAATTTGATGAACAAACTATTGATGATACAGTACCTGTGATAATTCTGTTAGCACAATCACCAACACCAAAGCATGCAATACCACTTGTTTTTATACCCGAAGTAAATGATGATGTAATTTGTCTATCGCTACCAAAAGCTAAATGTGCAGTACTTACTCCTACTTGCGTATTAGTTGTTCCATTTGCTAAAGGTGCGGTAGAGGTAATACTTGAAATATTTCCATTTGATTTGAATATGCGAGCAACCGATGTAAATGTTTTTGTTGTGGCTGTTTGCCAACCAGCAACTTCAGCAGTAGTGTAGTACATAGTAACATCCAACGCACCAATAGCGTTATTGTTAGTGGTTGAAATAGTTAATGTTTTATCAGCTAAATAATTAGCGGCTCCTGCACTCCAATATTCACTGGCTGTGGCCCCTACCCTATCTAAAGTAACAGTTACACAACCATAATCAAACGATGAATTGTTTTTAATTTTAGCCAATAGCTTATTGTTGCTACTTAAAAAATAAACTGTTGAATTTCCCGGTAAAGCCTTTGTTGCTGTGGCATTTAAGGCTGTTTCAATAGGTATTAAATTTGGATAATATTTCAGTGTTACATTATCAATAGTAAATGGAGGTTGGTTGCCTAAGGAACCGTCATTGTCCCAACGCCAAACTAAATAAAGTGCAGCTTGGTTTTCGCAAGCAACAGGCAAAGTAGTAAAATAATTTGTAGATGTGCTTACACCAAAAAATACTTGAGAAGTAGTAGTATTTGATGTAGCATCACCAGGACCAGTAATATCTGTATAAGGGCCAGCAGCGTTGGTGGCATACATCAATCGGCCATAATCCCAAAAGGTAGTACTAGCTTTTTCTCCATTACATTTCCAATCAAAACTCAACACTAAATTGGTTGCACCAGTTGTGTTGATAGAAGGAGAAACTAACCTACGGCGCGAAATTGAATTAACATCATAATTTAATGATTGTATTGTAGCATCGTTACTAACGTAACAAGATTTTGTTCCCGACATTCCGCCATTACTGCCAACCATCCAATTGTTATTGCCGTTACCACCAGTTGCAAAGGTTGTTGTCCAATTGCTAGGCAAACTGCCATTGGTAGTGCTTTCAAAATTCTCATTGAGTAATACTGTTGGTAACCCAGAATAGGGATAAATATCATTATCTGAAATAGTTACAGCCATTGCCCCAGCACTTCCCGAAACACTTGCAGGACCAGAAGAAACGGCCAATATCAAAGACAATGTTTCATCAGATTCTGTTGCCTCATCATCATATACCCTAAAGGTAAGATTTTGTGACGCCGTGCTTCCGCTTACAAAAGTTATCGAACCAATGATATTTGCATCCGAGGCAGTTGCTGTAATAGCTACAACTGAGGCTGTAACAACTACATTTGATGCAGGTGCCGAACTAATTGTTACTGGTATTGAGACGTCTAAATATCCAGTGCAACCAATAGTACCCGTAGAACTTGATTCGGTGTAGATTGCCGATGCATTTTGAAATGCAACCTTTGGTGCATTATCCATCTTTATATTATCAATATAGATATTATTACCTCCACGATTTGTAGTTGTAAATTTCAATCGAATAGTATTTCCTAAATAACTATTTAGGCTAATGGTTTCGTGTCGCCAATTATTAGCTGCGGCTGGTTTCCAGTCGCCTGTTTGGTTAGTTGCTACAGTGCGTAAATCGGTTGATCCACTACCATTGCCATTTTTATTATAAATAACAGCTGAATAAGTTTGTCCGCAATCAGTAGATATTTCAACTTTTAAGTCCTCATATTGCGTGGCACTTTTTCTGGCATAAGCCAAATCAAACTCTAAATCTAACGGGGCTACAACATTTGTTAAGTCAATGAGTTGTGTTGTTAACTCATCAGTTTCTGAGGCGCCGGGTGTGTACAAATAATGATACAAAAATGCAGCAGTTGTAGTTGTCCCCTGCGCACCAACCAATCCTGTTTGTTCTCGAAAAGTAAAGCAATCGTTACCCACATTATTCACCAACCAACTTGCAGGTGGAAATGTGTTACTCTCAAATGCTTCGTTGTATGGAACCGAGCTTCCGGCTGTAGCAGTAAAATTAAGCACAATGGTATCTAATGCAGGATTAGCATCGGTAGCACCATTCGGCAAAGTGCAATATATCTTTAATGAATGAACACCAGCAATTAAGTTTTGAGCAGATAAAGTAATGTTGGCCGTTGATAAAGTTGTTAAGTTTCCAGTGTATAATTGTGTTTGCAATGTGCCATTGTCTAATTTATAATTGATAGTTGCAGCAGTTAGGTTTGCACTTCCAAAGTTTTTGATGGTAACGATAGGTGAGATATTTCCCACACAAATATCTTGCTTAGGATTAACAATATCTACTATAGCCGCATCATTAGTTGCTGGTGGTATGCAAGCATCCGAATTAATAAGAGTAACACGCAATGGTGATGAAGTTAACACCGTGCGCATGCGGGTTTTTTGATCATTAGTAAAAATACTCAAACAAGCATCTAAACTATAATCCATGTAGTTTTCAAACATTTCGTCGGCTGTGCCACATGTATTTGATTTAGGATGTGTGTAACAACTTGTGTTGGAAGTTTGATGCACAGGTGTGTCATTACAAAAATCATCGCCACAAGTTGCATCGCCCCAAATATGCCTCAATCCGAGCCAATGCCCAACTTCATGGGTTGCAGTTCTTCCAAGATTGTATGATGCATTCAAAGTGCCTACCCTACCAAAAGCGTTATATTGTATTACAACACCATCAGAATTGGCACTCCCTGTATTGCAACTAAAACCAGTCAGACTCGAAGAAGGAGGAAATTGCGCATATCCCAATAAAGATGCGCCCAAATTTAAACACCACAAATTAAAATATCGTGTAGGATCCCATTGTGTAGCGGGTTTTATTGTAGCATCAATGTAAGTGGTATTTGAAAAAGGCGGTGCTGTAAAACCCGCAGTACTTCTGTTTATACGATCAATACCAGTAGTTGCAGTGCCATCTGGCTTACGCTTTGCCAAACAAAACTCAATTTTGGTATCGGCTCCATCGGGGTGAGTATTGTATCCTGCAGTGCCAATAATTTTCCTGAAATCTTCATTCAACACATCAATTTGCGATTGTACTTGTGCATCACTAATATTTGTTCCTACCCCAACTGCTTCTCCATTATGAATAATATGTATTACAACAGGAATAGTATAAACATCCCCAACAATACGTTTGGGATTTGGACTTTCCATTTCCGATTTTATAAATTTTTCAAGTGCATCTATATTTCCCATTTCGGGATGAGAAGCGCGCATAGAAGCATCGGCCTCCATTGTTGCGCAACGTATTTGGGCAAATATTTCAGTAGTGTTAATAAGTAAAAGCAATAATGCTAACTTTATAATCTTCATAATATTAAATTTTAATTACGCTTAGTCGTTTAACTTTGTATTTAATTTCAAGGATAGTACAAATTAACAATATTCACAATATGATAAAATTCATAAAAAGGCTTTCCATCAAATAATAAATTTCAATTATTTCTAATATTTTATAAAGTACCTTTTGTTTTGAAATTTAATTTATAACGTAGTATTAGATTTTAAATATTTTTCAAATATTATATTTTACTCCTTAATCAACAAAATTATTCAGCACTTAACTTTCTGTTTTAAGTTTCATTTTAAACGTATATCATTACACCACAATTGAAAGAAAATAATATTCATCTTTTTCATTTTCTAAACATTACATCTGTATGAAAGTACTTATAACAGGCTCAACAAGTGTTATTGGGCTTGGCATAGCCAGAGTTTTTGCTCATGAAGTACTAAAAACAGTGCGCGAAATGCAAGTAAGAATGAATGATGTTTCTTTCAATTCATCACTCACAGTCGAAATGCGAATGATACATCTTAAAGATAGTATTTTAACTATTGGATATGATTTAAAAGGAAAATTGCTTAAGATTTATTTTCATATAATTAGTGCAGATGATGATTTAGCGGAGTATTCATTATCATCGAAGTTTAATATTTCAAAAGACTTTTTATTGCGCTTACATGCACAAGGTAGAGCAGCTGCTCAGTTATGGCTAGATAATAATTTGGATAAGGTTGAGGTTGAAAATTCAATAAATATCCGCAAAGTGTTTTTATAGAAACAAATATGGCATTTTCACTTTCACTGAATAATATATCAAAAAAGTACAATCAGAATTGGATTTTTAAGTCTGTTGATATTTCTATTTCAAACTCTGAAAAGCTTGTAATACTTGGTGCTAATGGTTCAGGGAAAAGCACTTTGTTGCAAATTATTTCGGGCTATGTTTCGCAAACGGATGGTACAATTGAATATTTATGGAACAATAAACTTGTTGAAAAAGTTAATATTTATAATCATTTCAGCATTGCTGCCCCTTCAATAGAATTAATTGAAGAATTCACGTTGATTGAGAATGCAAATTTTTTCATTCAATTAAAACCATTGGTAAATAATATGAATGCGGATGATATTGCGCAATTGTGTTATTTAGAAAATTCAAAAGACAAACCTATCAATCAGTTTTCATCGGGTATGAAACAACGTGTGAAATTAGCCTTGGCAATTACAGCCCAAACTCCTTTATTATTGCTTGATGAACCTTCCTCAAATCTTGATAAACAAGGTATTGATTGGTATAAAAAATTGGTTTTGGATTTTGCAATCGATAAAACAATTGTTGTTTGCTCCAACCAGATTAACGACGAGTTTTTTTTCTGCTCTAAACAATTAGTTATTGACGATTATAAATAACTTTTAGTGCAATTTATTTTGCAAACAAAGCACTTCCTACTCTTACCATATTACTGCCACATTCTATTGCTATTTTATAATCGCCGCTCATACCCATTGAAAGTATTTGTAAAGGTGTGTTTTGATATTTATCAAAAGTAGATTTCAATGTTTGAAATTCTGACTTTATTTTTTCAGTATTTTCAGTATTGCTGGCCATACCCATGATACCAATCAATTGGGTATTTGGGTATTTTGAATAAATTTTATTAGCAAAAAAACCTTGCAATTCATTCAAACTAAATCCAAATTTTGTTTCTTCTTGGGCAATATGCAATTGTAACAAATACTTGATTACACGATTATTTTTAAAAGCTTGTTTGTCAATTTCTTGTAATAGTTTTTCATTGTCTACAGATTGTATTAAATTGACAAAAGGTGCAATGTACTTTACTTTATTTGTTTGTAAATGGCCTATGATGTGCCATTGAACATCATCAGGCAATACATCACTTTTGCCAACTAATTCTTGTACGCGGTTTTCTCCAAATACCCTATGTCCAGCTTCATACAAAGCTCTAACATCCGCAATAGTCTGATTTTTTGTAACTGCAACAAGTTGAACAGAATCTGTAATCGTATCTAAAACAGATTGTAGGTTATTTGAAATGTAATTCATTTTTGACGAATATTCTAAGTGATTATTAGGGAACTACAATTCTAAAATTGAAGTATAAATTTATAATGTAAAAACCTCTTGAAAAAAAATTCAAGAGGTTTAAGAGGTTCCGAGCGGATTTGAACCGCTGTACAAAGTTTTGCAGACTTCTGCCTAACCGCTCGGCCACGGAACCATTTTGTTAGGGGATGCGAAAGTATATAAATTTTATTACCAAAAAAATTTATTGTTGCAATTTTGAATCATAAAAAAAGGCTGTTTTTGGAACAGCCTTTTCAATTTAACCTAAGTAAGTTTTTAACAATTTACTTCGAGTAGAGTGCTTTAATCTCTTAATAGCTTTCTCTTTTATTTGTCTTACACGTTCACGTGTTAAGTCAAATTTATCACCAATTTCTTCCAAGGTATATTCGTGGTTATAACCTATGCCATAAAATAATTTTACAACATCACGTTCACGGTCCGTTAAGGTTGCTAAAGAACGTTCAATTTCTTTTTGTAATGATTCAACAATTAAAGCAGTATCAGCGCGAGGAGAATCTGCATTTACTAATACATCTAATAAAGTGTTTTCTTCACCTTGAACAAACGGAGCATCCATACTTACATGTCGTCCTGATACACGCATTGTGTCTGTAACTTTATCTTCAGCAATATCAAGCAAACTAGCAAGCTCTTCTGAGCTTGGTGTACGTTCAAACTCTTGTTCTAATTTAGAGAAAGCTTTATTAATTTTATTTAATGAACCTACTTGATTTAGAGGTAAACGAACAATACGTGCTTGTTCTGCTAGTGCTTGAAGTATAGATTGGCGAATCCACCAAACTGCATAAGATATAAATTTAAATCCACGAGTTTCATCAAAACGTTTTGCTGCTTTTATCAAACCTAAATTACCTTCATTAATTAAATCGGGTAAACTAAGACCTTGATTTTGATATTGCTTTGCAACAGAAACTACGAAACGTAGGTTACTTTTTGTAAGTTTCTCTAGAGCCGATTGGTCACCATCACGGATTTTTTTGGCTAATACTACTTCTTCCTCAGCACTAATAAGCTCTTCGCGGCCAATTTCTTGTAAATATTTATCAAGAGATGCACTCTCACGATTGGTAATTGATTTGGTAATTTTAAGCTGTCTCATTCTGTTCTGTGTCTTTATTTAAGTTCGAAAAATTAGAAATGTTGCCTTTTTACGAAGTGAAGGAAATTAAGTTTCAAAAAAATGCAAACTATTTTCTAATTAACTAAAATAGAGTGTATTAGATTTTACAAACAAAAATTTATACTAGTTTCTTAATTTTCTTTTGTAGATACCAATTACATTTTCAATACCCAAATAAAGTGCATCACTAATAATTGCGTGCCCTATAGAAACTTCGTTTAATTGAGGTATTTGTGTTGCGAAAAAATCTAAGTTTTGCTGGTTCAGATCATGACCAGCATTTATTCCAAGTCCTAATTCAGAAGCAAATAAAGCTGCTTCTTTAAAAGGAGTAACAGCGTTTAGTTTATCCAAACTAAAATTTGCTGCATAAGGCTCAGTGTATAATTCAATCCGTTTTGTCCCCGTTTCCGAAGCATGCAAAATATTCTCAATGTTGGTATCCACAAATATTGAAGTTCTGATACCAGCTTTATTAAACTCAGTAATTATTTCCTTTAAAAATGTACTGTTTTTTTTTGTGTCCCAACCTGCGTTTGAAGTTAAAACATTTGGAGGGTCTGGAACTAAAGTTACTTGTTGTGGTTTTACACTCAAAACCATATCCACAAAACTTTTATCGGGATATCCTTCTATATTTAATTCAGTAGTAACTACTTTTTTTAACTCATAAACATCCTCATATCTTATGTGTCGCCCATCCGGCCTTGGATGAACTGTTATTCCATCTGCTCCAAATTTTTCGCAATCAATGGCAAATTGTGCAACATTTGGGATATTGTTTCCTCGAGCATTTCTTATGGTTGCAACCTTGTTAATGTTAACACTTAATTTTATCATTAGTCGATTATTTACGCAAAAGTAACTATTAGAATTACAATAATAAGTTATTAAATCAATTGAGTTTAAGGGGTGTTCAAATGTTTCTGAAAGTTATTTTGAAGAAATTAAATTTAATTTATAGAATTGTTGCAATAATAATTGAAGGTGTGGGCATTGCTAAGATAAAATATTTTCGAAAATTAACCTATAAATAGTTGAAACTATGGAACTTGAAACAGCATTAGAAAGACCACATTTATTTTTAGCCAAAGATTTAATAAGTGATGATATTCCTCCATTAAAAACATCGGATACAGGAATGAAGGCACTTGCGTGGATGGATGAATTTCATGTAACGCATTTGCCAATTGTAAATCACACAGAGTTTTTAGGATTAATTTCAGAAACTGATGTACTTGATTTGAATAATCCACGCGAGCCAATTGGAGCTCACTCACTTGCTCTTAACAATCCATTTGTGAGAGATTATCAACACTTTTATGATGTACTTAAAGTAATATCTACTTTGAAATTAACTTTAATACCTGTGCTAGATGACAAAGATAAATACCTTGGCATTATTACTTTATCAAAATTGATTAGTGAGTTGGCCAACATGGCATCAATAAAAGAACCTGGAGGCCTAATTGTTTTGGAATTAAATATTCATGATTACTCTCTTTCCGAAATATCTCGAATTGTTGAGAGTAACGATTGTAAAATTCTTAGTTTATATATTTCATCTCCTATTGATTCTACAAAACTTGAAGTTACGTTAAAAATTAATAGAACCGATTTATCAGCGGTAATTCAAACGTTTGAAAGATTTAATTACAATTTGAAAGCATCATTTCATGAAAGTATACAAAGCAATGACTTGGATGAACGATACGATGGTTTGATGAATTTTTTGGATTTGTAATTATTATCCTTGATGATGGAATAACTTTTTATATTAAAAAAATATTACTTTAGTAAAAACATACAATATTGAAGTTAATTAAATTAAATTTTCCTGATTACGAATTCAGTTTTAAATCGGTAAACAAACAGAAATATGTTTTCGATAGATTTAGGAAGAAATACGTAACGCTTACACCTGAAGAATGGGTACGGCAGAACTTGGCTAACTATTTGAGTCTTCAGAAAAAATGCCCAGAATCATTGTTGGCTTTAGAAGTTGGATTAGAAGTAAACACTTTAAAAAAACGTTGCGACTTATTATTGTATGACCGCTTTGGAAAACCCTTATTGATTGCAGAATGTAAAGCACCCAACGTAAAAATAAACCAAGAGGTTTTTGACCAAATTTCGATTTATAACTTGACTTTAAAAGTCCCCTACCTAATAGTTACCAATGGCTTACAACATTATTTTTGTAAAATTGATGTTAATAAAAAAGAGTTTGGCTTCTTTGATGTAATACCTGAATATGGTTTACTTATTAATTTGCCTGAGTAACCTTAAGGATAATTTCTTTACTTAGATAGTGAACAATTAATTGTAAATTCTTCATAACCTTATCCATCAATAAAAGAGATAGCTATCAATTATTTCACCTCACAAATTTTATCGTCCTTGCCCATTGCTAGTAATAATTAAGTAGAAAATATAAGTAAGCAAATTTCTCTATTCAGAAAATAGGTTAAGGCAATTGTGATTATTTAAATAGTTACCTTTTTTGTTATCTTGGAAATAAAATTTCCAAGGCTGCCAGCGACATATTTCAACGCCAGCAACTTAAAAGGTTTTTGAGCATGTGTTTCTGTTTTAAAAACAGCGAAAATTATTATCAACAACGATTTTAATTGTTGATAGTTTCTGTTTTTCTAATTAGAGAAAACAATTGGCAATTAAGACAAAATTTACTTGGAAGCTTTATTGGCAGCAACAATGTATTGTTCTAAGGCCATTGTCATTGAAGGAGCTTTAGGTGTAGGAGCTAAAATATCTATTCTTAAACCTGCTTCTTCAACCGCTTTAGCTGTTGTTGCACCAAATGCTGCAATGCGTGTTTCTTTTTGTTTGAACTTAGGGAAATTTTGGAACAATGATTTAATACCAGCAGGACTGAAGAAAACTAAAACATCATAGTTTACCTTTGCTAAATCAGAAATATCGCTGCAAACAGTACGATAAATCATTGCTTTAGTATAATTAATACCAGCAGCATCTAATAATTCTGGACCTTCTTCTTTTGCAATATCCGAACAAGGAAGTAAAAATTTTTCTTCTCCGTGTTTCTTTATAATATCCATCATATCGCCAAATGTAGAACGGCCATGGAATATTTTACGCTTGCGGTATTGAACATATTTTTGAAGATAATATGCAGTGCTTTCTGAAACACAAAAATATTTCATGGTTTCGGGCACTGCAAAACGCATTTCAATACACATCCTAAAAAAATGGTCGGCAGCATTGCGGCTGGTAAATATAATCGCCGAAAAATCAGCAATGTTTATTCGTTCCTTTCTAAACTCAATGGCAGGCACTCCCTCAACGTGAATAAATGGCCTAAAATCGATGTTTACATTCAACTTCTTTTGTAAGTCAAAGTATGGCGACTTGTCACCTTCTGGCTTTGGTTGTGTAACTAAAATAGTTTTTACTTTACTCATACTTTAATTAACCCATTTGAAATTTTTTATCCCAACATTAGTTTGATTATAAATACTAGGGGCAAAATTTCGAGGGTGCAAAAGTATAAAAATAAATATATCGCCGAAATGTTCTTATTATTATTTCCAATGAGTATTCCTCTTATTATTCTATATAGATAAATACCTAAAATTAAAA
>Ga0209188_1002441_pt1 | contig 13705 bp, 8 predicted proteins | sample C_130625_EF_Meta_FD_187307 | JGI IMG/M metagenome (GOLD analysis project Ga0209188, IMG submission 187307) | Freshwater microbial communities from Lake Croche, Canada to study carbon cycling - C_130625_EF_MetaG (SPAdes) (version 2) | ecosystem: Environmental > Aquatic > Freshwater > Lake | place...
CCTCTGCACAGGCTGCCCAAAAGGCTGGTCAAAAACCAATTGCACGCCTAGTTTCTTATGCTGTTGCGGGTGTTCCAAATGAAGTCATGGGAGAGGGCCCAATTCCTGCAACACGTTTAGCACTCTCAAAGGCCGGTTTAACTTTAGCCCATATGGATGTAATCGAGTCCAATGAAGCATTTGCTGCTCAGGCTTTAACGGTTGCTAAGGTTCTTGAGTTAGATATGACGAAAACCAATCCAAATGGAGGCGCAATTTCAATTGGTCATCCAATTGGTGCTTCTGGTGCTGTTATTGCCACTAAAGCAATTTATGAATTGCACAGAGTTGGCGGTAAGTATGCATTAGTAACGATGTGTATTGGTGGTGGACAAGGTATTGCCGCAATTTTTGAGCGCCTGTAATTAATTGATTTGAAATAAATCAAGAACACCATCTAGGCCGACGAACTGAAAAGTTCCGTCGGCTTTTTCTTGCACAATTGGTTTTGGCTTATAGCCAATGGATAAGCCAGCATTTTCCATCATGGGAAGATCATTAGAACCATCACCCATTACTAGAGCGGCTTGAGTTGATAACCCTAATCGTTCGCATGCAGCCTTCACAAAATTTGCTTTTGCAGCACCATCAACAATCGGACCAATTACGTTACCAGTTAAATACCCATCAATGATTTCTAGGGTATTTGAATGCGCTTCGTCAAGTTGTAAAAGATCTTTGATCTTACTTGTGAAGAAAGTAAATCCACCAGACACAAGAAGCGTTTTCCAACCCATGACGTGGGCAGCTTGAATCAAGTTTTTTGCCCCAGGATTAAGTTGTAATCGCTCTTGATAAACGATGTCTAAATCTGAAGCAGGTACTCCTTTGAGAAGGCGAACTCTGGCAATTAGACTTTCTGAAAAGTTTTTAATTTCACCACGCATACTTGCTTCTGTTATTTTGCTGACTTCTTCAACCTTGCCACATTGTCTGGCGATTTCATCGATACATTCAATATTAATAAGAGTTGAGTCCATATCAAAAGCAAGTAAACGAATCTGATGATGATCAAAAGTATCTTTTAAAAAAATTGTGTCTGTACCAAATTGAAAGGCAAGTTGTTGTATTTCCTTTTTAAGGTTCGCATTACATGGCTCATCCAATTGAAAATCTATAGTCTTAAGACTCAGAGCCGTGGGTGAGTTAACCCTATATTGTTCGATTATCTTTTTTATAAGTGTTTGAGGTACTTCAGTGAGGTGTGTGAGAATAAGTCGATTCATAGTTTTAGGAAAGATAGGCGAGCAGTTTTTTCAATGCAAAAGTTCGCTGCTCAAGTAATTGAAAACCATTGGCAGGATTTGGAGAAATCCTCAGTCGATCCGGACCGGATAATTGGATAAAACGATCTTTTTGAATCAGTTGAATAATCTTCATTGAATCAACATGAGGTTTTGGAATAAATTGAATTTTAATAGCCTCAGTGGTGGCTTCAATTTTCTTGATACCTAATTTTTCCATTTGCAAACGAAGGCGATGATTATCTAACAGAGTTTTTGCTGACTCTGGAAGATCACCAAAACGATCGATAATTTCTGAGTGAATATCATCAATATCCTCTGAAATATTGGCACTTGAGAGGCGTTTATATAGGGAAAGTCTCTCGTGAACATCGGGACAATAGGCGTTTGGCAATAATGCAGGACAGCCCAAAGAAATATCCGTAATGGCATGCATTGGACTTAATAAATCTGGTTCTTTACCTTTCTTTAGCTCAGAAATTGCTTTATTAAGCATTTCTGTATATAGCTGAAATCCGATTTCATGAATATCTCCAGATTGTTTGTCACCCAAAACTTCACCAGCACCTCTAATTTCAAGATCATGCATTGCTAAATAAAATCCAGATCCTAGTTCTTCCATCGAGACAATGGCATCTAGGCGTAATTTCGCTTGTTTAGTCAGACCATCAGGATCTGGTACGAGTAAATACGCATATGCTTGGTGATGTGATCTTCCGACACGACCGCGTAATTGATGTAACTGCGCCAAGCCAAACTTATCAGCACGGTGCATGATGATGGTATTAGCTGATGGAACATCAATACCGGTTTCAATAATGGTCGAACAAAGTAAAACATTGCAACGTTTGGCGACAAAATCATGCATGACTTGCTCAAGATTTCTTTCATGCATTTGACCGTGAGCAACACCAACCCTAGCTTCTGGGATTAATTTTTCTAATGCTTGACGTCTGTTTTCGATAGTTTCAACTTCATTGTGTAAAAAATAGACTTGTCCACCACGTTTTAACTCACGAAGGATCGCCTCACGAATCACGCCATCACCTTCACGTCTGACAAATGTTTTAATTGCTAAGCGTTTTTGTGGAGCCGTTGCAATGACTGATAATTCTCTTAATCCCTCAAGAGCCATTCCTAATGTTCGTGGGATTGGTGTTGCTGTTAAAGTCAGAACATCGACTTCCGCACGTAATGCTTTAAAAGTTTCTTTTTGTCTAACACCAAAACGATGTTCCTCATCAATAATTACAAGTCCTAAGCGATTAAATTTAATCTCAGGGGACAGTAGTTTATGAGTGCCGATGATGATATCGGCATGACCATTTTCAAGAGCTTCGAGAGCATGTTTAATTTCTTTTGCAGATTGAAAGCGCGAGACCTCCACAATTTTGACAGGCCAATCAGCAAAACGGTTTTTCCAAGTGTTAGCATGTTGCTCAGACAGAAGGGTAGTAGGTGCTAAAACAGCTACTTGTTTGCCCCCCATAACAGCAACAAAACTTGCCCTTAATGCAACTTCGGTTTTGCCAAAGCCAACATCACCACAAATCAGGCGATCCATGGGTTGACCACTTGTCATATCCTTAATCACTTCATCAATCGCATTTTGCTGATCAATTGTTTCTTCAAAACCAAAACTTTCAGCAAAGGCATCATAATCATGGCTTGAATATTCAAATGCGTGACCATGTCTTAGTGCTCTTTTGGCGTAGATGTTGAGAAGTTCTGCCGCCGTATCTCTAATTTGTTGAGCCGCTTTTCTCTTTGCCTTTTCCCATTGACCCGAACCTAAATTATGAAGAGGGGCATTATCAGGGTCGGAGCCTGAGTAGCGAGAGATTAAATGTAATTGATGAACTGGAACATACAAAGTAGCGCTATTAGCATATCGAAGATGTAAAAATTCTTCATCTCCTTGTCCGAGATCAAGAATCAATAATCCTTGATAGCGTCCAATTCCATGTTCGGAATGAACGACAGGATCACCAATTTTTAATTCAGAAAGATCACGTACTAAAAAATCGACATTAGTTGCTTGATCTTTTTTACCTATTTTTCCTGCTTTTCTTTGTTCTGAAGAGTTAGCAAAAATTTCTGACTCAGTGAGCAAAGTAAGTTGTTGATGCTTGGAGATAAAACCGTCAAATATAGGTGCAACCACCATTCCAATTCTTTGTTCACTGACTAAAAATTCAGAAATATTTGCAAAGGCTTCAACATGAATATTGTCTCTTGAATCATGATCCATAGATTCGTCGAGTAACTGTTTAATTGCCTCTCTTCGTCCTGGACTATCAGCACAAATTAGAATGCGATGAGATGATTCTCGAAAATATTGTTTCAATTGCAAAATGGGGTCTTTATTACGCCTTATGACCGCTACATCAGGAGGAATCGAAAAATAAGGATTGTCCATATCATTTTCTGGATGATCCAAGAAAACTCTCGCAAATGGCTTGAGCAGTGAGAAAAAACTCTCTTCGTTTTGATAAAGTTCTTCCGGGGCAAGAATTGGGTGTTCAGAATCATGCGATAAAAAATGATAGCGTTCTTGAATGCCTTTCCAATATTCCTGTATGGACAACTGTAAGTTTCCAACCCCCCAAATCCAAGCTGGATGATCAGATTTGGGTAAGTAATCAAAGATAATTGATGTTTGATCAAAAAAGAGAGGGAGGTAGGACTCAATACCTGCGCCAGGAATACCAAGGCCAACATCTTTGTAAAGAGGACATTTCGCAGGGTTGCCATCAAAAATCTCGCGCCACTTGCCACGAAAATCTTTACGAGCTTGTTCATGAAATGGAAATTCATGACCAGGCAGTAATTTAATTTCCTTTACAGGATAAAGACTGCGTTGCGTATCAGGATCAAATACTTTGATTTGATCAATTACATCCCCAAATAAATCTATCCTGAAGGGAAGTGCTGCTCCCATGGGGAATAAGTCAATAAGGCCACCACGGATACTGTACTCTCCAGGTCTTACAACTGCAGAGACAGGATCATAGCCACCTTGTTGGAGTTGGTGTTGAAGGGCGGATTCGTTAATGCTACTACCTTGTTTAAAAAAGAACGTATTCGCCGCCAAGAATTCCGGGGGAGCAAGACGAGTAAGAACAGAGCTAATCGGGATAATGACCACATCGCAAACTCCCGTCATCATGTCATGAAGGGTTTTTAGTCGCTCTGAAACCAGATCATGGTGAGGTGAGAACTGATCATAGGGCAAAATCTCCCAATCGGGCAGTAAAGAAACCTTTAGTTCGGAGTTAAAGAGAGGGATTTCTTGTGAAAGACGTTGGGCGATTGTTGGTTCACTACAAATCACTACCATGATCGAAAAGTGACTTCTGTAATATTGCGCATGTTCAGCAATCACAGCTGCATCGCTTGAACCAATACAATGATTCCAGGTAAAGCGTTTCCCAAGCTCAGGTCCTATTAAGGGGGGGGTGAGCTGAATCATACTAGGTGTATTAGTTTTTACAACTTTGTTATCGGACATTCTTTACATTATAGAATTGAAGCATGATTGCTTAAAAACTTATTGAAAGACCTTTTGTATGTCAAATGCGCTGAATTCACCAAGATGTCATGTTTTGATACCATGCGCAGGTAGTGGTTCACGCTTTGGTGGCGAGATTCCTAAGCAATTTCAGATGCTTGCAGGAAAAAGAGTCATTGATCATACAGTTGAATTATTTGGCTCTATTGTTGAAATATCTTCTATTTGGGTTGGTAGCTCTCATCCAGATCTACAATTCAAAACCTCACCTAAGCCAATTTATGTTACCCCAACAGGTGGTGCAACTCGTGCTCATACAGTCTTGAACACATTGAATTGGATGATTGATCAACAAATCCCTGTAACCGATTGGGTTTTGGTGCATGATGCTGCAAGACCTGGGGTGAGACAAAAAGATGTACAGAGTTTAATTTACGCTGTTTTACAAGATTCTTCTGCCTGTGGAGGTATTTTGGCTTTACCAGTTGCGGATACCCTTAAACAATCGAATGTTGATAATGCCATTATTCAAAAGACAGTGAGTCGAAACCTTTTATGGCAGGCACAAACTCCACAAATGTTTCAACTCGGTCAATTACAAAAAGCCCTAGAACAATCCCAAATCAATGGTCTAGAGGTCACCGATGAGGCAAGTGCGATGGAGGCAATGGGGGTTTTACCATTACTAGTAAAGGGCTCATTAGAGAATTTTAAAATCACCTATCAAGAGGATTTGTCCACTATGGAAAAGTTACATCGTAAAGAATCATCGATTCGTATCGGTCAAGGATATGATGTGCACCGACTTGTTGAGGGAAGACCTCTTATTTTGGGAGGAGTGGTAGTGCCTTATGAGCTTGGATTATTGGGTCACTCCGATGCAGATGCTTTGTTGCATGCCATTACAGATGCAATGTTGGGGGCTTCGGGACTTGGCGATATTGGTCAACATTTTCCGGACTCAGATCCACTTTACAAAAATGCTAATAGTGCTGATTTATTAAATAAAACTTACCATCTGGTACAAGAGAAAGGGTTTGAACTCATCAATATAGATGCAACGATCATTTGCCAGAGTCCGAAACTATCTCCACATATATCCAGTATGATGGCCAGTGTTTGCGCAATACTAGAGGTAGATATCTCAAGGGTCAATATCAAAGCGAAAACCAATGAAGGTCTTGGTTATTTAGGTAATTCTGAGGCAATTGAAACTCAGGCGGTTGTTTTACTTCAAATGATAAATTAGGAATCCACATGTCGTCAGAAAATCTGCAATTATTACAGCCTTTAAAAATAGGCTCTTTAGAATTAAAAAATAGAATTGTTATGGCCCCATTGACACGCATGCGTGCAATCGACAATGATGTACCAAATCCACTTGCGGAAATCTACTATGCGCAACGAGCAAGTGCTGGATTAATAATCTCTGAAGCTACACAGATTAGTCCATTGGGAAAAGGTTATCCAGCAACTCCCGGTATTTACAGTCCGGAACAAACTGTTGCTTGGACAAAAATTGTTCAAGCTGTTCATGCCAAGGGTGGGAAAATTTTTGCGCAATTGTGGCATGTAGGCAGAATTTCTCATAGTTCTTTACATCCTGAAGACGGATTGCCAATTGCTCCTTCGGCAATTCAGCCTGCTGGAAAAACATTTACTAGCACTTGGAGCATGGTTCCTTATGAAACTCCTAGAGCAATGTCGATTGAGGACATTAATTTATTGATTGAGCAATACTACCAAGCTGCTTTAAATGCTAAGCAAGCCGGGTTTGATGGTATTGAGATTCATAGTGCAAATGGTTATTTACTTGATCAATTTCTACAAACTAAAACGAATCAAAGAGACGATGAGTATGGTGGTTCGTATGAAAACCGAACACGCCTTTTACAACAAGTTATAGAACGAGTTAAAGCCGTTTTTGATTCATCTATGATTGGAGTAAGACTCTCTCCCTTTGGCACATTTAGCGATATTTCTGATGAAGATCCCATTGCCTTATTTACGCATGTGATTGAAATGTTAAATACACACCAATTAGCTTATTTACATGTCATCGAACCCAGATCAACCTCAGCTGGTGGTGATGACAAGATTTTTGCCGAGGCTCCTTGTACCGCAGCAATATTTAAAAATATGTATAAAGGGACCTTTATTAGTGCAGGGGGATATGACCGTCAATCTGGCGAAGCTACTTTGCATAACAACCAAGCTGATGCCATTGCATATGGAAGGTTATATATTTCAAATCCAGATTTAGTAGAGCGATTTGCTCAAAATGCGCCCCTAAATCCATACCAACGAGATACATTTTATGGCGGGGCTGAAAAAGGCTACACCGATTATCCCAGCTTAAATCGATAAATTTAGCCAACTTATTTCTAATTTATGCCCTTAGTGTCCAAGACACTGTAAAATATTGGATTACTTTGAGAAATTGAAGTTGCGAGGATGGCGAAATTGGTAGACGCACCAGGTTTAGGTCCTGACGCCAGAAATGGTGTGGGGGTTCGAGTCCCCCTCCTCGCACCAAGATAGGTTTTACACATTTCTATTCTGCACCTTAAAGGCTTGAATACAATGTGGAAAAGCTGAATTTCCCAACAATGATTAACTTGATTTATTACCTTAAATACTTATGTCACTTCAAATTGAAAATATTAGCGCTTTAGAAAGAAAAGTTTCCTTAGAGTTTCCTAAATCTGAACTTCTTCCAAAACGCGAGGCAAAATTAAAACAACTCGGTAAAAACATGAAAATGGCCGGTTTTAGACCTGGAAAAGTGCCTTTAAAAATGATTGAACAGCAATATGGGCAACAGGTAGACTTTGAGTTGTCTTTTGATCATGCCTCTAATCGCTTTTTTGAATTTGCACAGGCAGAGAAAATTGAGTTAGTTGGGCAGCCTCGTTTAGAGCCAAAAAGTGAGTTAGACGCAGATCAAATCATCTTTGAAGCATTCTTTGAAGTATTTCCACAAGTGTCAATTGGTGATGTAAGTCAGACTGAAATTACTCGTTACGATACAGAAGTAAACGATGCTGAGATTGATAAGACAATTGATTTACTGCGAAAGCAACGAGTTCATTATCATCCCCGCGGTGAGGATCATGGTCATGGTGATGGTGGAGCAGATCAATCTGCTCAATCTGGAGACCAAGTTACGATTGATTTTGTTGGATCGATTGATGGTGTTGAATTTGATGGTGGTAAAGCGAATGACTTTACATTTGTTTTAGGGCAAGGCCAAATGTTGCCTGAATTTGAAGCAGCAGCTCTTGGTTTAGTTCAAGGAGCTGATAAAACTTTTCCATTAAATTTTCCGGAGGATTATCACGGTAAAGAAGTTGCAGGGAAAACTGCTGAGTTCAAAATAACCATGAAAAAAGTAGAGTGGCCTCATTTACCTGAATTAGATGATGAGTTTGCTTTAAGTTTAGGTATGACTGAAGGTGGGATGGAGAAGGTTCGTAATGAGGTTCGTCAGAATCTTGAGCGTGAAATCGAACGCAGAAAACAAAGTATCTTAAAAAATCAAGCTTTGGATGCTTTATCAAATGCGACCACATTTGAATTGCCAAAGTTTTTAGTTAGTCAAGAAGAAGAACGTTTAATCGAAATGGCACGTAGTGATTTAGAACAACGTGGTGTTCCAAATGCTAAAAATGCACCGATTCCTGCAGGCATGTTTGCCCCTCAGGCAGAACAAAGAGTCAAACTAGGTTTGATTCTTAATCAACTTGTCAAGGATGAGTCCTTAAAAGCAACTGCAGACCAAATTAAAGCTGAAATTGAAGATCAAGCAGCAAGTTATGAAGATCCTAAGGAAGTGACTCGTTGGTATTACAGCGACCCAAGTCGACTTGGGGATGTTGAATCATTAGTTACTGAAAATAATGTTGTTGCTTATGTATTATCAAAAGCAAAAGTGACTGATAAAAAAGTAAGTTTTGAAGAGTTAAGCGTCATCAAGTAATATATAAGTTACTTTTAAAGGGAAATATTTATGTCGCTAAAAGATTTTGATCCATCACTTCAGCCACAAAATCTTGGCTTAGTTCCAATGGTGATTGAAACTTCAGGTCGAGGTGAGAGGGCATATGATATTTATTCTCGCTTATTAAAAGAGCGTGTCGTTTTTTTAGTTGGTGAAGTAAATGACCATACGGCTAACTTGGTTATTGCTCAAATGTTGTTTTTAGAGAGTGAAAACCCAGACAAAGACATTTCCCTGTACATCAACTCACCAGGCGGATCAGTTTCTTCTGGCTTAGCTATTTTTGATACGATGAATTTTATCAAGCCTGATGTCAGTACATTGTGTATGGGCTTAGCTGCAAGTATGGGAGCTTTTTTGTTATCAGCTGGTGCCAAAGGTAAGCGTTTTGCTTTACCAAATTCTAGAATCATGATTCATCAACCTTTAGGTGGTGCTCGTGGACAAGCATCTGATATCGAGATTCAGGCTCGTGAAATTTTGTATTTGCGTGAACAGTTAAATAAGATTCTGTCTGAACGAACTGGTCAGACTATTGAAACGATTGCTAAAGACACCGACCGTGACAATTTCATGTCCGCAAATCAGGCTCAAGAATATGGTTTAATCGATAAAGTGATTACTTCGAGGTAAACCGAATTGACGACTAGCGGAAGCGATAGCTCTAATAAAAATCTGATTTGTTCATTTTGTGGAAAAAATCATGACGAAGTCATGAGAATGATTGCGGGACCTTCAGTTTTTATTTGTGATGAGTGCGTTCATTTGTGTAACGAGGTTATTGCTGAAGGTGGTGACCAAGCAAAATTAGCGGCATCTTCTGCAGCACAATCAGAATTACCCACTCCAGAACATATCAAGTCGATTCTTGACCAGTATGTGATTGGTCAAGGGCAAGCCAAAAAAGCGTTGGCTGTTGCCGTTTATAACCATTACAAAAGACTCAATAATTTACAGCCGGTTGATTTAAAAAATAAAGATAATTCGTCTTCGCGAAAGACCGCCATGGTCAATGGGGTGGAATTAGCTAAAAGTAATATCCTGTTAATTGGACCCACTGGATCTGGGAAGACATTGTTAGCTCAGACTTTAGCTAGACTTTTAGATGTTCCCTTTGTGATGGCAGATGCCACGACATTAACAGAAGCTGGTTATGTTGGAGAAGATGTAGAAAACATTATTCAAAAACTATTACAAGCCTGTAGTTACGATGTAGAAAAAGCCCAACGTGGTATTGTTTATATTGATGAGATTGATAAGATTTCGAGAAAATCTGAGAACCCATCGATTACTAGGGATGTATCAGGTGAGGGTGTTCAACAAGCCTTGTTAAAACTCGTTGAAGGAACTGTTGCATCGATTCCTCCTCAAGGTGGAAGAAAGCATCCTAATCAAGATTTTCTGCAAATTGATACAACCAATATTTTATTTATTTGCGGTGGGGCGTTTGATGGTCTTGAAAAGATCATTAATTTAAGATCTTCTAAAGCAGGAATTGGTTTTAATGCCAGTGTGCAAAGTAAAAACTCACAAAACTTAGGCGAACTGATTGAACAAGTAGAGCCAGAAGATTTAATCAAGTTTGGTTTAATTCCAGAGTTGATTGGCCGCTTACCAGTGATTGCTACATTAAATCAACTCGATGAAGATGCGTTTATTCAAATTTTGACTGAGCCTAAAAATGCTCTAGTCAAACAATATCAAGCATTATTTGATCTTGAGCATGTCACACTTGAGTTCCGAGAAGATGCCTTAAAAGCGATTGCCAAAAAGGCTATGGAAAGAAATACAGGGGCACGCGGTTTGCGTTCGATTCTTGAAGGAATTTTGTTGGATATTATGTATGAACTTCCATCACAGAAAACAATTGAAAAAGTAGTAATTGATTCTAGTTGTGTTGCTGGTGGTAAGCCGACCTTAGTTCATCACAACTCATCCTCTGTAGCTTAAGCTTTTACTAGGTTTAGCTTGAAGCGATTCCAAAAAAATGCCTAGAAGTTCTCATGTTCAATAAAAAAAGTGTATTCTAATCTTGTTATTGAATCATTTGGCACTAAATACTCTGTAGAAATACTTATTTAATGCTTTTCGCCTGATTGGAGATTTAAATATGCCTGGCAATCTACTCTTACCTACTGAACCTATTCAGTTACCATTACTACCCTTGCGCGACGTGGTGGTTTTTCCGCACATGGTTATGCCATTATTTGTTGGCAGACCCAAGTCCATTAAAGCGCTTGAAGCCGCAATGGAAACTGGTAAAAGTATTTTGTTAGTAGCCCAAAAAACAGCATCTAAAGACGAACCCACCGTACAAGATTTATATCATGTAGGTTGTATTGCTAATATTTTGCAAATGTTAAAATTGCCAGATGGCACTGTTAAGGTATTAGTTGAAGGTACCCAAAGAGCCGACGTGAGCCAAATAGAGGATTCTTTAGGCTATTTTAATTGTGAGGCTACGCCACAAGCTATTTCCAATGTAGATCAATCTGAAACAGAAGCACTCAAGCGTGCCATAGTTGCTCAATTTGATCAATATGTAAAATTAAACAAAAAGATTCCTCAAGAAATTTTAGCCTCCCTAACTGGAATAGATGATGCGAGTCGTCTAGCTGATACGATTTGCGCTCATTTACCGATCAAATTAGATCAAAAACAGTTATTGCTAGAAATGAGCGATGTTGTGAAGCGCCTTGAAAGCCTTTTAGGTCAACTAGAGAGTGAAATTGATATTTTACAAGTCGAAAAGCGCATTCGTGGGCGTGTCAAGCGTCAAATGGAAAAAAGCCAGCGAGAATATTATTTGAATGAGCAAGTAAAAGCCATACAAAAAGAACTTGGAGAGGGTGAAGAGGGCGCTGATTTAGAAGAGTTAGAAAAGAAAATCAAACTCGCCAAAATGCCTAAAGAGGCTCTTAAAAAAGCAGAGTCAGAATTAAAAAAATTAAAGTTGATGTCTCCGATGTCAGCTGAAGCTACTGTTGTTCGTAATTATATTGATACCTTAATCAATTTACCTTGGAGGAAAAAAAGCAAGGTAAACAATGATCTCACTCATGCTGAGTCGGTATTAAATGATGATCACTATGGTCTTGATAAGGTTAAAGAACGAATTCTGGAATATCTTGCAGTTCAGCAACGTGTTGATAAAGTAAAGGCACCGATATTATGTTTAGTTGGGCCTCCAGGGGTCGGTAAAACATCTCTTGGTCAATCTATTGCAAGAGCAACAAATCGCAAATTTGTCCGAATGGCTTTAGGTGGTGTGCGTGATGAATCTGAAATTCGTGGTCATAGAAGAACCTATATTGGTTCCATGCCAGGAAAAATCTTGAGTAGTTTGACAAAAGTTGGTGTGCGAAATCCGCTGTTTTTATTGGACGAGATCGACAAGATGGGGATGGATTTTAGGGGTGATCCTGCAAGTGCGATGCTAGAGGTCTTGGATCCAGAGCAAAACCATACCTTTCAAGATCATTATGTAGAAGTTGACTTTGATTTATCAGATGTGATGTTTGTTGCAACTTCAAACTCTCTGAACATTCCTGGACCTTTATTGGATCGTATGGAAGTAATTCGTCTTGCTGGATATACAGAAGATGAAAAAACCCATATTGCAATGAAGTATCTATTACCCAAACAGATTAAAAACAATGGTTTAAAGCTTGGTGAAATCGATGTAAAAGAATCGGCCATTCAAGACATTATTCGATACTACACTCGCGAAGCGGGTGTCCGCGCTCTTGAGCGTGAAATTAGTAAGATTTGCCGTAAAGTTGTGAAGTTATTGTTGTTGAAAAAAGAGCAAGCACCGATTGTGGTCGACTCCAGTAATTTAGAGAGATTCTTATCAGTCAAGCGCTATGATTTTGGATTGGCCAATAAAGAAAATCAAATTGGTCAAGTTACTGGGCTTGCCTGGACTGAGGTTGGTGGTGATTTGTTAACCATTGAAGCTGCTCTCATGCCTGGCAAAGGAAATATTATTCGCACCGGTTCAATTGGTGACGTGATGAAAGAGTCTGTTGAAGCTGCTAGGTCAGTTGTCCGTTCACGTTCTAGGCAGTTGGGTATTCGTGAAGAAATGTTTGAGAAAAAAGACATCCACATTCACTTCCCTGAAGGAGCCACTCCTAAAGATGGACCCTCCGCTGGTATTGCTATTTCAACAGCACTTGTATCGATATTGACGGGTATTCCGGTAAAAGCTGATGTTGCAATGACCGGAGAAATTACTCTGCGTGGAGAGGTCTTGCCTATTGGTGGTTTGAAAGAAAAACTTCTTGCAGCCCATCGGGGTGGTATTAAAACGGTATTAATTCCTGAGGAAAACGTTAAGGACCTCACTGAAATCCCAGATAATGTCAAAAATTCTATTGAAATTGTTCCAGTTCGATGGATTGATAAGGTTTTAGAAATGGCACTTGAGACGATACCAAAGCCCCTTACTGAGGAAGAGGTTGTCGTTGCTAAAGATGCAACACCTCCGAAACCAGAGACTGAGGAAGTATTAAAGCATTAAGAAGATTGAATTGTGGAAAATTTCGATATATAATAGAAGACTTTCTTGGTTTGAATATCCAAATCAAGAAAGTTTTCTGAAGTGAATTTTTCAGTTATTCCTTCAAAAGGGTGCTTAGCTCAGATGGTAGAGCGTCTGCCTTACACGCAGAATGTCGGCGGTTCGATCCCGTCAGCACCCACCAGTTCCCCTCTCCGTTATACTTTAGCCATTACTATTAAATAATTTAACTCATTCCATGTTTGAATTCGTTCGCACTCATCAAAAATTACTACAAATTGTTTTACTTGCTTTAATACTTCCATCATTTGCTTTTATTGGCATAGAAAGTTATACCAATATGGGTAGTAAAGATTCTGATATTGCTAAGGTAGGTAAGGATATTG
>Ga0209188_1002444_pt1 | contig 13691 bp, 11 predicted proteins | sample C_130625_EF_Meta_FD_187307 | JGI IMG/M metagenome (GOLD analysis project Ga0209188, IMG submission 187307) | Freshwater microbial communities from Lake Croche, Canada to study carbon cycling - C_130625_EF_MetaG (SPAdes) (version 2) | ecosystem: Environmental > Aquatic > Freshwater > Lake...
ACCGAGGTAAACGATGGTTTTTTATAAAACTCTAGTATTTGGCTCCAGCCAGATTTTGGTGTTGGATATGAAACGCCTACATTTTTTACTTCCAATAAATGAGTGGCTAAAGGAATGATAGGTAGTAGATGGGACTCTGGGTGACTATTGACCAAGGCTTGTGTATAGGGCAACTTTGGTGCATGAAATATTTCTTGAGTTGTCCCTGATTCCACTACTTTACCTTGATGCATTACCACTACTTGCTGTGCAAATCTCTTCACTAAATTAAGGTCATGCGTAATCAGTAGTACCGACATGGACTGGTGCTCAGATTGTTGCTGCAACTCTTGTAATAAATCTAATATTTGTTTTCTTAAATTGACATCCAGTGCTGTCGTTGGTTCATCGGCAATCAACAATTTCGGTTTGGTCGATAGAGCCATAGCAATCATGGCTCGCTGTCTTTGACCACCAGATAATTGATGTGGATAGGCTTGCATTTTGTTTTTCACATCTGGCAAGCCTACTTTTTCAAGCATTTCTTGTGCGCGCAGACGGGCGGTTTCTTTGCCTAAGAGGGGTTCATGAATCATTACCGCTTCTATGATTTGATAGCCAATCGTAAAAAGTGGATTTAGCGCTGTCATCGGCTCTTGGAAAATCATGGCAATGTCTCGCCCCCGAATACTGCGTAGTTCTTCAATCGGCACACGTAATAAATTTTTATCGCCCCAGTGGATATGTCCACTAACCTTTGCACCTTCGGGTAATAAACCTAAAACAGATAATGCAGTTAAGGACTTGCCTGACCCTGACTCTCCCACAATCGCAACTCTCGCGCCAGGCAGAACTTCTAGATTCAGTCCATCGACAACCTTACGTTCTTTACGACCTTCTCCAAACTGGATGGTTAACTGGGTAATTTTTAAATGCTCTTTCACATGGATCCCCTTTTTCTAGGATCAAACGCATTTCGCAAAGCCTCACCCATAAAGGTTAATAATAACAAGGTACCCACAAGAACAATAAAGGTCGATAAAGAAATCCACCAGGCATCTAAGTTCGATTTTCCTTGTGATAGCAATTCACCAAGACTCGGCGTGTCTGGTGGTACACCGAGTCCTAAAAAATCTAAACTGGTTAATGACAAAATAGCCGCGCTCATTTGAAATGGTAGAAAGGTAATGACTGGAATCAAACTATTAGGCAAAATATGTTTAACCATAATCTTCCAATTGGATAGTCCTAAAGCGCGGGCTGCCTTGACGTACTCTAAACCCCTATTCCTAAAAAACTCCACACGAACATAATCAGATAAGTTAATCCAACTAAACAAAGAAAGAAGGATCACTAACAACCAAATACTCGGCGTAAATATGGAGGCGAGAATGATAAGAAGATATAACTCTGGCAATGAACGCCAAATATCAATCACACGTTGTGAAATTAAATCAAAATTGCCGCCTAAATATCCCATTAAGCCACCCAGCAAAACGCCAATCAGGACGCCAACAAGGGTAAGTGCCAAACCGAATAAGACAGAAATCCGAAATCCATAAATCAGTCGTGCAAGGACATCACGTCCTCGGTCATCAGTCCCAATCCAATTATCAGCTGAAGGGGCCGCAGGATTGGGCTGTTTAGAAAAATAGTTCAGACTCAAATAACTATATTCAATCAAAGGATAAATTGCCCAATTACCTTTTTGACGAAGATTATCTCGAATTAAAGGATCATGAAAATCTGTTGGTGTCTCAAAGTCACCGCCAAACACGGTCTCAGGATAATCTTTGATGATTGGAAAATATATTTGGCCATCATAGGATGCCACTAGGGGTCGATCATTGGCAACTAATTCCGCACATAAACTAATCCCAAAAATAATCATAAAAATCCACAAACTGTAATAGCCTAGACGATTCGTTTTGAAGCGTTGCCAAGAGGTATTTTTTTTCTTCATCAAAGCCATCTTAGGATCCCTGACTTTCGAACTGAATACGTGGATCAACTAATACATACGCCACATCAGAAATTAATTTTGTGAATAAACCTATAAGAGTAAATATATACAAAGTCCCCAAAACCACTGGGTAGTCTCTGCGCATCACTGCTTCAAATGACATAAGACCAAGACCATCTAATGAGAATAAGGTTTCAATCAAAAGAGAGCCCGCAAAAAAAGCCCCAATAAATGCTGCTGGAAATCCTGTTACTAATGGAATCATGGCGTTCCGAAAAATATGACGCCACATCACTAATCGTTCCGGCAATCCTTTTGCTCTTGCAGTAATAACATATTGTTTTCGAATTTCTTCAATAAATGAATTTTTCGTCAGCATTGTAATCACCGCAAAGCTTCCCAAGACAGATGCAGTAATAGGCAATACCAAATGCCACGCATAATCTAAAATTTTTCCCGACCAGCTAAGAGTTTCCCAATTATCTGAGACCAAACCGCGAAGAGGGAAAATTTGCAGAAATGTACCGCCCCCAAAGAGGACAAGTAATAAAATCCCCATTACAAATCCAGGAATCGCATACCCCACCAACACCAACATACTCGTAGCGGTATCAAACCGAGTCCCATCTCGAACTGCCTTTGAAATTCCCAAAGGAATGGATATCAAATAAGTAATGAAAAAAGTCCACAAACCGATACTAATAGAAACTGGGAGTTTAGAAATTACTAATTGCCAAACACTTTGATGCTGATAATAACTTTGCCCCAAATCAAATCTCGCAAACCTACTTAACATACTGAAGTATCGCTCAATAGGTGGTTTATCAAAGCCGTACAGAGCTTTAATTTCCGCAAGATTTTTTTCGTCAATTCCTTGTCGGCCTCGATAGGTACTGCCACCACCTGTCGACTCACCTGCACCTACACCAGCACCACCCCGACCTTTTAATTCCAAAACCATTTGTTCGACTGGACCGCCTGGCACAAATTGGACTACTGCAAAAGTAATTGTTAATACCCCAATCAATGTCGGAATCATCAACAATAGTCGTTTAACAATATAGGGTGCTAAACCATGTCTCATCTGAATTCTTTCTGAGTAGAATTATTTGTGTCTCGCCACCAATTGCCAATAATCCATGCCTCAGCTGTGTAATAAAGCGGGGGCTTGGGAATCCCCAGTTGTGTGCTGTAGGCGATGCGGTGTGTCGGGTTATACCAATGTGGCACAACAAAATAATTATGTATTAGGATACGATCTAGTGCTCTGGTGGCAATATATAAATTCTCACGCTCTTCTGCTCTTGTAATCATCGAAATTAAATCATCGACGCTGCGCAGACGAACTCCGAGTTGATTATCAGTCCCTTTTTGAGTTGCAGCTTCACTTCCAAAACGATCCCATAATTCATTACCAGGACTTTGCGAATCCTGGTATCTGATGGTTGTCATCTCAAAATCATGCTCATCGAGTCGTTGTTGATAAAGAGCATTGTCTGTCGTACGAACATTCGCTTTTATTCCTAACTTTTCTAAATTACGGACATAAGCCGTCAATATTCGTAATAAAAATGGACTATCTTCCAACATCTCGAATTCAAAAGCTTGTCCTGCGGCATTTCGTAAAGCGCCATCTCGATAGGTCCACCCTGCCTGGGCTAATAATTCTTTGGCTTTGAGTAAGTTTGAGCGAAGGGAGCTCGGCGAGGCGGTGCTCACTGCAGATGGCATAGGCCCAAAAACACTTGCTGGTATTTCACCAGGATATTTTTGCTGAAGGCTTTTTAGTAATTTAAGTTCCTCTCCGGCAGGAACGCTATTTTTTTCATAGTTAGCACCCAAGAGTGAGTTTGAAAAATAACTATCCAAGCGTTTATATTGGCTATAGAAAATTTGTCGATTGAGCCATTCAAAATCAAGTGCTAAACCTAAGGCTTGTCGCACTCTAGGATCTTTGAATATTTCTTTACGTGTGTTCATTGCAAAACCTTGCATACCAGCACCGTTGTGATGTTCAAACTCTTTTTTAACAAGAAGCCCTTGATCAAACTTTCTACCTACATAACTTTTTGCCCAAAGCTTTGCACGATATTCAACAATGGCATCAAACTCCCCTGCTTTAAAAGCTTCAAGTCTTACCGTATCATCACTAAATAATTTATAGACAATGCGGTCAAAATTGAAGTTACCCACGCGCACATTGAGATTTTTTCCCCAATAATTAGGATTCTTTTTAAAAACGATATTTCTTCCGGCTTGATAGGAGTCAATGATGTAAGGTCCACTCCCAATCGGATTTTCAAAAGCTAATTGATCAAATGGTGTCTTGGTACCATCAGGTTTTAATCCCCACCTTGGAGAAAAAATTGGCATGGTACCAGCCAAGAGTGGCGCTTCTCCGGTTCTACTCTTGAAATCAAATCGTACTAATCGATCTGACAACACAACGACTTGCTTGATGTCAGCAAAGACATTGCGGTAACTAGGATGAGCTAATTTACTCATTAAAGTATCAAAGCTGTACTTCACATCGCTCGCTAAAATTGGACTACCGTCACTGAATTTTGCTTCCGACCGAATATGAAAGGTCATCGATAAATGGTCACTCGACAAGGTCATATCGTCTGCAATTAATCCATAAATCGTCGAAGTTTCGTCTGCACTGCCAATGGCTAGAGATTCAAATAACAATCCAGCAATGCCTGGTGCGGCAACACCTCTCAATGTATACGGGTTAAATTTATCAAAACTGGTGCGTCGATCAGGATTAGCTAAAGTAAGCGTGCCACCTTGAGGCGCTTGAGGATTAACAAAATCAAAGTGAGGAAAGTCTTTTGAATATTTCGGGTTACCATATTGCGCAAATGCATGCCCCGCCCAGGAAGACTGGGGAATAAATAGAAGACTTAAGAAAAAGATCAGTATTTTCATCAGATAAGCATATTCTAACAACTTGCAATTCGGTTCAATTTTGCACAATTGTAGTAGTGACTTCTCAATTTTGGGATAATTCCTATAAACCTCTCTATCAAAAGGATATTTATATGGGCTTTCTTACAGGTAAAAAAATTCTCATTACTGGCGTTTTATCTAATCGTTCTATTGCTTATGGTATCGCCAAAGCCTGTCATCGGGAAGGTGCCGAACTTGCTTTTACCTACGTTAGTGAGCGTTTTAAAGAAAGAATCACCGATTTTGCGAAAGAATTTAATAGTGAACTCATTTTTGACTGTGATGTGGGCAGTGATGAACAAATTACCCAACTTTTTAGCGATTTGAGCAAAACTTGGCCCACATTTGATGGTTTTGTCCACTCCATCGGCTTTGCACCAAAAGATGCCATTACAGGTGATTTTTTAGAGGGCTTGAATCGTGAATCATTTCGGATTGCGCATGATATTTCCGCTTATAGTTTCCCTGCTATGGCAAAAGCGGCGCAACACATGCTAAGCCCAACTGCGGCATTATTAACGCTCACGTATTTAGGTTCTTTACGCGTAGTACCCAACTACAACACGATGGGCTTGGCTAAAGCCTCTCTTGAGGCAAGTGTGCGTTATTTAGCACAATCCCTGGGCTCACAGGGTATTCGTGTCAACGGGATTTCTGCTGGTCCAATTAAAACGCTTGCAGCTAGTGGTATTAAAGACTTCAGCAAAATTCTCAATAGTGTCGAGCAAAGTGCACCGCTGCGTCGCAATGTGACGATTGATGATGTCGGTAATGCTGCTGCATTCTTTATGTCTGATTTAGCGGGTGGTATCACAGGTGAAATCACGTATGTTGATGCTGGCTACAGTCAAGTAGTCGGTGGCATGAATGGTTAATCAATAAGCTTGTATGCAAAATACGACCAATGCCTCTTTTAAAGAGGCTTTTCTATTTTGGCTAAAGCTAGGTTTTATTAGTTTTGGTGGTCCAGCAGGTCAGATTTCGACGGTGCATCATGAACTGGTCGATAAGAAGCACTGGATTTCGGAAAAGCGATTTTTACATGCTTTGAACTATTGCATGATTTTGCCCGGACCAGAGGCATTGCAACTCGTCATTTATATGGGCTGGTTACTTCATCGAACAATCGGTGGCATCATCGCTGGCGTTTTATTTATATTCCCAGCACTATTACTGTTAATCCTCCTGTCCATCATTTACGTTACCTTTGGTCAATCACCGATTATTGAAGGTATTTTTTTAGGTATAAAACCAGCAGTCACAGCAATTGTGATCGCAGCTGGCTATCGGATTAGTAAAAAAATTCTTAAAAAGCCTATTCATTTTGCTATTGCAATTGCTGCCCTATTGGCAATGCAGTTCCAAATTCCTTACCCAGTCATTATTATCGGAGCTGGAGTATTAGGATTTATGGTCTCCCGAATCAAACCTGAGTGGATGAGCTCCAAAGGTTCAGCCCATTCTTCACAAGAATCAAACAAACCGAATACCCCTGCCCTCATCGATGATGACTCCGAACAACTGCCGCATACGCATTTCTCAATCAAACGTTTTTTAATTGTGCTTGTTGTTTCACTCTTGGCTTTTGCCCTGCCATTTGGGGCATTACTGGCAGCTTTTGGTCCAGATCATTTATTTAGTCAATTGGCTTGGTTTTTCACGAAGGCTGCCCTTCTTACTTTTGGTGGTGCTTACGCGGTTCTACCTTATGTTTTTCAAGCTGCGGTTGAAAATTTTCAGTGGCTTACCACTGCGCAAATGATGGATGGTTTAGCTTTAGGTGAAACAACTCCAGGTCCATTGATCATTGTTGTGACGTATATTGGGTTTATTGCGTCATACAGCCATGCTTTACTCATGAACTCGCCAATCCTTGCAGGTATTTTTGGTGGTCTTGTGGTGAGTTGGTTTACCTTTATGCCCTCTTTTTGTTTTATTTTTTTAGGCGGTCCGTTTATTGAATCAACACGCTCTGAACTCAGGTTAATGCCCATTCTCAATGGCATCACCTGCGCAGTCGTCGGGGTCATTGCAAATTTAGCAATATTTTTTGCCATTCATACTTTATTCCCTGAAGATCTCAATCAACAGGTTAAATATGAACATCTAACATTTGCATTAGCCATCATGATTTTTGCAAGTATGGCAATCATTAAATACGGACAAAGTATTATGCGTGTCTTAATGATTTGCGGCGTATTGGGGATTATGGCTCATTATTTCAATGTGCCTTAAGCTTGTTTTACTCGGAATCCAAGCCCTGCTTGGCAATACCGACTGACATTTCCCGGGGTAATGTGACACCATTTTTTACTGCCAAAATTTCAGCCATGACGCTGACAGCAATCTCGGATGGAGTTTTACTACCGATATAAATACCAATAGGCCCTCGTAATTTTTCTAAGGATTTTTCAGAATGGCCAAAATGCTCAATCAGTCTAGATTTTCTCGAAGCATTGTTGCGTCTTGAGCCAATCGCGCCAACATAAAATGCTTCTGTTTCTAAAGCCTCAAGAAGTGCTAAATCATCTAATTTAGGGTCATGTGTTAAGGCGACGACACAGGTCCTTGAGTCGGGCTTTAATTTGGTTACCATGTCATCTGGAGATCCAAAATCAAGTGCAACGTTGGGTACTGACCAACTGGATCGGTATTCATCTCTTGGATCGCAAACGGTGACTGAAAACCCATTAAATAATGCCATCGTTGCTAAATATTCACTCATTTGACCTGCACCTATAATCAGCATCCGATATTCAGGACCAAAAGTATTGATTAACGAGGTAGGCGTAATCACTAGCTCAGCAGGCTGATCAGTAGTATTTAAAGTTACTTCTCCGCTAGTCAGATCTAAACTACGCGCCACTAATTGTCCCTGACTTAAATAGCCAATTAATTCTTTTAAAGACTCTGCTTTGGGGTTGTACTCTAATAATAATTCCAAAGTCCCCCCACAAGGCAAGCCAAATCGATGTGCTTCATCTGCAGTAATGCCGTATTGCATTAATTTTGGCAATTGATCCTTTAGTGCGCCTGGTTCAAGATGTTGGCGGATAAGGTCATCTTCAATACATCCACCTGAGACACTTCCTACCACACGACTATCTTCACATAAAGCCATAATCGAACCTATTGGTCTCGGTGAAGATCCCCAAGTGCGAACCACTGTCACAAGTAATGCTTTTTTGTTCTCACTTCGCCAGATATGTAACTGCCGGAGGACTGTGACATCAATATTTTCCATCTAATCAACCTTATTTATTATTGCTTTGCAGGTAGCTCTATTTTAATGCCAGTCTTATTTTGAAAATCCATCACATCGTCAAATGAATCAATATCAAAAATATAATGATGATTGGCACTTTCCCAATGTAACACCTCCTCAGAATGTTGATCCATATATTGTCGAACGGTCATCTCTGGTCCATGTTCAATAATTTTCTTCAGCACACCTCCAGAAAGTAGCACTGGATTTCCGCGTTTCCCTCCAACCATCGGCAATAAAAATTGTCCAGATTTGCGTACTTTAAAGTTTTCAATGAGTTGCCGAATATCTGCTGCATTTAAGAACGGCTGATCACCCAACATCATCAAAATAACATCCAAGTTATGATTACTCTCATACAATGCTTCTAAACCTAACCTGACAGAACCAGACTGTCCAGCCTCTGGGTTAGGATTATGTACCCACTGAACTTGCTCTTGTTTCATTTGTTCTCGAATAGAATCTGCATAAAAACCTGTAACCACTATCGGTGCTTGGGTAACAAATGTACTTAAAGTTTGAATATGTCGCTCGAGTAGACTCACGCCATCAATTTTCATGAGTGATTTAGGTATCCCGCCTAAACGACTACCTTCACCCGCCACTAATAAGATAGCTCCAATTTGTATTGGCTTTTCACGTAATTGTTTTTGCGCCATTTTGACACTTGGATCAGAGTACACCGGCATGATGTGAATTCCCGCGGGATCAAGTGATAGATAAATAGTTTTACCTTCTACTAAAGCTAAATCTCTCACCATTCGCGTGCTAATCTCTAGATGCATCATTTGTGAGAAAGGTAATTCCAAAGACAAAGTCAGACTAGAAACATCGCCTAATTGCAAAATCTTACTGACACTAGCAGCAAAACTATTTACATCTAATTTCTTGGTTAAGGATAAATCGACATACTCCCCTGAGATCACCCACTTCACCTCGGTGTGATTTGGTAATCGACCTTTATCGTTGATTTCTAAGACAACTGAGTGAATTCCCTGTCCCCACTGTAAATGAGCCGTTTGTAATCCTTGTGGAGATTCAAGCTGTTCTTTTTTGAAAAAAGTACCTGAAAAAATATCAGACAGTCCCACTAACTGTGCTACACGCTCATTCCGGGGGCTTGAGAATATATGGGTAGGTGTTGCTTGCTGTAAAGATTTTCCCTGATCCAAAATACACATGTTATCGCTCAGTAATCTAGCTTCTCGAAGATCATGGGTTACCATCACAATCGGAATTTCAATTCGTTGACGAAGTTTAATCAGCTCTTCATACAGAATTTTGCGAGTTGGATGATCGACTGCAGAGAATGCCTCATCGAGTAATAATACTTGAGGCTGGCGTGCAAAAGCCCTTGCCAATGCCACGCGTTGACGCTGCCCCCCCGATAACTCATGGGGATAACGCTTCTGTAAATCTATCAATCCCATATCTCTTAATAAACTCTCAACATACTCGTCAGAGAGATGGTTAGGTAAGGCAAGTTGTATATTTTGATATGAAGTGAGATGAGGGAACAGAGCATAATTCTGAAACACCATGCCTACAGATCTTTGGGTAGATGAAACACTTATCTTTTTATCAGTATCCAACCACGTGTTATTTCCAACAACAATTTTTCCACTAGTAACCGGAAGCAGTCCAGCAATCGCGCGTAATGCACTTGTCTTACCACTTCCAGACGGTCCTACAAGAGCAAGTAACTGTCCATTTTGACATTCAAATGCCATATCTAAATAAACAGGATCTTGAGATTGAAGTTGAACTTGTAACATGAACTTACGCTTTATAACGAGACATCATCTGCTGACGAGCCAAAATCAATTGACTGACTAATAGGCCTACAAATGAAATAATCAACAAGATTAAAGCCATCATGCCCGCCTCATCCATATGTAGGGTTTGCATTTGATCATAAATAGAAATTGAAACGGTTCTCGTACTTCCAGGGATATTACCCCCCACCATGAGAACCACGCCAAACTCTCCAAGTGTATGCGTAAAGGTCATAATCAGTGCAGTGACAATCCCTTTCCAGGCAAGAGGTAACTCAATTTTCCAAAAGGCTTGCCATGGATTTAAACCGCATGTTTTGTAAGCATCTTTTAGATCTTGGGGAATAGCCTCAAAAGCTCTTCGGATGGGTAGCCATGCAAATGGAATATTAAAAATTAAACTAGCTAACCAGATACCTGCAAATGAAAATACAAAGGATACTTGCGTGAACTGATATAACCACTCCCCGATCCAACTACCTTTGCCAAAACCCACGAGCATGTAGTATCCAAGTACTGTTGGGGGTAAGACAAGCGGTAGAGTAAAAAGAGTTTCGAGTATTTGATTGGTTAATGTTGATTGTCTTTGCATCCAAAAAGACACAAAAATACCTAACGGTATTAAGACAATACTCGTTAATAGTCCCAACTGAAGCGAGAGGAAAAGTGCTTGCCAATCCATATCTACATGTTACTCATAACCATATTGACGCCAAATCTGTTTTGCTTGTGCAGATCGTAAGTAATCATAAAAACCTTTAGCTGATGGGTTTGATTGTTTGAATAAAATCATTTTCTGCAATATAGGTTGGTGTAGTTTTTCCGGAATAAGGAAATAAGACTCTTCTTGAATAGTTTTAGATTGCTTGACCATGGACCATGGCACCATCCCAGCTTGAGCTGCCTCGGAATGAATAAATAACATCGTTTGTCCAACGTCTCCTCCCATCACTAGAAGAGGTTGAAACATCTTTGTTAGTCCAAGTTGCTCTAAAGTTTGAACTGCTGCAGCTCCATAAGGAGCTAATGCTGGATTCGCAATTGCAAACTTAGAAAGTCGACCATCGAGAACGGCTTGCTTTAAATCTACAAAATCTGGAGTAGGACGAATCTTGGATTTATTGGAGATTAACACCACTAACCTACCCCTAGCATAAACAACACCAGCATCATTTGAATAGCCTTGACTCACTAAACGATCCACATAGTCTTGGTTAGCAGATAAAAAAATATCGTACTTTGCACCTTGGGTCAACTGTTGAAAAAAATGTCCTGATGAACCATAAACAACTTTGATCTGCTGTGTGCCTTGTTTTGTGTATTGCAAAACCAACTCATCAAGTACACCATTTAAGTTCGCCGCCGCAGCAACAGTAATTGATTCTCTTGACTGAGCAAAAGAAAGTGTTAAAGGTAAGTTGATAAAAGTAGCAATAACCGCTACCAGAAAAAATCGTCTCATCATTGATTTAAATAGAAATCTAACCCTCTAGGTTAGGGTTTCAAATATAAAACACCATTATAGGTAAAAAGCCCGCTAGAGCGGGCTTTTTGATGATGTTTGCAGATTACTTATTTGGTTGCGGCGTAATGCGTAAATAAGGTCTTGGTGATGTAACACCTTTAGGATACTTTGCCTTAATGACTTCAGGATCTTGAACGGTCATCGGAATAATGACGTCGTCACCATCTTTCCAGTTTCCAGGCGTTGCCACTGTATAGGCATCAGTCAATTGCAAGGCATCAACAACACGTAATACTTCATCAAAGTTACGGCCGGTGCTCATTGGATACGTAATCATTAAGCGGACAACTTTTTTCGGGTCAATCACAAAGAGTGAACGCACCGTTGCTGTCGCAGATTGATTTGGGTGAATCATGTCATATAAATTGGAGACCGTTTTATCTTCGTCAGCAATGATTGGAAAACCAACAACTGTTTTTTGTGTCTCTTCAATATCTTTAATCCAAGTCACATGCTTATCCGCAGGATCTACTGACAGAGCAATAGCTTTCACATTACGCTTGTCAAATTCAGGTTTTAATTTTGCAGTTAAGCCAAGTTCTGTTGTACATACAGGTGTGAAGTCAGCTGGGTGAGAAAATAAGATTACCCAAGAATCTCCAGCCCATTCATGGAACTTGATTTTACCGATGGATGATTCTTGTTCAAAATCTGGAGCTTGATCGCCAAGTCGAATTGTCATGATATTTATCCTTTAAAAATTGTTTTTCGATTATGCGCTTAATTTATTACTTTTTTACAATATTTACCAAGGGCTCGCCTTTAAGCCAAGCTTCAATTGCCATCACAGCTCCCTGGGAAAGCTTTTTATAAACGGGCTGTGAAACAAATCCCAAATGCGGAGTCATAAGTATATTATTTAATTGTCTTAATGGATCATTTAAAGGCAAGGGTTCGTCATCATATACATCAAGAGCAGCCATCCCAGGTTTCCCGACCTTTAATGCCTCTACTAAATCAGATGTTTTAATTAATGTCGAGCGTGAAGTGTTGACCAACAGAGCGTCATTTCTCATGATAGCAAGAGTTTGCGCGTTGATGATCCCGCGTGTTGTCTCTCCTGGCACTAAATGCAAAGTCACAATTTTGGATGTGCTCATTAGTTCTTCTTTACTGACGGCTTTAACGCCATGCTCAGCAGCTCGCTCTGGAGTCATGTGAGGGCTCCAGGTCACCACATCCATGCCAAATGCTACCCCTACTTTAGCCACTTTAGCCCCAATATTTCCTAAGCCAAGGACACCTAAACGCTCGCCAATTAAAGCAGGCAATACAGAGTGATCGTTGCGCCACTTACCTTCTTGTAGCAATTGACTTTGCTCACCAACCCTCTTATAAGCCGCCAAAATAAGTGCCCAGGTTAATTCCACAGTGGTTTCTTTGGATGGCCCAAACTCGGTATAACTTACAGGTATGTTGCGTTCCTCTAAAACATCATAATCAATGAGTAAATTTCGGCTTCCAGTAAATACGACATATTGCAAATTCGGCAACTGATCAAGCAAAGCTTTTCTAAGGGGTGTTCTGTCGCGATTCATCACGATTACATTGGCAGGCTTAAGTGCGTTAACCAAAGCATCTCCAAGCAAACGATCTTGATAGATTTCTATTGTGGCTTTTTCTTTAACAGTGGGGTTATTATTTAAAACGGCTAGTGCGTTTTCAAAATCGTCTAAAACAACAATATGCATAATCAAGTCTCTCAATAATCAATCAAATTCCCAACTCAACTCAAAATTGAAAATCAAGCTAAGTAAGAAAACAGATTTTGATTATAGATGAGCGATTTAAATAGATGAAGAAGTTCAATATAGCATTTGGAAACATTCTCATTTTCAACAAAAATAGCGGTCAAAATGTACAATGTGATAAATAATTAAGATAGTCTTAAATATACATTTTCTTCAAGTTGCAACAATATAAGGAATCATAAATGGAGATTTTAGGAACGCAAATCATTTCAGCCACCAAACAAACTGTATGGGATGGTTTAAATAATCCTGAAGTACTTAAAAAATGTCTTCCTGGTTGTGAATCTGTAGAGCTTGTAAGTCCTAATGTTTTTAAAGTTCTCATTACTGCAGCCATTGGTCCGTTGAAAGCCAAATTTAATGGCACGCTGCAAGTCACCGAAATTAATGCTCCCTCCTCCTGCGTTCTTGTTTTTGAGGGCCAAGGCGGCGCGGTAGGTTTTGGCAAAGGATCTTCATCTGTATCTTTGAAAGAGGTAGA
>Ga0209188_1002445_pt1 | contig 13690 bp, 17 predicted proteins | sample C_130625_EF_Meta_FD_187307 | JGI IMG/M metagenome (GOLD analysis project Ga0209188, IMG submission 187307) | Freshwater microbial communities from Lake Croche, Canada to study carbon cycling - C_130625_EF_MetaG (SPAdes) (version 2) | ecosystem: Environmental > Aquatic > Freshwater > Lake...
TGATAGTCTATGGCTTTTTCACTTAGGCTAGGTTCTAAATCGTCGTGATCATAACTCAAAGAAATTTGAGTCAAATCTTTTGGAGTTCTACCCTCGACAATTGTCTTAATGAAACTATACATTATTTCTTTTTAGCTCTACCGGCTTTCATGTTAGCCATCCAATGTGCTAGTTGGCCTTTTCTACCACCTTGCTTGGCTACTTTGCGTAAATTACTTACACTGGATTTGGTGGGAACACCGTGTCGTTTGGCATCACCCTTATCTTCAGGGTGCCGACCATCGGCAAAGTTTTCAAATAGTTCGTTGATACGCATTCTAATTCCCCACCGGAGTAGTGTTTCTGGTATAGTTATTAAATGTAACTACTTTGTTTATAATTGTAGGATTTAGTACAACACCTTGTGTTGGTTCATTTATCGCAATCCATCCTTTGCCATTATCTATCATATAATTGTATCCAAGATTTCTTAATACTTTATTAAGTATAGTAACTCTTTTATTGTCATCATATTTTTTACCAAGACACCAAACTAATAATCCATATGTAGATATGCTCGGCTGGATTTCTTTTTCGGCAGCAACATCTTCATCAGTTATTCCGTATTTTTTTAATTCTGCTACGGCGTTTGCTAATGGAATCTGATTAGGCTCATGTAGTCCGCCCTTAATTGAATATTGAAATAATTGTATATATGGTGCGTTATCTGCCCAAGGCAATGCTTCTTTATCTTTTTTAACTGAATATGCCCAATGAAACGGATAAAAGTATATTCCTCTTGGAGTATCTTCGCTAATTCCCTGTCCTGGATTTATTCCTAATTTTGGCACGTATGTCATACTAATTGCCCATTCGTGTGGTTTTGACCAAACATTATTTTTATTAGCCCATGCACCCAGTTCTTTCCATCCGGACGTATATTTTATATTCTGTTCGGGATTACTGCGTGCATCTATTAAAAATTCTTCTGCTCGCATTATTTCATTATCCAAGTATCGGGTACTTGATCATATTCTGCCACCCACATATCGTGTAATCTTTGACCACTAATACCATGACTTTTTGCAATACGTGTCATTATAGTATCAATGATATCATACACTTCGTCATCACTTGCTTTTTGTAGTTGATCTTTTTTGGCCAACAATGCTGCTTTTAATTCTGGAACGGCCTGATTGTCTTTGTCATGATTCATATTTTCTAAAATCATGTCAATCATGTTTTCAACGCTTTCGCAATTCCATTTACGTAGTGCCAATGCCTTGCGTGTAGGTTTGCCATTAGGCTTTTTCATAGCCCCCTTCATGCCTCCCATTCTAGCACAGAATGATTTACGACGTTTAGCAGCTTTGCTACCTGCTTTTAATTTGCTGGGCTTAGTGGTAACCGCTGTTTGTAAATGGCTACCTGGATGCTCTCTACGATAACTAGCAACACCTTTGGCATTAAGACCGCCGGATTTACTTTTGCCTGCCGAACGATGCCAGGCAGCAGATTCATTTATGACTTCGTATATTCTCATTTCTTTTTAGGTACTCGAACTGGCAATGCTTTGATATCGTGACCCTTATCTGCATCAGCGAATTCTTTTCCTACCGATTGTTTAACTTTTACTTGTTGTGCAAATTGCGGATTGTGTGCAACGCCTACCATTAGATTATGTTGTGCTTGGCTTACCGAACGCTCTAACATGGTAAAATATGGATCTTCTGCTATATCTTCATTAGGCACACAGTTACGTACTTGACCGCCATTCTTGCCTTTCTTTGTGCCTGCGGCATGATGTCCTGGCCAGCATTTGGTAAAACCATTGCTGTCCTTGGCACCTTTCTTGATCTCGCTAAGATTACCGTGTGTTTTACACATACCACAATCTGGGCATGTCATTTCCATTGTCATCATGCTTTCATTGTGTTTCTTCTTACCCGCACAATGAGCCTTCTGTGAGAAACCTTTTGGGTGTGAGCAGTTGATGCTGCTCTTATACTTTTTGCTCCACTCCTCCGCCATACCTTGCATTTTTTCCCACCCACCGATTGGGGTTTCTTTTGCTTTGTATTTTCTATACTCTGCATCTCTTCGGGCTGCTGCAACTTTCAATGGATCTGCTGATGCGGTATTGGCTAATTTGTTTGCATCACGAGTAGTATTTAAATAATTACTTCTTATTTTATTTGCTCGGGATCTTTGCAAGGCTGCAATCGTCCTTGGGTCGTTGTGATCAAGGTTGTCTCTTGCATCAATTTCATTGTCTGATCTTCTGTTAGCAACCCTGTTAACTAATTTGTCCGTCAACTCACTTAATGAGCCTTCCTCCACACCTTGCTCTACATTAGTATCATAGTCAAGGCTTTGTAGTACAGCAGTCAAATAATCTGCTGCTTTGGTAATCTTACTTTGTTGCCATGCTTCTAGACCATGCTCTTGCCCTTGTTGATGTATTAGTGCTAAAAGTTCTTTGGCATGTTTGGCGATCCCGTATAGTTCGCTACCAGCCATGCCTAATTCTTGTTCTACATCGCCGTCTCCTTCCATGTTTGGTCCCTGACCCGGTTGTATTTTAGATCCCATGGCAGTTTCATAACCACCCATGCCATAGTTTTCTTTCTTTAATGCATCGCGCTTGACCATTTGACGTATTAGGGCCTTGTCTTCTTTTTCATCAGGGTGACTATTTTCCATGAACGGTTTCTTATGCTTGACATCACCTTGCTTCTCGGACTTTTTCTTATCCTTGTGTTGACCAGCACCGCCCATCTTGGCATTCTTGGCTACAAAGTTGCGTGGCTTTGGAGGTTCTACTCTACGCTGTAGTTCACCCAATGGTTTTTCCACAGTGGCAACAGCACCTGTTGTTGTGGAGCCACCATCTTCTAAAACATATCGAACTTCGTTGCCGTCGTTTATTTTTTTGAATTCGTTAGTCATTTTTCTTCATCCAATTTGCTACAGGACTTACTGTGTTTGTGTCCTTGGGTTCTACGCTTTTACTGCGTTTTAATAACTCTTTACTATCTGTAGGAATAGTGGCCATAGCGGCTAGCACCATCAAGTGTTCAGCATCTGTATAGGGAAATGCTACATTGTATTTTTCCATCCAAGTGGCGGAATCCATATCCACTGGCTTAGCACTCTTGCCATCAGCCATTGCTGTGGCCATCCAGATCCTGTTCAAGTGATATGTGCGATCATACCCACCGACATCTCTCATTCTAAGAGCGCCCTGTGATGCAGCCGCATGGTGTGGATGCATCACGCCATCACCGGTTGCTTCTTTGATAAAGTCTTTGGCTCTCATAATGTTATTTATTACGTCCAAACCAAAGTTCGAACCATTCCTCGGTTCCGGGTCGTATGTTCTGTTCCCGTTGTATTTCACCCTTATTGCTACCTGTCACTGGCTGTCTTAGTGTTGCTCTGTACTCGGCCAATCTTGCCCCTGCACCTAGTCCGCCCATGGCACTGGCAGCGATTAATTCATGCACAGGATCTTCGGGTGCAAGGTAGCAATCGTCATCGCTCTTAGGCGTGATATCAGCGGTTGTTATTCTGTATTGCTTCATTTACTACAATCTTATTGATTAAGGTACTCATGATTTTTTCTATATCTTCATTGATGCTCTCGCCACCAACAAATTGCCCACGTTTGACATGTGCATCTTTAGGTGTAAAATGTGCAGCCGGTCCAGTTTTAAGTTTCTCACTGACCTTCTTCTCATCCCGCTTAGGTTCGGGTTTAGGGATACTGGAAGGGATAACAGATCTTGCTTGGCTTGCTGCTGTTGTACCTTGCACACGCTTGATAGCATTGCCTAATCTAACCGCAGCACTTTTAGGAGCCTCCGCCACACCTTGCTTAATATCAAACGCATACTCGCCCGAAACACTACCTGGAATTGGTTTAACATTAAGCATTTGTGATATTTTTTTAGCCTGTAGTGGATCACAATCAACCCATAGTTTACCGTTGCTCATCCAAGCATCTCTGCAATATTGTTTTACTTGCTTTAGTAATTGTTTTTCTGAGCCTTCCGCCACATCCCATTTAGGGCCATGGTCTCTGCCATCACTTTGAGCACGATCCTTCATACGCTGTTGATCACGCTGTGCTCTTAATTTGGCTGCTGGAGCACCCGGACCTGTTAGATCTCGAGCCATGCGTGACATCACATCGCTACCATTTTCCATTTCTTCCTCAGCATGTTTTACATATACTTTTTGTGGATTGTCCATGTCTACAGATCTAGGTTTGAGACCCGGCTTATCTCTATTAGCTTGATTTTGAAAAAACTTCCTCATTTCTGCTGAAGATGCGCTGGGCTTACTAGTAGGCGTTTTCATCGGGGCACTTTTTTTGAACAAATCAAACTCGTCTAATCTACTCTCAGTTTTTTCAGGCCTAATCAATGCATTAAACAATCTTTGTTCTGCTACAGGTACAGGTTGTTGCGGCTGTACAGGTTGTTGTGGTTCTTGTATTCCCATACCTTTCCTTGTAATATCCATTAGGCGCTCGATCCAATCTACACCTAGTTTGTTAACATCAAATGCGCTAGACCATACAGCTAATGCTTTCTCTGGTGCGTCATTTTTTAAACTATTGCGTAACGCAGTTCCGCTGATTCCAGTACCACGTGGTGTAACATCAAGGCTTACCTTAACATGCTCATATCCTGGAAACTTGTTAACAGCCTTCATCAAGGCGTTGGGCATATTCATACCAGCACGATCTTCTCCCACCATGATAATGATATTGTCATAACGTGGCGGCTTACCCGGCAGCGGATTGATCAATTCGTGTTTGACTTTTTGTATCAGTTGTCCACCTGCTTGTACAGTACTGATATTCTTAGCATATTCAGGATATAATTTATGCCATGTCTCTACTTTAACCGATGGGGGAATAGGATCGTCTGCCCCTTCGGCATTGCCAATAAACAAATAAGGATCACCACCTAATGCCTTGGCTTTCTTAACTGTGTAATCCCATAACTCTTCGTGTCCTTTATGACCAATGAAACTACCAATGGCAACTACTGCTGTCTTGGCTTCACCTCGAGGACGCTCTGTTCTTGCAGTTACCTTGGCAGCATTTTTAGCAGTGATGACATCGCGTTGTTCTTGGCTAGTAATTTTGATAGGACCCAGTCGGCTGTTGATAACGATGCCTTCGTAATCTTGTCCCAACATATCTTTACCGATGATGTTGGGATCTTCAATTATGGCTTTTTCCAATGCTAGCTTAACGGGTTCGAGCGCAGCTTTTACTTCTGCAGCCTGGTCACGTTTTTTGCTGGCTAGCATAGCCTTCATTTGCTCTATGTTCTCCAATGGCGGAACTAATGCTGTAACATCTAATCCTTCATTTTGTGTAAGACTATTGTCAATAAACATTACACTACCACTACTGCCAACTTTTAATAACTCTTTGATAAATTTATTTGAGTCTGGTAAATCTTCTCCAGTGGTAGCATCTACAACACGGAATGGAACAAGTGCTAGATGCACACCATCTGGAAGTTTGTCATAATGTATACCTACAAATTTTAATTTGCCTTCTGGTGTTTCTGTAGCAAATGGTAGATATAATACTTCGCAAGTTACTTGTTTGTTTACTAAAAAGTCCGGACCTAATTTTCCGTCAACTAATTGTATGGCGTTCATCATTTCGTTGAACAGTTGATCAAATAACTGAGCACGCCCTAATATTTCTGGATCAGTTGTGCCTTTTTGTTTATGGTATGCTACAAAGCCAGCTTGATATCGTGGCTCTGTTCTACTGGTGCCCATGAAAGGTTTACCCTCGGCATTCTTACCAAATCTACCACCAAATCCATCTACTTTAACATTTAAAGGAATGTTTTGTAGTTTAAAATTGCCGTTTCCGTCGTGAATTTCGTCTAATAAATCTAAGAAGTCACTGGACTTAAGATCGTGTAAGTGCGGCATACCCTTGCGTAACTGTGCCTTGACTTCTGCTTCTGCTAAAGGTTGCGGTTGTTTTTTAGCATTGAACGCATTTTCGTAATCTTTGGCCATTTGTATAGCCTGCTTACGAAGAGTTTGCATGCCTGTTTGATCCAGCACATAATCTATAGCAGTCATCTTTGTTTTAAAGTCTGACGTGGGATCATCAGCATCAATCATCTGGGCACCTTTGCCGAAATTAATTTTTAAGAATTCTTGTACAGCGACCTGTTGTTGTTCTGGTGTGAAGAATTGCTTCATTAATTCCACAGTACCCACAAGGCTAGCCATCATTTTAGTTTCGTTGGCCTTGGCTGGCACTCCAAAAAACTGTTCAAATTGCGAACCCATGTCTTTAACATATTCACTCTCGGCAGTGGTTAATGGCACCATCACTGGTATACCATTTATTTCAAGTGGAACATTTTCCTCTGCTGTAGGTTGACGATATTTGGCACGTACTCCGCCACCACCTACACTGGCTACAGCAAAACTAAAATTCGCATCATGAAGTGGCGGCGGCGGACTATCTATGTCTGAGACTAGTTCTTTACCATCGTCACCGCCGAATAATTTGATGCCTTTATTCTTACCAGCACCTGCCATCCTAGCAATGTATTTTTCAGTAGGGGCAACTTTGGCCAATGAACGATATAACCATTGACGGAATACACCTTTCATTCCTAATTCTAAATCTTCCCATGCACTACCATGGCTTACTTGTGCCCACTCAGTGGGTATTTCAAATCCTCTTGCATCTGTTGTATAATCGCTAAATTCTAAATCAACTTGTAGAGTAATAGGTGGCTCATGTAATTGCCATAATGCCAGCCATTGGTCACTGCCTTTTTTTGTGCCTAATAATGTAGCACTGCCAATATTAGCACCAATATTCTTATGTATAAATTCTTCTATCTGTGGTTCTAGTCTACGATCAATTTGTGTATCAATGTCGCCAACTTTTTTCTTTACACGTTGAAAGTCTTTGTCAGTAATACCAATTTCTTTTGGGTTTACGTCTGATGGAGGTTGTTGTGGATTAAAATTTGGATTTGGTTGACGTAACTGCATGAACCATTTACTAGAACCGCTAATAAATGTTTCTACTTCTTTTTCAACTAGTTCAGGACTCCAAATAGGCCTGCCATATTGTCTAGTAAATAAATTGTTAATATCAACTAGTAGTTGTTTTACGGCAGGTTGCATAGCCGCACGATTCTTTGAATCTATTTTGCCTGCACTATAAGTTCCTGGAACACCGGTATAGCCCACAGTGGGTTCACCGGAAGCGGTGTGACTTGCAAGGTTGCCACCCTCTGATATGGCGGGTTTTTTGAATAGATCTCTAAGTATCATTTTATTGACCTAACTTATATCGGTCCTTGATTATATCTTCACGATAGTGATCGAATAATCTTTCGCACATATCTTCGATTAGCTCTTTAGTGAACAATTTGTGTGGACGTTCTTTTAATTCCTTGTGATGATAGAATTCCATACAGCCTTTTTTGACCATAGGCAGGAAATCCTTGACTATTTCTTCTTTGTTTAGTTTGTTGGCTTTGTGGGCTGCGTGGATTTTTTTAGCCACAGGGTGAAAAAAATCTTTGTGTAATTTATCGTGATCAATGATATACCAAAACAATTCGTCGCCGGTATCTTGCTCGTCTCGTTTTTTAGACAACTCTTTATGGACGTCTATTGGCTTTCCGAAAAATTCCATTAATTTCATAATAATCCACTATAAAAAGGCAGGTGCTGCCATGCATAGAGTATTTATTAAAAATAAATCAAATGGAAATTTAGTGGTTTACTAGAATTGACTCGACAACACCACGATTTATTTGTACGGCACCCCTGACCCATACAAAATTGCCCGTGAAATTAACACAATCAACAGTACCATTAGTTCTAGGATCCATTATAGCATATGAAACGCTAGTCCCGTTAACATTGAACCAATCATCGGGTCCGGGATTAGTAGCTAGACTAGCCTGTATTGTAGCAGTTCCTACGAAGTTCATATCAGCGGAAATCATTGCTGTATGTAGCCCATCGCTGCTGCCAAAATAGCCATCACCTTGTATTTTATCACTGTAGTACACCATCGTAGTTGTGGCAGAGCTTGGATACACTACTTGCACACTTGCGGTATTGGTATAAGTGATAAATTCTAAGGCTTGGCTTAATGCTGGCATGATCGTTCCTGATTAGTAGCAGTATTTATGCTAAAACTCAATCAGTTAGCACCCTCAGTTGCTTCTTCGGTTTTAATTTTAGGTATGGGCAAAATATCAAGAACATTGAGTTTAAGTTCTTTATCTACCACATCAATCTCAACGATACCACCATTTGTAAGTTTACCAAATAGTATTTCCTTACTTAACGGGCGTTTGATCATATTATCAATAGTGCGTTGTAGAGGTCTTGCCCCCATTTTAGGATCGAAGCCTTTGTTAATTAGATACGCCATTGCAGCAGCAGTTGGTTTAACTTGGATACTCTTGTCTTTGATCAATGAGTTGAGTTCATCGATGAACTTCTTGACGATTTTACTCATCGTATCATTGTCTAGTTTTCCAAACTTGATAACACCATCTAAACGATTGCGGAATTCAGGTGCAAAGAACTTGTTGACCGCATCCTTGGGATCGCCGTCGCGTTCTAAACTACCAAATCCCACCGAGTTCTTTTCTGCATCAGCAGCACCCAAGTTACTGGTCATGATGATGATGGCATTGCGTCCATCTGCTTTCTTGCCATTGCTGCCAGTGATAAAGCCGTTATCCATCAACTGTAGCATGACTGACAGTACGTCCGGATGTGCTTTCTCCACCTCATCTAACAACAGCACACAGTTGGGGCTTTCTTGTAGACTGGTGATCAGTTGTCCTGCATTATCTTCAAAGCCCACATATCCGGGAGGTGCACCGATAAATTTGGCCACGCTGTGTTTCTCTTGGAATTCGCTCATATCAAAGCGGACCAGTTTAACGTTCAAATTACTGGCCAACTGTTTCGCTGCTTCTGTCTTTCCTACGCCAGTTGGTCCCACGAACAAGAAGCTGCCTACAGGTTTAGTCGGCGACTTTAGTCCTGCTTGTGATATAAACACTTTGTCTAACAGGCTATCTATGGCTTTCTCTTGCCCATATACTTTAGTCTTCATGTTCTTTTCTAAACTAACCATGTTGACTGTTTCTTTATTGGTAACCTGCTCTAATGGTAGATTTGCAAGTCTGCTAATCTCAAATAGAATTTCTGCATGATCGACGATTCCATCTTCTTCATCCCTTACTTTAAATCTGGCACAGGCGCAGTCGATCAAATCAATTGCTTTGTCTGGCAATTTTTTATCAGTGATATATTTGATACTGTATTTTACGCTATCAATCACTGCTTGATTAGTGATTTTAACATTATGATGCTTTTCGTAATACTTTTTGAGACCCTTGATGATTTTAATTGCAACATCTTCGCTAGGCTCGTCGATGGTAACACGTTGGAATCGACGCATTAGCGCACGATCTTTTTCAAAGTACTTTCTGTATTCTTCCCATGTGGTGCTGGCGATAACTTTGAGGTTACCTTTACCCAACGCCGACTTTAACATATTAGCCATATCGTTGCTACCGCCACTTCCGCCAGCTCCTGCACCACTCATCATGTGTGCTTCGTCGATAAACAAGATACATTTACCTTTCTTTTCTATGGCACTGATAACACCTTTAAGGCGTTCTTCAAAATCGCCACGATATTTACTGCCCGCTAACATGGCGCTGATATCTAAACTATAAAGGGTGTGTCCTTGAATAAATTTAGGCACTGTACCTTCGAATATGCGTCTCGCTAATCCTTCTGCGATAGCGGTCTTGCCCACACCCGGATCGCCGATAAGTATAGCATTGGATTTAGACCTACGTGCCAGCACCAGTTGTATTTCTTCTATCTCTGTTTCTCTGCCGATGACAGGGTCAATCTTTTTATTTTTGGCCATATCACTTAGATTTGTGCAAAATTGCAGTATCATTTTATCGAGTCTAGATCCTAATGTACGAGTTTCATCAACTTCTTCTAAGATAGATTCTTTGTTTAAGAATGTTATGAACTTGTCCTTGTCAATTTTAGCCTTGCGGATAAAAAAGTTTGCATGGCTTTTCTTTTCTTCCAGCATGCCTAAAAAACAATCTACTGGTTCGATGATTTGTCGGCTATTACCCATGACATTAGTAAACACTCTATTGAGCATTCGATCAACAGTCAATGTTTTTTTAGGTTTAAGTACGTTATTATTGACAATATTAGTTAATTCATTGTTAACATAGTCTTCCACATCTTGTTTTAGTGTGCCAATGTCTACTCCAAATGCTTCTAAAATTTCTGTGAATGATTTATGATTCATCATACTGAGTAATATATGCTCCAATGTCACATATTCATGATTGCGATTAGCTGCATTGAATACGGCATTCTCAAAAATTTTCTCTAGATCATTACTGGGTGTTAACATATTATTTAAATTTCCTATTGTTTTTAACTTTCTTTACTGCCAATGCCCATTTAAGGGTACTAACCCTATCTTGAAACACTATACCTTCTAAATGATCTAATTCATGTAAAAAACATTTACTGTTATATCCATCAAATTCATCAGTTTGTATCCCTCCTTTAGAATCATGCCATTGTACACGTATCTTCTTAGGCCGCTTAACTTTAACATAAATTCCAGGAAAGCTCAAGCAGCCCTCTTCCACATCTTCTATCTCTTCTGTATTGGCCAACACCACAGGGTTAAAAAATGCCTGTGCCATTTCTGGATTTTCACGATGTCCCATCACAAACATCCTTGCACGTACACCCACTTGATTAGCAGCAAGTCCGATACCATCCAATGCTAACATGGTCTCGATCATATCCTTCTCCAGTTGCATCGGATCACAACTGGGATTGCTAAAATCGAACTCCGGTATCTTCTCACGAAGTATCGTGTCTGGAAACTTCACTATATTCATCTATAAACTTCCCTTAATTTATTTAACTGCGAATCATTTAGATCTTTTGGAACTACGATTCTAACTTCGATCAGCATTCTTCCCTTAAATCTAGTATCGTTCATTTTAGGCATTCCATAACCTGCAGCCGCTAGTATCTGCCCGTGCTGTATTCCTGGAGCAATTTTAAGTTCTATCTGTTTATTGTCGATGGTAGTTATCGTTTCAGTTTTACCTAAGATTGCATCTATACAGTTTAGATTGATACTGGTTACTAAATCATCGCCTTGTCTTTGGAAACGTTCGTGGGGTTCGACTCTGACAGTTAAATGTATGTCTCCCCTAGGTAGATGCGGGAAGCTATCGTCCCCCATGCCTGACAATCTTAAAGTTACTCCGTCAAATGTACCTTCAGGAATTTTAACTTCAATAGTTTGATTCCTTCCGCTGGGTAATTGTAGGTTGGCAATCAAATCCTTACCATAGAACGCTTCTTCTAGTGTAATGTTTGTTTGAATATTTAAAGTACGATTTTGCTGTTGCTGTCTGCGTTGTCCAAAAATATCTCCAAATGGATGACCGCCGCCAAACACTTGTGCCATCATATCTTCGAACCCGTGCGGTCCGCCATGATTGAAGTGGAAGCCCTGTGGCATGGGATTGTCATATTGTTGACGTTTGCTATCATCGCTCAGTGTACGATATGCTTCTTCAATTTGTTGGAATTTGGCAGTATCACCACCTTTGTCTGGGTGATGCTGTCCTGCTAGTTTTCGATATGCCCGTTTGATATCTTCGGGGCTGGCGCTTCGATCTACGCCTAATGTATTGTAATGGTCCATAGTTATATCCTAGATAGAAAAAGGTATAGCACTTATAATACTATACCTTTCGAGGTGTGTCAAGAAGTTTTATTTCTTTTTCTTATCCGCCGGGACTTCGGTGCTTTCTAATTTCTTATGCACTTTGATTTTCTTGCATTCTTGAACGGGTTGACCACTCTTCATTACAGGCTTGCCAGACTTGTCCATTTTGTCGTGACATACTTCTTTCATTTCACCACCGGCATATGCTGCACTGATTATTCCGCTTAAAAACAACATCACTAATAGTTTATTCATACCAACTCCTATTTTAATTTATCTATATACTTTTGTAAGTATTTTTCTTGTAGTATTTTAGCATAAGCAGGCTGCGGAAAATTCCATCCTACAAATGCTCCGACGATGATCCAAAATAATGTTTCTAGCATACTTATTCCTTATAACATTGGCTGCGGGGCTTGCATTGGGGCTGGCTTTCCACCAAATCCGGTAGTAACCGTTGGCGCTCCAAAGCCTGGATTGCTATTAAAGCCTGTTGGTGCTGGTGAACCAAATCCACTGGAGTTGCCGAATCCTCCTGATTGCGGTTGGCCAAATGCCGCTGGACTGCTTGTTTGTACATTGAATCCGCCATTGTTCATTCCTCCTGCCTGTGGTGTTGCTCCCGGTGGAACATAGGTTGTCCCTGCATTAGATGGCATCTGTATACCACCATTGTTGGCACCACCTAGTTTTTCCTGTGTGCGCCCATAAGCAGCGATACCCAGTACAGCGCCCATGGCGATATGGAATAATCCTGCTCCCTGTAGTGTTAATGGTTGCCATTGTGAATTAACTGTGCCATGACTAAGACTTTGTAGCAGACTCCACAGTATAGGAAACAACATGAAATCGCACATACATACAGCCATGTACATCCAACCCATCATTGGACGCCATTTTGAATTCATCCAGTGTTCGTTTTCTTTCTCATCTTCTGTTTTTTTAGCCATTGCCTGCTCCGTATTAAGTGTACTGATATTTATTATTTTTTTTGGATTTAAAGATGTTTTACAGTGATCAGTTGAAATAGGATAGTGCAAGCGGGTATTATTATACATAAACTGCCCATGCACCACATTGTAGCCATAACAGCACGGGCCTTGGCTTCACGGTCTTTTTGTTTCTGTTCTTCGATACGCCGATCTTCTGCTTGGCGTTCCTCCATCATGCGTCGGCGTTCGGCCTGCATCTCATAATAGACATCTGCATTACCGGACCAGAATAGTATATCTTTTAGTTCTTTTTCATGCGCCCTCAGTGCTCTAGACTGCATGGCCATTGTTAACGCCTGTGCTCCGATTTGAGCATCACTCATTCTAATGCTTTGAACTTTTAATTTAACACTGGCGTTGTGAACTTCATCTGCTGCCTTATAAAAATCACTGAACTCATGTATAAGGCCGTTTATATCTTTACCCAGTTTCACTGCTTGTTTAATACCAGCCACTGCACCTTGTGCTAACGCAAATGCGGTGAACGGATCTATCATTTCCGTGCATCCTTGCTACTGACCGATTGTGATGGTGGAGGTGGAGGCGGGGGTTTTGCCGGTGGCGGCGGTTCGAGAGATTGTACGCATATTATTTTATGCTGTACAGGTGTTTGCGATTTTAGATCGGCAAGACTTCTCTGGCAAGTAATTTCGTCTTGAAAATATCCAATCTGCTGTATAACTGGCGATACAATGCCTGCACTGATGATAGCGATGGACCATACAGTGTTAGCCATAATTCATGGCCTTAAATCCAGAGCCAAATACCTTGACTCATCAGTACAGCACCGATGAAACCAACTCCGATACTGGCCCAGAACATGCCCATGCTAACTGCCAGTATGGCAGCAGACAATAGGACAATGCTGAGTTGG
>Ga0209188_1002448_pt1 | contig 13681 bp, 12 predicted proteins | sample C_130625_EF_Meta_FD_187307 | JGI IMG/M metagenome (GOLD analysis project Ga0209188, IMG submission 187307) | Freshwater microbial communities from Lake Croche, Canada to study carbon cycling - C_130625_EF_MetaG (SPAdes) (version 2) | ecosystem: Environmental > Aquatic > Freshwater > Lake...
AACATGGTGGAATAATAAAGCCAAAGAAGTTTACAGTTTTATGCCAGATTTTGGGGGATTTTTGGTGAAAGCCAATTCAGAGGGGGAACCTGGGCCACAGGAATTTGGTAGAACCCACGCCGATGGAGCCAATATGCTCGCCGAAGCGGTAAAACCTTTCAACGGCTTGGTCATTTGGCGAGCTTTTGTGTATAGCCCCGACCCGAAAGGTGACAGATTTAAAGAGTCCTACAATGATTTTAAACCTTTGGATGGAACATTTGCAAAAAATGTCATTGTGCAAGTAAAAAATGGCCCGATTGACTTCATGCCACGTGAGCCATTTCACCCACTTTTTGGTGCCATGCCTAAAACGCCTTTGGCAATGGAATTCCAGATTACCCAAGAGTATTTAGGATTTTCAACGAATTTAGTTTTCATGCCCTCGCTTTTCAAAGAAGTCTTACAATCAGATACTTACGCCAATGGGAAAGGCTCAACGGTGGCAAAAGTAGTGGATGGGTCGGTTCATAATTATCCGATTACGGCCATTGCGGGCGTGGCAAACACGGGTTCTGACAGAAATTGGACGGGGCATTTGATGTCGCAAGCCAATTGGTACGGCTACGGACGCTTGGCTTGGAACCATGAAATTTCCCCCGAACAAATTGCCGAAGAATGGATAAAAATGACCCTAACAAAAGACCCGAATTCGTATAAAATCATTAAAGATATCTTGTTAAAATCAAGAGAAACGTACGTGAATTTTACGAATCCGTTGGGTTTACATCACATCATGGGACAAAGCATTCATTTTGGGATGGAACCATGGCTCGAAAAAAGTGCCAGACCCGATTGGACAGCTATTTATTACCACCGTTCGGATTCACTCGGAATTGGTTTTGATAGAACCTCCAAAGGAAATAATGCTTTGGCTCTGTATGCGCAAGCGGTTCAAAATCAATGGAATAATCCCCAAACAATGGATTTGAACTATTTATTGTGGTTTCATCACATCGGATGGAATCAGAAACTTTCCACGGGAAAAACGCTTTGGGATGAACTTTGTACCCGCTATTACACGGGCGTTGAGGAGGTGGGAAAAATGCAAAATGAGTGGATTCAAGTAAAATCAAACGTGGATGCTGAAATGTTTGAAGATGTAAAAAATCGTTTGGCAGTGCAGCATCGTGAAGCTTTAAATTGGCGAGATGCTTGTGTTTTATATTTTCAAACGCATTCAAAACAGCCGATTCCAATCCCTTTCAAAAAGCCCGAAAGAACGTTGGATGAAATGAAAAAAATAGTAGAAATTTATCAATTGAAGTAAGTAAACGGATTGTCCTTAACCAAAAAAGTCAAATAATTATTGACATTGTAAATAAGTAAATGAACACAACCTACAACCCAAACGAATTGGATTTAGCAGTAGAAACTAATCCAATTCATGCTAAAATTTTTTCGTTAGAAGGAAAAATTGCCCTCATTACGGGTGGCGGAAGTGGCATCGGTTTCAATATTGCTCAATGCATGATTTCGGCGGGAGCTACGGTTATCATTACGGGAAGAAGAGAATTTGCCCTTCAAGAGTCCATCAAAACGCTGGGCGAAAATGCCCACTATATCGTCAATGACGTAACTGAACTTAAAAAGTTGGAAGGTTTAGTTGATGAAATAGAAACCAAATTTGGCAACATTGATATTTTGGTCAACAATGCAGGAATAAATATGAAAAAACCTGCTCTAGAAGTAACAGATGAAGATTTTGATAAGATCGTGCACACAAATTTGAATTCCGTTTTTGCTTTAACTCGTATCTGTGCCAAAGGGATGATTGAACGTAAAAGTGGCTCAATTTTGATGATTTCTTCAATGGCTGCGTACTACGGAATTGACCGTGTGGTAGCGTATGCGGCCTCAAAATCGGGCGTGGAAGGCATGGTGAAAGTGTTGGCTTCGGAGTTTTCAAAATACAATGTTCGGGTCAATGCCATTGCACCGGGATTTATTGAAACGAGTATGATGAAAACTGCGATGAGTAGTGACCCAGACCGCATGAATAGAGCCTTGAACCGCACACCAATGGCGAAATTTGGGCAACCAGAAGACATTGGCTGGGCAGCAGTTTTTTTAGCTTCGGAAGCCGCAGCGTACGTAACAGGCGTATCATTACCCGTCGATGGTGGAAACTCAATTGGATTTTAGGTAACGTAAATTATTAGACAGACTTGTTTTGAAATTTTGGACTATTTGAGAGTCCGACCCGAAATTCCGCTGTTTGAGCGCAGCGAGTTTCGGAATTTCTCGATTTTTTTGCGACCGACGATTCGGTTTCTTTTTGTATCAAGACAAAAAGAAAAAGCAGTTAAAGCAGGAATAAATCTGTTAAAATGAAAAAGTGTTTGTTTATAAAAAGTGAATTTAAAAAACTATGAAAAAACCACTTATTTTGTTTTTTTCCATATTGATTATTCAATTCAATATTGATGGTCAAATCCGTTTACCCAAACTCATTGCTGATGGCATGGTTTTGCAACGAGATAAACCCTTAAAAATCTGGGGATGGGCATCGCCAAAGGAAAAAATCAGCATCGATTTTAAGAATAAAACGTACAAAGTGATTACCTCCGAAACGGGAAAATGGGAAGTAACCCTACCTCAATATCCCGCAGGAGGCCCTTTTGAGATGACTTTGAAAGGGAGAAATGAGTTGAAAATAAAAGATATCCTTATCGGTGATGTATGGTTTTGCTCAGGACAATCCAACATGGTACACCAAATGGAATTGCACAGGATTACCTATGCCAATGACATTGCCCAAGCCAATAATTCTGCAATTCGTCATTTTGGAATACCTACGACCACCAACGTTTTCTCCACAAACGATGATTTCAATCAAGGGATTTGGAAAGTTTGTAATCCAGAAAATGTTAGACAATTTTCGGCGGTAGCTTATTTTTTTGCCAAGAAAATCTACGATAAATACCAAGTTCCCATCGGGATAATTAACGCCAGTGTTGGGGGAACTCCCATTGAGGCATGGATAAGTGAGGAGGGTTTTAAAGATTTTTCAAAAATCAACGAAATCATCGCCAAAAATAAAGACACAGCTTATGTGAATAGTTTCAATAAAAGGACTAGCCGACCGCAAACGCCAGCACCCATTCAAGATAAAGGCTTGAATGGTTCAAAAACTTGGTTTGATGTTTCGTACCAACCAAAAGGCTGGAAATCGATCAATATTCCTGGGTACTGGGAAGATCAAGGCATTAAAGATTTGAACGGAACGGTCTGGTATAGAAGAGAAATTGAGGTCCCCGCCTCCATGATTGGCAAACCCGACAGCGTATTTTTAGGGAGAATTATTGATGCTGATATGTTGTACGTCAACGGAAAACAAGTAGGCCTAACCACTTATCAATATCCACAACGCCGTTATCAAATACCAGCTGATTTATTAAAAGCTGGTAAAAATTTATTTGTTATAAAAGTAACCAACACCGCTGGGAAAGGCGGTTTTGTACCCGATAAACCTTATTATTTGTTTTCAGAGAAAGATACCATTGATTTAAAAGGAACGTGGCAGCACAAAGTAGGCGAAGTTTTTGTGCCGGTGCAAGGGAACTTTGGCGGTGGTTTTTCAGCTCAAAATCAACCGACCGCTTTGTATAATGCGATGGTAGCCCCAAGCATCAATTTTTCCATCAAGGGTTTTCTATGGTATCAGGGCGAAACAAATTCGGGCAAAGCTGATGAGTATGTAAAACTACAACCCGCTCAAATATTGGATTGGCGTAAAAAATGGAATCAAGGCGAATTACCTTTTCTGTATGTGCAACTTCCCAATTTTATGGATGCCAATTATTTGCCCAGCGAAAGCCAATGGGCTGCTTTACGAGATGCTCAATTGAAATCGCTTTCCGTTCCAAATACCGCAATGGTCGTAGGAATTGACCTAGGCGAATGGAATGATATTCATCCTGATAATAAAAAATCGGTGGGTGAAAGATTGGCTTTGGCAGCTCAAAAATTAGTTTATCAAGAAAATATTACGGCTTCTGGTCCTTTATTTAAATCCGCTACCATCGAAGGCAATAAAATAATTCTCTCTTTTACAAATGTTGGAAGTGGTTTAAGTGCAAATGATGATGAGGATTTAAGAGAATTTGCCGTAGCGGGTGCCGACAAAAAGTTTGTTTGGGCAAATGCTACCATTGTGGGTGATAAAATTGAAGTTTCCAATACCAAAATCACCACGCCAATGTATGTACGATATGCCTGGGCGGATAATCCCGATGTCAATTTTTATAACAAAGAAGGCTTGCCTGCCTCTCCGTTTAAAACGGATTAAATAGTAAGGTTCAATCACAATTTATACAAAATTGAACGTAGGCCTGCCTACGTTAGTCCAAATATTAGATTTTTGTAAAATTCGTAGTCGAATCGCAAAAAATAAGCAATACTCAAAAATGAAAAAACTATTAATCTTGCTAATTGGCTTATCCTTTTTTAATGCTAACGCCCAAAACAAAACCACTTGGAAAGGTAAAAAATGTGCGGTAGTGCTAACCTACGACGATGCCTTAAATGTACATCTTGATAATGCCATTCCAGTATTAGATTCCTTGAATTTGAAAGGCACGTTTTATTTAACGGCTTCCTCACAAGCAGGTTCAGGACGTATTGCAGATTGGCGAAAAATTGCTCAAAATGGACACGAATTAGGAAATCACACGCTCTTTCACCCCTGCGATGCCACAAGAGAAGGGATGAGTTGGGTAAAACCCGAGTATGATTTAAGTAAATACAGCATAAAAAGAATTCAAGACGAAATCAACATGTGTAACGCTTACTTGAAAGCCATTGACGGAAAAGATAAACGAACTTTTGCCTTTACTTGTGGACATAAAAAAGTAATTGAAGGAGAATTTATGCAAACACTCGAAAATGAATTTTTAGCGGCAAGAGCCGTAAGACATGAAATGCACGCAATTAATGAAGTAAAATTAATGGATGTTGATTGTTATGGAATAAATGGCGAAACGGGCGAACAATTGATTGCACTGGTCAAGCAAGCACAAGCCTCTGGGAATTTGATGGTATTTTTATTCCATGGTGTGGGTGGCGAACATTCTTTAAACGTTTCATTGCTAGCCCACCGTCAACTTTTAAAGTATTTAAAACAAAACGAAAAAGACATTTGGGTTGCTCCAATGGTAGAAGTAGCGGAGTATATTAAAGCGGTAAGAAAATAGTAAAAATATTCATCATAAAAGTATTTAACCAATGAAAAACCGCATACTGATTTTATTTACGTTCGCCTTCGTTCATTCTTCCTACGCTCAAACGGCAAAAATTGATAGTAGTAAATACCCGAAAATGGCAGCATTTACTACCCAACAGGACCATGATTATATGAAAGCAACTTTGGGTATTAAAACCTTGCGTTCTGGTCCAAGTGGTAATGAATCTGCCCCAAATCATGCCAATTATGATGAAAATATAGCCAACCCATGTCCGCAATTACCCGCTGTTCTTACCTTGAATAATGGTAAAAAAGTAACAAGTCCTGAAATTTGGAATAGCCAACGCAAACCGGAATTGATGGAAGAATTTGAGAAAAATGTTTATGGACGAATTCCTAAAAATGTACCAAAAGTAAATTGGACCGTAAAAATTACCGATAGAGAATTTGTAAATCGCACTCCAGTTATTGCCAAAGAATTGGTAGGTCACGTTGATAATTCCGATTTTCCATTAATAAATGTGGATATAAAAATGGTATTGGTTGTTCCCACCAATGTAAAAAGTCCCGTGCCAGTGCTGATGATGTTTGGTCGCCCTACTTTGCCCGCACCCGCTCAGCCATCAAACGAAGATTTGGAAAGTTTAAATCTGGCCATTAAAGAAATGATGATAAAATCTAATCCTGAAATAAAGGAAATTTTTGATAAATATCCTGCCTATCAGCCCCTTTCAAAATTGCCGGCATCCAATTTTTTTGCACCACCAAAACCTGATGAAGAACTTACGCCTCAAGAACGATTACTTGCCGCAGGTTGGGGTTATGCAACCATCGACCCATCCAGTATTCAAGCGGATAATGGGGCAGGATTGACCCGTGGAATTATTGGTTTAGTAAACAAAGGGCAACCCCGCAAACCCGAAGATTGGGGTTCGTTGCGGGCATGGGCTTGGGGAGCCGCTCGTGGTTTAGAGTACTTAGAAACGGATGCCTTGGTTGATGCTAAAAAAGTGGGTATCGAAGGCGTTTCTCGTTACGGAAAAGCCGCACTGGTAACCTTAGCATTTGAACCACGTTTCGCTTTGGGTTTGATTGGCTCATCTGGAAAAGGAGGAACTACCCTTCACCGACGCACTTTCGGTGAGGCAGTTGAGAGTTTAACTGGCAGCGGAGAATACCATTGGATGGCAGGGAATTACTTGAAATATGGTACGGAAGAATCAACTTTTGGCAAAAAAACAGGTTGCGATATGCTCGTTGATTCTCACGAATTAATAGCGCTTTGTGCGCCAAGATTAACTTTTGTGAGTTACGGTATTCCTGAAAAAGGTGATTCAAAATGGCTAGACCAAAAGGGAAGTTATATGGCAATAATAGCCGCAGGTTCAGTTTTTAAATTATTAGGAACCAAAGATTTAGGTGTTTCTAATGATTATACGACTGAAAAAATGCCACCAATGTTTACCGATATGATCGATGGAAATTTGGCATGGCGACAACACGATGGCGGACATACTGATGCACCAAATTTCAAATCTTTTATACCTTGGGCGAGTAAGAATTTAGGCTACCAAAAAGTCAATGCTCGATAAATCACCATTTTATAATCCCAAATCAACACGCAAACTACTCTTAGAGATTTTATCAAAACCACAAGACTCAGCAGTGGCAAAACTTTTGCCGAGTTACCTTTATCAAAAAGCCCTTTGGGCGTATGATGAACACAAAATTATTAGATTTGAGCATGAAATGTTTAAATTTAGGAGTTAATTAAAACTCAAATTTTAAGATGCCCATAGGGCTACAAAATAAAGCTCATTCGGCTGAAAACTAGCAATTCCGTATCCGTAAAATGATCAAAAATAATCTGTATAAGTATTTAATAATCAGTGGTTTTATTGTTCTCAATACCTCCCTCAGTTTTGCGCAAATTGATAAAAAGGCAACCAAACAAACAAAAGCACTTTACAAAAATCTGGGGAAAATTGCTCAGTCACAAATCCTTTTTGGGCATCAACACGCTACCGAATACGGACATGGTTGGTACGACGATACAAACCGTTCGGATGTAAAATCAGTAACGGGTTCGCATCCGGCCGTGATAGGGATTGATTTTAGTGGATTTTCGGGAAGACCGAATGAGGCAATTCAAAAAACGAAGGCAGATTTACGGAAAATCGTGGTGGATACCTACGAGAGAGGAGGCGTAACAACGGTGGCTTGGCATTTTTCAAATCCTGCCTCGAAAGGTGGTTTTTATTGGAAAGATTCCGTTTCTGCTTCCGCCATTTCAATGATAAAAGAAGGCGGTTCGCATCATCAACAATACAAAGAAATTCTAAAAACAATTGCTGAATTTGCTCATTCGGTAGAAGCAAAAGATGGCTCACTGGCGCCCATGATTTTTAGACCTTTCCATGAATTTGATGGAGATTGGTTTTGGTGGGGAAAATCTCACTGATCAAAGGAAGATTTTGTGTCGGTTTGGCAATTTACGGTAACATATTTACGGGATAGTTTAGCGGTTCATAACTTCATTTTTACCTTCTCACCTGATAATAAATTTAATACCGAAGCCGAGTTTTTGGAACGTTATCCGGGCGATAATTTTGTGGATATGGTGGGCATGGATAATTACGGAGATTTTGGTAGAGATGGCAAATATAATCTCGAAAGCGGAGTTAAAAAACTGAAAATAGTTTCTGATTAATCCCTAAAAACCCATAAGCTAGCGGCTTTTACGGAAACTGGTTTGGAATCAATTCCTAATCCAACTTGGTGGACTGAAACGCTGCTAAAAGCTTTGAAAGCTGAGAAAATGCAATTGGCTTATGTATTGGTTTGGCGAAACGATAGTCGAAGTCAAACGCATTTTTATGCTCCCTTTCCGGGACAAATAAGCGTTCCAGATTTCCTTAAATTTTATAACGACCCTTACACCGTTTTTGAGAATGATTTATTAGGAATATACAAATAAAACATTGAGGATTATTATAAGATGAAAGGAAGTAAGCTTGAAAAAACCCATAGATTAGTAAAAACATTTAACCAGACAAATATGAAATTAACAAAAACAGCCCTGTCAATTCTACTTTTATTAAGTTTTTCATTGACTGCAATTTGCCAAAATGAAGGTAAAAAACCGACCGCTCAGCCTTTAGTAAAACACATTTACACGGCTGACCCCTCGGCGCATGTTTTTAACGGAAAAATTTTTATTTATCCTTCACACGACATTGAATCTGGTACCAAAGAAGACGACGAAGGGGGGCATTTCGACATGAAAGATTTTCATATTTTATCGATGGATAAAATTGGTGGAAAAGTTACTGATAACGGTGTAGCGCTGGATATAAAAGATATTCCGTGGGCGGGTCGCCAACTTTGGGCTCCCGATGCGGCGTATAAAAATGGGACTTATTATTTATATTTTCCCGTAAAAGACAAGCAAGATATTTTCAGAATTGGGGTAGCCACGAGCAAAAAACCAACTGGCCCATTCAAATCCGAAGCCCAACCTATTAAAGGGACTTACAGTATTGACCCAGCGGTTTTTAAAGATACGGACGGAAGTTATTATATGTATTTTGGCGGAATTTGGGGCGGACAATTACAACGCTGGAAAGACAATACCTATCTTGGCAAAACCGAAAACCCTCAAAAAGGAGAAGTGGCTCGTTTACCAAGAATGGCAAAATTATCGGCCGACATGAAAAACTTTGTGGGAGACGTGAAAGAAATTAAAATCTTAAATGAAAAAGGAAATCTTTTCAAGGAAGATAATAACGATAAACGCTTTTTTGAAGCCTCGTGGATGCACAAATACAAAGGAAAATACTACTTTTCATATTCCACGGGGGATACCCACAATATTTGTTATGCAGTGGGAAATAATCCATCGGGACCATTTACCTACCAAGGAATTGTGTTGAAACCGGTGCAAGGTTGGACAAATCACCACTCAATTGTTGAAATAAAAGGGAAATCGTATTTGTTTTATCACGATGTACAATTGTCAGGAAAAACTCACCTCAGAAATGTAAAAGTAACGGAGTTGAAATATAATCCAGATGGAACAATTCAGACGATTGAAGCGTATAAATAATTTGAGGAGTGGTCGGTTTAGGCATTGAGATTTAGTAATGCAAGCTTTTGAAATTCAATTTTTTCCATCATAATAATACGTCACTTATAAATGAGCGACGAATTTAAAACTTAAACATGAATGCAATTCTCGTCAAAATGAAAAAACTACCATATTTTTTAATCATTACCATATTATCGGTATCCGATGTTTTTTCTCAAACGAATGCAGGTTTGAAAGACTACTACAAAGATTATTTTCCGATTGGCGTAGCGGTCAACCCTCGAATGATGGATGTTGAAAAAGAATCGAACCTAATTTTGGCACAATTCAACAGCATGACACCCGAAAATGCGATGAAAATGGGACCGATTCATCCGGAAGAAAATCGATATAATTGGGAGCCAGCCGATAAAATTGCCAATTTTGCGGTGAAAAATGGACTTAAATTACGTGGTCATACTTTGTGCTGGCATAACCAAACACCCAACTGGTTTTTTACCGATTCATCGGGAAAAACCGTCACTAAAGAAGTGCTTTTGGTTCGCTTGAAACGTCATATTAACGATGTTGTGAGCCGTTATAAAGGTAAAATATACGCTTGGGATGTCGTGAACGAAGCCGTACCCGATGGCGGTTCTGATGTCTATAGAAAATCAAAATTTTTGGAAATTATTGGGGAAGAATACATACAACGTGCTTTTGAGTACGCCCACGAAGCCGACCCAAACGCCAAATTATTTTACAACGATTATAATACAGAAAATAAGGCAAAACGTGATAAAATATACTTGATTGTCAAGGGGTTAGTGGATAAAGGAGTGCCAATTCATGGCGTTGGTTTGCAAGCTCATTGGTCATTATTTGAACCTACTTCGCAGGAATTGGAAGAATCAATTGCCAAATTTGCCAGTTTAGGATTATCCGTTCAGATTACGGAATTGGATGTTTCTGTCCATCCCAAACAACATGATCGTTCCAATGAAGCATTTAAGGGGGCGAGTGTTTTTACCCCAGAAATGGACGAAAAACAGGCACGGCATTATAAAATGTTATTTGAAGTTTTTAGAAAATACAAAAACAATATTTCTGGCATTACCTTTTGGAATTTATCGGATAATTATTCTTGGTTAGACAATTTTCCGATTCGTGGAAGAAAAGATTTCCCTTTACTTTTTGACCAGAATAATCAACCTAAAAAAGCCTTTTTTGAAGTGATAAAATTTTAAATAATTATACGAAATCTAAACTCAATCATGATGAAGCCTTATCTTTTATTTACTTTACTAATTTTATTTTTCCACCAATCTGATGCTCAAACTAGCGTATTAAAGCAGATAAAAGTAAAGGGTAATAATTTTATTACTTCTGATGATAAAGTATTTATTTTCAGAGGTTTAAATACTAGCGACCCTGATAATCTCTTGAGAAATGAGCATTGGAATAAGGCTTATTTTCAGGAAATGAAAAACTGGGGCGCAAACATTGTTCGTTTCCCAATTCATCCCACTGCCTGGCGAAGACAAGGTCGAGACAAGTACCTCAAAATGTTGGACGAGGGCGTGAACTGGGCAACAGACTTGGGGATTTACGTAATTATTGACTGGCATAGTATCGGCAATTTGCGCACAGAAATGTACCAATCTGATATGTATGAAACTTCTCAAAAAGAATCATTTGAGTTTTGGCGTACCATGGCAAAGCATTATAAAGGCAATAATACGGTGGCATTTTTTGAATTATTCAATGAACCAACCACTTATAATGGACAATTAGGCACTTGTTCGTGGGCAGATTGGAAGCAACTGAATGAAGAAATGATTGGCATTATCAGAGCAAACGGGAGTGCTGCCATTCCATTAGTAGCAGGCTTTAATTGGGCTTATGATTTAACAGAAGTAGCCAATAACCCAATTATGGCGCAAGGAATTGGCTATGTTTCACACCCATATCCCATGAAAAGAAATAAACCTTGGGAGGTGCAATGGACAAAAGATTGGGGATTTGTCAAAGAAAAATATCCATTAATTTTGACAGAAATTGGTTTCAGTGGACCCGAAGAAGCTGGAGCGCATATTCCCGTAATTAGTGATGAAACTTACGGTGATGCCATCACAAAATATTGTGACGAAAAACAAATCTCGTGGGTAGTTTGGGTTTTTGACCCTCAATGGGCTCCCCGTTTATTTTCTGATTGGAATTATACGCCAACTCGTCATGGAAAATACTTCAAAAAAGCATTAACTGACAGAGCAAAATTATCGGAATAGAATTTTGATTGACTAATAAAATCTTTAGATATGGGTATTATCAGGAAAATTTAATTTTTCTGGTAAAACCATTTTTTTCTTTGACAGTAATTTTAACAATTATGAATAAATATACGAAGGATGGCAAATTAAAAATATTTCAGACCCTTAAAAGAACGATGGTAACTATAAATTTAATCGAATTTATCGCTGAATGAGCCCAGAAAACTAAAAAATAAAACTCACTCGGCTGGAGCCTAGTGAGTGTGAAATTTTATAAAAGTGTCCCTCAAATTCAAAAAATAAAACGTTTTTATAAAAGTGTCCCCCGTAAAAACACAAAACCCCTAACTAGTTAGTATTTAGGGGTCTATAAGCTGTTATCGTGGTAAAAATTGAAGTATCTGTCATACAAAGTGAGCTAAATTGCTACTTCCGAACAATCTGTCCAACTATCTCGCCTTAGTAAATGATGACAAGGTGTGACCCCGTGATAGTCAATATAATAATTTAGAGTATTCGAAGACTCTTATTCTACTATGTTTAACTGTCATTTTTCAATTGGAAAATCACTTTTATCAATCGAAAAAGAGTTAATACCGTAATCAGATACATAAATACTTTTCTTTGTTTTCACATCAATAACATGATGTTTACCTTCATCTTCGACAAATACAAAATCTTTCTCAAAACGATATATTCCATCATCCATTCCAATATATTCATTTTCACAAAAAAGAATATTTGAGGTTTCACCAACACCACCAGTTTTTACTTCAAATACATTATACACTTCATTTCCCTGCTAAGCATAACCTTCAACATTCTCATAAATAATTTCACCATCGTAGCTGTAAATATTAAAGGTCTCCTCATAATCGTCATCTCTTAAACAACCAACAATAAATGAAGGATAAGCATGATACTCTAAAAAAGCATCATCAATAATTGATTTGCCTTCAAAATTCATCAAACACGTCCTATCTTCATTGTTCCAATGGAAAATAACTTTGTTTTTATAGTTTATCGTCCAAAAATATGTATCACTTGATAAATTAGCAATGCTATCATCAAGTGAAATAACAGACCCTTTTCTTTATTTACCAAGAAAATTGCCTTATCCAACTCTCCCCATCTTTCTTCAAGTGCATTTTGATTTTCACTTTTTTCTTCTTCATCTAAGTTATGATCATGGTAACTGGATAAAGCTGGAAAAAGTAGGTAAACTTCTCCATTTTTGTCTCCTTCTTCACGAAACATCGGCGGTTATATCCACTCTTGTTTATCATCATCATAAATTCCAGTAAGTGCTTGCATTATATTTCTGTTTTAAGTGTTTACATCTATTTCCCCCCAAAAGCCTCCTGCAAAACTGCTCCCATCAACCGTTGAACATCCATTTGTTGGGCTTTATTCTCAGATTCTAATAAACCAATATTCCCTAATAACCCTTCCAATTCTACTACAATGGCTTTTTGTTCGGAAAGTGGGGGAAGAGGAATTGGAAATGTTGCAATATCTCCCATACTTAAATTGGCTCTCCCTGGTGCAAATTGACTTTCAAACATCTGATTTATTACAAAACTTGAATTCAATAAATTAAGTAAATATGATTTGTTAATAAATTCATGCTCTATTCTCAAAATACAAACTGCTTGATTAATATTTGCAACAAAATCCAAATCATACAAAGCGGTTCTACCAATGGAAGCACCTACAATATTTGTAAGTAAATCACCTTTTTTTAGAACTGAACGAGGCTCTATTTCATTAAATTCAGCTTCTACATAAGTTACATTTGATAAATCAATTTTGAAACTATCAACGTTTTTGCTCGTGATAAACAAAATTCCCTTTTCTGGACTATCAACATATTGAACTCCTTGCCATTTAGGAGATGAACCCTTTGTTATTGTATCACAAATCTCCCCCAATCTACACCACACCCAATTATCAGGGATTTCAAAGGGAATTTCTTCGGGTTTGATGGGTGGTAGTGGTTTTTCTTTTCGGAGTTTTCCTTGTTTTATGAGTTCGGCTTTTTGGCTTTTTATTTGGGCTAACAGGGCTTTGCCTGTGTTGTCTGAACTATGATTTTTAAGATTATATGATTGTAGGATTTTT
>Ga0209188_1002449_pt1 | contig 13681 bp, 18 predicted proteins | sample C_130625_EF_Meta_FD_187307 | JGI IMG/M metagenome (GOLD analysis project Ga0209188, IMG submission 187307) | Freshwater microbial communities from Lake Croche, Canada to study carbon cycling - C_130625_EF_MetaG (SPAdes) (version 2) | ecosystem: Environmental > Aquatic > Freshwater > Lake...
CATTATATCTACCTGCCACGGTTATGTCAGGCCCGGGCGAATCGATCACCCCGCTCATACCATTAGATCGCCACCATCTCCTTGCTCATGCACAATAACATTGTACAAGGAAAGTGGTGGCGGTGTCAACTTATTGTTGTTCTAAAATCAGTAATGTTTATTTTCTATCGCCAAACAATTGCAACAAATTCAAGAACATGTTGATAAAGTCCATGTACAAGGTCAACGCACCTGACACCTCAACTGCATCGCTAGTTTCTACACTAACCATTTCTCGGATCTGTTGTGTGTCATAGGCAGTGAGACCCAAGAAGATAATGATTGCCAAGGCGGAGATCACCATCTGCATCACGGTGCTGCCAATAAAGATGTTGACTATACTGGCAATACAGATGGCGATCAAACCCACAATCATGAACCGGCCAACATTGTCTAGACTGCGCTTGGTGAAGTAGCCATAGCCACTCATGACCCCAAACAAGATAGCTGCGCCCATAAACGCACTCACAATTGATCCCATGGCAAACACAGCAAAGATCATTGAGAAACTCAAGCCCATCAAGGCCGCAAAACCATGTAGGCATAACTGGGCTACCGGTTTACTTGGATTGTTACCCAGCACCATGCTCACGCCAAATATGGCTGCTAGCGGTGCAAATATCACAATCCATTTCATTACGCCGGTAAAAAAGAACTGTAGTAACTCGGGAGTGGCTCCTACCAAGTAACTGACCAGCATACTCACAATCACTGCCAGACTCATGTGTCCATAAACACGACCCATGGCCGAGTTTATTTGTTCTGCCGAACGATATTGTTCATCATTAAATATAAGTGTATCATTCATAGTTTTCTCCTTTAAGGTCTTGTTGCTGGCCACTTGGCCGGTTCTTCATCTGCAGGCACTACAATTCTTTCTAGTGCTACTGCTGGATCCCACTCTAAACAATACTTAGCACGATTCTTGCGTCCAACTGCTGAGTCTGGGTCATAGTCAATCCAAGTAAACTCTGTGCCATTGCAATGTGGACAATGGTCGTTGTGTTCCGCATCTTCTCGACGATCAGTGCTCATGCCTACCCAACCACACTTTTTATCATCGCAAGCAACATCTAAAGGTTCTGGTGGTTGATTGACCCATGAACCGGTATCCCAGTTGTATCCTGACCATGAAACAATCTCTCCTGTAATAGGATTGAACTTGCCGTATTCCCATTCACCAAACTGTGTACCATCCCAGTAGGCTGTGCCATATGTTGTACCAGAGTGTCGCCATGTACAACTGTAATATCCAGGGAGTGTGGGTTGGACTTTCTTAAATTTAAATGTCTCAGACCGTTCCCAGGTGCTGGGACTGGTACCATACGGAGGATGACCCCAGTCCTTTTCTTCAGGCGCATAAGTTTCCCATGAATTGCTGTCTTTCACAAGATACATTCCAAAGTCGCTACTTTTACCGTCTGTGCTACCGCCCCAGTTGTCAATGTCTTCATCATCATAGGTCACGCTGTTGACCAGTTCTTCGCCGTCAATGTCATCGTAACCCAAGGTCAGTTTGGTAATATCAAACGGCTGGGTTAGATTGATTTCACCTTCAAAGAATGTGCCTTTTTCGTTGCTGGTACCAATGAACACCACTGTGCCGGCAGGCTTGCTACCAACCCAGGCTTCGTCATTGCATGACCATTCGGGGCCATCGTCGGAGCCGCCATCTATGTCTTCTAATCTCTGTTCATATATGACCGTGCCGGTTTCGTCTTCAATCTGCAAGGTGCCTGCATTACGGCTAACACCATTGGTGTGTGCCATGTCATCACATTCATACCATGATCCCGGAGTAAACGGCAACTGGTCTACGTCAAGGTTCATTTCATCTTGAACAGTCTCTTCATCACTCCAGGCAATGTCAGACAAGTCAACCTGGTGCTCCATACAGTAGTCCCACACTGCACGGTCAACTGTGCCCATGACCTTTTCACCTCCGTAGCCCCACATGCTGACCTTGTAGGTTCTTGGAGTAAATTTCAAAACTTCAATGAGTTTTTGTTGTTCTTCAACTGTAGCCATACTAGTCCTCTCGTAAAAAATATCCCGAAGCAGGATAATGTTGTTGCAACCATTCCAGCAGGCCCGGTTCCCATGGTAATTGTATTTCAAGATTCTTGGATGAAATTTTCATCGGAATTCTCGATCCAGTTTAGTGTTGGTCAAGCCTGCAATGGTTTGAAACTGATCCCATGCATCTTTTACTGCCGGACGTGTCAGCATCTCTGAGTCAGGTAGCACTGTTTCTAACCAGTAGTAAGGCACTCGCCTGGGGTAAGCGCCAAACTGTCGTGGCTGATGCAGTCGACCAGTTTCCCAAAGTTCAATGCTGACACTACGGAAACGATCTTCGTCCTCTGGAGAATAGTTTGCCCATTCTGGATTGCTGAGTCCATACCTGTCGTGATAGCCTGCCCAGATACCGCTCCACTGTTCGTCGTTGTGTGGATCAAAATCTGTGCGGGCAATAATGACCAGTACGTCATGGATATCTACTTTGCCTTCCACAATGTCACGAACACAACGGCTGTAACTGAGTCCGATTTTCATTTGTCTTCCACTTTCTTTTCAATAGGTGGGGGAAAGTAAGGTTCAATCACATAGTGATTGGCTGTCCACCAACCAAACGCTGTGATCATACCTGCTACAAATATTTCAAGTACCATCTGTCAGTCCCAGGGTTGTAGGAGCATGATCTAGAATGTCTCGATCATCTCTGCGATAAAAGTGCGCATCTGGATCAGTAATGGTAACACATAGATCACTGTGATCGATATCATAATCCACAAAGTTATGCTCAGCATCATACACACGAAACACAAAGTCTCCGTTGAACAAATTTAACAAGTGTCCGCGAACACCATCGGCTGATTGTGCTGTCATTGGGTTAATTCCTATCAACTTTTAAACAAATATATGCAGTTCTTTTGTCTTGCGTTTGACTCAATCGTCGTTGTTCTTGATTGCACCGAGTCCAAGAATTGTAGTATTCAACTGATTGGTATTCCAGCTGTGCCGGACCAAAGGGACTGTGTGCCAACATAACTGCCACTAATACAATGTCATGTAAAGGTGTCATCAAACTTTTTCTCCTGCTTCGAAGTCACGGAATCTCAAGAACCGGGGGAATCGGAGGCTGTAGGTTCCGTCTTGGTTTTGGGTGACTGCGTCCGCTTGGACTTCAACCAAGTGACCAAGTAACTGATCCCTACTGGCCCAATACTCATCACGAAGAGTATCACTAAACCCACTGCCAACATTAACACGAATTCTACGGTCATTGTCTTCTCCTTCACAAATTATAGCACCAAGTCTATTTTCATTGCGACCTGTTCCTTGCTCAAATCCCACAATAGTGAGGTCAACACTGATAGTGGGTTTCCATTTCATCCACGAGTCTGAACGTTTGCACTCATACGGTGCATCCATGCTCTTGATCATAATACCTTCAAAGCCTTCGGCTACAGATGCTTCGGCAAATCTTTGCATGATATCGTGGCCTTCGGCCGTGTCTAAATCCACTTCCAGGCCGTTCATGATGCGCAAGCAAGAAGTCTCTAAGAGACGTTCCCTGGCGCTCTCAATCCACTCAATGCGTTTGTACTGTTGCAGGTTGCAATGTCCTTCTTGTAATGACTCCAGTGGAAGGATATCAAAAATGTGATACACCATACCATCAGTTTGGGCATCGCTCTTGCGATGTGCCTGCTTCATGAGTTTCTGGAAACTCTCGCCCACAATCTCGCCGTCTAGCACAAAACGTCCGCCTGTGCCACGACCCCACTGAAAGTGCTTGCGGGCATCTTCGATAGCGTCTGCAATCTGCGGAAAATTTTCAAACTCTTTGCCATTGCGACTGAACAGGGTAACATTACTGCCGTCAATCACTGCCAACACACGCACACCATCCAATTTGACTTCCAGGCGTTTGATTCCTTTGAGTTTTTTGGGTTGGTCTGTAGAGTCCTGCGCCAGTTGACAAGTAAACACAGGAATCTTATACTCAGTCCGGCCCAGTACTTTGTTCAAGGTCTTTTCACTAATACCACATCGTAGATCTTTGATCAAGACTCGTCGAGCCAAGTTGTTCCACTCGTCTGAGTCAAACATCTGACTCATTTGTTCAATAGATTCTCTAGCACGATTACCTGTGGTAGATCTTGTGCGCAGGGCTTCCAACAAGGCCCAAAATTTTGTCCAAGGGTTAGGCCTACCAGTCAAGCCCTCAGTTTCGGGCACCTGACGGATGTTAAAAGTGTAGAAAGGATTATAGGCTTGGTAGCAGTTAAAGAGGAAACATTGTGCATCGGCACTGCCCAGTTTGGCTGCCATCAATGCTTTTTCAATGGTTTTTTCTTTGTGTATGCGACTGTCCGAACTTTCTAGATCACGTATCCAGCCTGCGGCCATCGTGCGGTCGAACCTTTCGTTTGAAAAATCAATTTCGTTCATATATTTAAGTGGTTACCATGACGAGTTATAAAACACTTTTAAGCCCAGGAACAATTCTGCTCGTGCTCGTTTAATAAATGCAAGGTCCTGTTCTTGATAGAACTCATCTGCTTCGTTACCAAAGAAGAAGCCTTGGGTACTGGGCAGTTGGCTGTGCGTTATTGCACGTTCTAGTTCATCTAGGTCCTCCCAGGTCAGTTCAAGTTCAACACCGTTGAACGATTTGTATGAGTAACCTTTTTCCTTGGCCAACTTCTCCATCCAGCCATGCAGGTTAGGATGCTTACGCCAGTAAGCCAACTCACGTTGACCAGTTTCATAATCTGCCTGTTCTTTGGCAGCAGTGTATGCATACATGTCGAGACCCATTATTTCTCTCCTTGTGTGTGACGATATTCACGTTTGAGCCAAAATTTATACTTGTTAAAATATTCTTGTGCGGTAAACTGTGGTTCGAGGCCGTAACTGATCAGTTCGTCAATGTGTTCGTACCACTTTTCTCTGCACCAAGAACGGAAGTTCATACAATCTCCGTTACTGTATAACTCAAACAAGTATAACCAACATCATACGAACGACCGTATCCGTAAAATCCTTTGCCCTCAAAGGTCAACCGGGCTGTGCCAGCTTTGGCCATTTTCATAGCCAATCGTAACCATGGTCCACCCTTGGAGGTTCTAGTGACACGGCCATCAGCAGTTTCTCTTGCTATGACATTGAATGTAAAACTACGTGGTGTTATCATGCTGTCACCATCTGACCTTCAACAATCTCTAACATATTGGCCGGGATTTTCCACAAGCCACCGTCTCGGTCATTGCGAACTGTGACATACTTGATAGCAATCTTTTTCACTGTGCCTGTGGCACCTGAAGGGTTCTTAGAACTGACCCAACGCACTCGAACACCCACGTCCAGGTTGCGTTTGACCTGCTTACGAAGACTAACTTGATTGAAACGAATAGCATCGGCCATGCTACGAAGTTCAACGTCGGTCCAATTACCAAACATGATGGCAGAGTTAATCTGCTGGATTGATGTAAGTTTTTCCATTCAGGGCTCCTTTTTTGTTACTCTATGTCTATATTATAGCAAAAGGGCCGATATTGGTCAACCATAAAAAAAGCCCTACTACATGTAGGGCTTTTGTAATACTAAAGTATTAGTTTTTAGAAACCACGTGTGTATGCTACTGCAACGATCTTTTGGTTGTTGTCACCGTTAACGCGATCATATTTGATAGCGATGGTGTCGTCTTTGCTCAAAGCATAAGCCAATGAGTAGCGAGCTGTGTGAGTTTGGTCGTTGTTTTGTGTTGAGTCAAATGCTGAACGGAAACGATATCCAAACTTAGCAGTCAAACCATAACCAATCGGAGCGGCAATGCCTGGCTCGATTGAGTAGTATGTGAAGTCTGTTGTGTTGGTATATTTTTGGCCAACTGCGGCACGAGCATACAATCCAACTGGACCGTTTACTGTGGCACCTGCTTCGAGACGTGTGCTCAAGGCATTGGTACCTTCGGTTTGTGCATTAGAGAATGCCAAGTCACCAGCAAAGCTGCCGAACTCTTTCTTTACACCCAAAACATATTGTTGTTGAGCGGCGGCACCTGCGTTGTTGATGTGCTGACCTTCAACAGTGAAACTGTCGGCAGCAAATGCAGTACCTGCGATGGCCAAAGCCAAGATTGCGAAGATTTTCTTCATTTAGTTTTTCCTTTTAAAAGTAGAATGACGTGAGTCAATCTGTATTATATATGCGTGTTTGTACTAAGTCAATACAAAATCAACCTCAAAATAGCCGATTTGATCAAGTAACAGGTGTGATCGCCGGAATTGGTGCTATTGTTGGCTCGCTTGGCACCTGATTAACATTATACAAACCAGCTGTACCCAATCTTGCATTGTTACAACCTTCACGCATGGCACCCACAATGGCCTGACCACCCAGGGTTGTGGTATCAGCGATGTTTTCCAAAAACTCAGCCGCATCGCCATTGGCTGTGAGTAATCCATAATAGGCCAAGTTTTGTGAAAAACTATAGATGCTATTTTTATCTCCGGGCTGTAAATTAAAATAATCGATACCAGCCTGACTGATATATTTGGCCGAAAGATTCATTAGATTGGCCATGTAAGTCCAGGCGGTGTTCAATGTGGTCACATAAGGACTGGCACCGAGTGCGGCGATGGCCGCGTTGGCGTTGATAATCTGAGTTTGAACTGCGGCATCGCTGCCTGCAGACAAAATATTTACGTATGCTGTGTTCAGTGTGGCGAGACTGCCAGCACCTTGCAAACTATTGATAGCCGCAGTGGCAGTGGCCAGTTGTGTGGCAAAATTGTTGCTGTCTATTGCCAGTCCCAACACGTCATAGGTAGTGATAGTACCATTGGGTCCTGTGCCTGTGGCCATGGTGGTTGAAATATAATTGGTCACTGAACTATCTACTGGTGTGGTCTGTGCCTGAATCAGTGGCAAACCGGCCATGGTGCTTATGCCGCCCAGCGTGGTAGGTGTCCAATAGGCAGTGTTGTTGATGTTGATTCCAGCAGGTACATCTTGTGTGGCACGATAGTAACTGGACACAGGAGATCCCATACTGACCACTGTGTTGGCCAGGTATGGTTGCGTGATTGTCCAAGGATTATCTGTGTTGCCTAGAACCGCATTGGCCAAGCGTGGAAGTGTGGTGTTAGGAACATTGTTGATCTGTTGCAAAGCCACTTGAATTGCTTTGTTGGCTGTGGCCTCCGCCGGTGGAATAATCTTGCCCAATTCATCACAACCAGATGCTGTGGGCAAGTAACTGTTGACCACAGGAGAGATGTTGGAATTTACAGCACCAGTTGAGTTAAAAATAGGTATGGCACCATTGGGACTGGGTGTTTGCAGTGAAGCATAACTGAGTGGGAACATCTTGACTGGGTTCAACAAGTCAGTTAGAGATGTGATGTTGGGAGTAGTAACTCCCAAGATGTCCAGTATCTGAGTCAGTGCGTCTCCTGATACCATGCTCATGGCATTGTAAGCCAACAATTGTAATTTATCAAATTCGTTTTGTGTCAGTCCGTTGGGTCGGTTGAGACCCACTCGATTGTCATTCACTAGATTGGCAATGTCGGTTGCAGACAGACCCAATGCGATCATGGCGTTCTGCAGGTCGGGCACTGTGCGTCCTCGAATGCCGGCCAAAGCTGATATTTGTTGTATAAGTCCGGCTGGTGTGCCATATAAATCTAATTTGCTCATGTTCCACAAATTGCCTTGATTGGCCAGGTCCGTGCCATAGTGAGGCAAGTCGGTAGTCACACTGGCTATGTTGGCAGTAACAAGATCATTCATGTTGGTAAACATGGGACCAAGATATTGGTTAACATTTACTGAACTGTTGATATATTTGTTGGTACTGGCAATATAACTTTGCACTGCCATGAATCCTTGACAGAATCGACCAGCATCACCGTTGCCTAGGTAGGCTGCACAGGTTTGTTCTATTAGATTTGAAAATCCTGAAGGATCAATTGTGGATCCATCTACTGCGCCAAGATAGTTGACCAGATATTCACTGTTCAAATAGGGATATGTTCCAACAGGGCTGGCAGGTATGCTGTTGCCCAATGCCGGACACACTGTGCTACCAATACTCAACAAACTGGTCAAAGTTGACTGCGTGGCAAATGATTGTGCCTTGTAGAAACTCACAGCCGCTATAAAGTTGTTGATCACCGTGGTGGCATTGATTGTTTGAATAGCGGTGGCCAATGCCGGTGGAAAAGGATCCAGTCCTTGATTTTGTGCTAGATTAGCAAATACTGTGAGTTGTAAAGGACTAGTAATGCTGGCCATTATCCTGCTCTCACATCACCTGATCCACCTGCTCTAGCATGACCGCATGTGTCGGCACATCCTGTTGTGACCACAGGTATGTCACCGGCTCGAACTGTGCCATTGCCACCTGTTGTGGTTGCAGCCTGGTGTGGTGCATGAGCACCTGCTGGCCTCCAAGGTGCATGACTGCTCACTGGATTTCCATTCACAGTGATAGGCTTGCCATTCACACGCACAGAGGCAACACCGCCAGAGACCACACCCCCTGCGCCGTTTGCATCACCATCTGTTTGTACTGCCGGCATGTTATCCTAGTATGAGTTTCTTGTCTGGAACTTTAATGCCTGTGGTTGCTTCGATGTATTTCATTTTGACAGCGTCTTCAGCAAAGGCATAAAGTGATATGCTGTTGATATTTAGTTGGATTTTTTGCTTGATGTCTGCGGTAAACATTGAAGGCACCAGTCCCATGCCCTGAGGGCCCGGAGCCACGCTCACAGGGTCGCTGATAACAAGCCATCCCGAGTTGAACTCTTGTTTTTCAACACGAGCAATCAACTCTTCTCCAGAGTTGAGTTTAAAGGTATACACTTGGTTTTGTTCGAATGTCATTCAGTTAGTCGCTTTCTTAGTTCAGTAAATCCACCCACAAGTTCTTCATCCAAGAAAATTTGTGGTAATGTTCTAGCACCTGGCACAGCGGTCAACAAATCATCTTTGTCCCAGCCGTTGTTGATGTTGCGTTCTTCGTATTCAATACCCCGAGATTCTAGCAGTGCCTTGGCTTGCACACAGTAAGGGCACTGGTCTTTGGACCATACAATTGCTTTTGTCATTTTAGTTTTCCTTGTTATAATTCTGGTAATTCGTCGTAATCCAGTTGATCGGACATGACCCCAATCACATAATTTGTACTTTCGGTTTCCTGCAATGCAGACTGTTTCTTGCTGGTGTCCACGTGTTTGGTAAACCAAGGAATCGGAGTAGAGCGTGGTGCTGGTTCGGTATACTTGATGCCAATCTCTTTAAGTGCCACATTGGCTGTGAAGTCCACAAAGTCTTTGAGAATGTTGGCATTGAGTCCAATCACAGGACCTTTCTGGAACAGGTAATCGGCCCAGGCCTTTTCTTCACGGATCACATCCAGGTACATTTGATATACTTCCACTTCACATTCAGTCTTGACAGCGGCAAATCTTGGATCTTCTTTGACCACCTGATTGATCAACCATGCAGTCCACTCTTTGTGTAACATCTCGTCTTGCAAGATCAATTGAATGATGTTGCCGTTGCCGATAAAGATCTTGTTCTCTACCATGGCCAGGCTTGTGGCAAACGATACCATGAAGCGGAATGCTTCTAATGCATAACTTGCGTTGAGTGCCAACCAAACGGCTTTGATGTGTTCACGCTCAGGAAATTCTTCCAATAACTCTTTGCGGCAGTTGATCATATGCAGGCGATCATAGTAATTGCCCACGCTTGATGCCATGTCCACAATCTCTTGTGTGTCATGTATGGTATTAAAGATATCTTTTGGCACATTGTAAATGTTACGAATGATGTGACTGTATGAACGACTGTGAATGTTGGTTTCAAAGAATGTCCAGTTGTAGACCAAGGCTTCAAGTTCAGGTATTGACACCACAGGTGTGAAGATTTGGCTGGGGCCGCGTCCTTGCAAACTGTCTAATGCTGTTTGGCGTAACAAGTTTGATGTAAAGATATGCTTGACTGTGTCACTGGCGTCTTTGAAGTCTTGTGCGTCTTTGGTCAACGAGATCTCTTCAGGCACCCAAAAGAATCCACGTGCTTCTTGTTCGTACTTGACCAGTTTGTTGTATTTGACTTCTTCAAATCGTTGTACTGTTACCGGACCTGCTGGATCCAGAAACATCTTGCGACTGAGATAGTCTGTTTTTGTTTTTAAATTGTATTGCGCTTGACTCATTTGTTTTGCCTTAATCCTGTTCCTTGGATATAATCCTTATAATAATTAACTATAGTTGGATTTGTACCAAATTGTGCATCATGCCTAGCATTTGCTTCTCTTATCATTTGTTCGTGGTCGGCTATTTTCTTTGCCGCCTTTTGCTTTTTTAAAGCACGATGTCCTGGATTGGTTTTTCCCATAACTTTACCAATGTCTTAATACACCTGCTATAATAAACAGGTTGGTTAGTATATAGCACAACACAATTGCTGTGCGTATATAAGCAATAAGATCTGATTCAGAGTCTGTATCGCCTGCTTTGTCACCTAATGCTTTTGCCCAGAGTCGCCATATTTTATTTTTTGGTGAAAACATAGATGCCTTCCCATTTTTCTCTACCTTGTTTTTTATCGTTACCTACTCCGGGTCTAGTGTTCAACATCATTTTTATTGTAGTTTGATACTGAAAGCCCATCTGTTCTGCTGTGCTGATCCATCTATCAACCACTTGGTATTTTTGAGTGTTTGTGATCTTGTAATCAGCAATGTTTGTGGCAAATACACCGTCACTGTTTAATCCTTGATGTATACGTTGCATGGTAGGCACAACATATAATTCAAACCATTCATCCACAGTTGAACATCTAACCATGCATTGAGTAGGCTCGTCACAGTATTTTTCTAGATTAAAATACGGGGGGCTACTGAATGCAAGATCAATATCTTTGGGCTGGAAGTTTTCACTCACATCACAATGCAATGTACTAGTACGGCCATATGCTTCCGATATCAAACTAGATAGGTACTGCAAGTTTTTAAAAGTTTCTGTGTTGGGGTCAACGCCTACGTAATTGTAGTTCATTCGACTACTACTGATGCCCAACAGTCGTCCGCCGTAGCCAGCAGAGTAATCATATATCGATCCCCACATCATGGGACACAAATGTTCCACAATGCTTCTGGCATTTTGTGATTTAAAATTTTGAATGTTTTCACCAGTGACCAGTTCTAATGCTCTACGTACGGCTGTGGGGTAAACTAATTTTTCGCCTTCTCTAAATTCAAAACAAATACGTATGGCTCTTTTTAATTTGGCATCATCTAAAAATCTGTCTCTTAAACTGTTACTGCCTCGACCCTTAGGCTCTGCAGTCATCATGTTTGGAAACAAAAATCTATTGATAGTTTGTCCGCGATTGTTGCCTAACCCCAATGCATCGTTGCTTATTACATTGACTTTTTTATCTCGAAAAAGTCTTAATTCTTTTATCAAGCCCGGTTCTGTAAAGTAATCAATGGGCACAAGATTTACAGACCTGTATAGATCTTTGATTTTTTCAATCGTGCCTTCAGGATCACTTTGATAAACATCTTTAGTGTACAAATCAAATTGATTATACAGATGTTCATACCCTGTGAAACAATCGCCATGAATATTAGCAGGCTGGATGTTCCACTGTTGGTATAAACGATCTATCATTTTCTTGCGAGCCGACGTTCACGTTAAAGTTTACATGCTTCACAGTCTTCCTCGAGATCAAAATCAATGACTTCGAGAGGTGCGGCTTCGGCAGTTTGTTTACTACCGGCCTTGTTGATCAGACTATAGTAGAATGTTTTCAATCCCCAATAGTGTGCTTGCATCAAGTTCCGAGCAATCAGTGTTGTGGGAACTTTACGGTCAGCAAAGTGTGCTGGGTTGTAGAAAGTGTTGGTGCTAATGCTTTGGTCAACATAGGCCGCTAACACAGCCGCTGTTTTCAAATAACCATCACAGTCTTTTTGTGCCCACATCATTTGATATTTGTTTTTCAACTTGTGATATTCTGGCACAACCTGTGTGAGACTGCCTGCTTTGCTTTCCTTAACTGAAATAAGGCTCATGGGCATTTCAATACCATTGGTTGAGTTGATTACTACGCTGGAACTTTCTACAGGAGCAATGGCCATCAGTGTAGCATTGCGTACTCCATAACTGCGCATTTCAGCACGTAGGCCTTCCCAGTTCAGTTCAGGCGTAAAGTCGGTGAGTTCGTTGACCCCGGCTGCACGTCGTTCCCAAGGAAACACACCACGACCGTACCAGGTGCGGTCAGAATCTTTGCAACGGCCTCTTTCCTTAGCAAGTTCAACTGTGGCTTCGGTAAGATAGAAGGCCTGGTGTTCCATCCAAGATTTGACCTCTCCAAGAGCGTCTTTGTTACCATATTGCAGTCCGCGCTTGGCATGCCAGTAAGCAAGGTTAGTAATGCCGATACCAAGCGGCTGAATTTCGTCATTTGATAACTGACTCTGGATCGACAGGAAGTCTTGGTAGTCGAGAATGTTACAAAGCGAGCGTTGCAAAATACGACAAGCCCTACGCATGTCCTCAGGATTCCTGAACGCACCCCAGTTAATTGAGCCCAGTGTGCAAAGAGCAATGCGTCCTTCGGCGTCGTCCAGGCGTTTAAAAGATTTTGTAGGAAGTAGGATTTCACAGCAAAGATTACTCTGATAAATGGTATGATATTCAGTGTCAAACGGACCTTGGTTCATGACATTGTCAATGAACACTAGATAGATGCGTCCGGTATCGGTTCGTTCTTTCAAGATGCCCGACTTGAACACTTCTTCGGCCGCCATGACTTTGGTACGCAGGTCCCGGCGCTTTTCATATTCAACATACAGTTTCTCAAAGCGTTCAGTGTTGGCATAGAATGCTTCGTACAGTTCAGGTACTTGGTTGGGATCAAAGAACGTTATGTTTTCTCGGTTCTTGAATCGTCTCCAGAAGAAAGCACTAAGCACAACCCCATAATCCATATGACGGACACGGGTTTCTTCTGTTCCCTGGTTGTTCTTAAGAACGATAAGATCATCAAACTGAAGATGCCAAATAGGATAGAATACAGTAGCACTTGCATTGCGGATACCTCCTTGTGAGCATGAGCGTAAATCTCCAAACCACTTCTTTAAAAATGGTATCATGCCGGTGTGCATGATCTCTCCTCCACGAATGGGAGAGCCTAGTGGACGTAGTCTTCCAATCTCCAAGCCAATGCCTGCACGTTTGCTGGCATACTTGGCCATCATTTCACCACTAGCAAAAATTGAGTCCAGATCGTCGTCGCTTCGGATGAGTACGCAAGAACTAAACTGTTTGGTGGGAGTACCAAGGCCAGCCAGCACAGGAGTAGCAAGAGTAAACAAACCGTCACTAGCCGCGTTGTAGTATTCTTTGATGTAACGCATGCGAGCCGTGTTAGGTTCTTCCTGATGAAACACAGTAGCGGCGGCCACCATGTAACGCACTTGGGGAGTCTCATATATTTCCTTTGTTGATCTATTGCGAACAAGATACTTCTCAATCAACTGTTCCACGGCCGCATAGGAGTACTGTTCGTCTTTTGCATGATCGATCATGTCGTTCATGCG
>Ga0209188_1002451_pt1 | contig 13679 bp, 23 predicted proteins | sample C_130625_EF_Meta_FD_187307 | JGI IMG/M metagenome (GOLD analysis project Ga0209188, IMG submission 187307) | Freshwater microbial communities from Lake Croche, Canada to study carbon cycling - C_130625_EF_MetaG (SPAdes) (version 2) | ecosystem: Environmental > Aquatic > Freshwater > Lake...
GAAGATGTTAGAAAAGACGTAGGACCCAGCTGTTACCGCAGTATTTCCTACCCAGGCTGTAGGTGATACACCAGTGAGAGACGTTGAGTTATAGGCGAGGGGAGCAGTTGTAGTCTGTAAATTGCGTAGGCAGCCAGTGTCTCTTACAGTCCTTTGTCTTGCCTCATTGATGTAGCTTGTTAGCTGAGACTGTGTCCAGAAAACATTATTGACATCATGTAGCAAGTTTTCAACTTGTGATAAATAATCATTGAGCGTTGCCATTGATGGTCCATAGTTATGCTACCCGTTTTACAGAGGGTCTTCCCCCCACGTTCTTCTCAGAACGCAGAGGAATCGCGCCTACAGCCGAGGGTAACGAGCTGTTTGTTACTGGTCTATCGTTTGTAATCACAAACCGATCTAACATCTTTAATCCTTCTTCTAATTCGCTGTGGAGTTTAATCCACCCGTGACGAACTAGGATATGCTCTCGGTCATCTAAACCGAAACCAAACAACTGTCTAGCACCAGACTCTGGCAGCTCGACAGGAATATTCTTTTTGAAGTCGTAGAGAACCCCGTCATACCCAATGGTAAGAGGAGTATCTCCACGATTCGTTACAAATACACTCATTAGAATGAAACAACATCACCATAAACAGAAACAGTTACTGTAGCAGTACCGTTACCTTGGGTCACATTGACATACAAGGCAGAGGTTGTCGCGCCAGACACCGCAGTGTTTGAGAGATAAGGTTGTGCAATTGTCAGATCTTGGTATCTACCAGCTGCAGTAATGTTTGCAAGTGCTACGTTTGCAACAATTGCATTACTCGCATTTGCATCTGAGCTGGTGGTAATCGTCACATACGCATTGTTAGAACTAGCTGTTGGATTGCTAATTGTTACTCTGCGTACAATGACAGCCCCAGAACTTGCTACATTTCCACTGTTTGTTAATCCACCATTTATAAGTGGAATTGCAGCCACCGCGTTACCAGTGGTTGCAAGTGAAACAACTGTAGCGACACCAAGCCGACCATTGCCAAATGAATCTAAATACAGTTGTGCAACTGCGTCAGCGTTTGCCATGATCTACTCCTTATGATGCGTTGTATGTGCCAGAAACATTCTGTCCACCAGATACGGTCAACAATGTGACTGTAGCATTTGTAACAGATGAATTGGCAAAGACGTTAACACCGTCAGAAATAATCATACCACCCGTGTTGTTAGCCAATACCGTAGACACCGCTGTGATATTTCCATTTGTGTTAACTGCAGATGTAGCCTGGATGGTTACGTTAGCAGTAGGGAACACAATGTAAGTACCAGCGGGGATCACGTTACCGACAGTTGTGGCGGGCGTTGTTGTGATAGTTAAATACGCGCCAGGCGTATTTGCTACAGCGTTTGCAAGGATAATTTTATTAAATGCTAATGCCATTTTTTATTCTCCTTATAGTGACAAGTAGTTGTAGCCGGTGATCTTAGACATTGACTTGGGCTTGACAGACACCAATTCAGCGATCATAAGAACAGCACCAACATAACCGATTTGCCAATTTGGTAAGGTGGACTCAAATCCTGTGAATACAAATGAACCTTGCTCATGGATATAGAGCGACAAGTAGTTTGTATTCAGGAAGTACACTGTACCTTCTGGGCAATAAGGATCTGGATAAATTGGAACACCAGCAACCATCAAAGCGCGGAAAGCAGCTTGAGGACCGTTGTTGTCACCATCAAAACCAGAGCCTGGGGTAATAACATATTGCTCTTGACCTACGAAGTCTTGAGCCAACAATGTCCAAGTACCAAAACCGCAAACACCGAATGAGGGCATTTCTGCACCTTTTTTCACTGTTCCAGAGATGTATTGGAGAATGTTTTGTCTTGTGGGGTTTACGTTACCAGCTGCGTAAACTTTTGACTGCCACCAGGTGTAAGTAGAGCGGTTGATGTTACCGTATGTAGTCTGGTAAGTTGCTCCACCTGTACCGTCATCCACAGCAGCGGGCAAACCGATGAACTGTTGATTGTTGGTGGTGTTGTTGTAGAGAGCCGTTGCCATCGCATCCATCATCACGTTGGTGGCATCGTTCATACGAGCCTCGATCAGAGGAATAATAGCAGCGTCTTGTTGAGCCACACCTTCCATACCGAGGAACGGTACGGGAGAGATCATCAACTTAAGATCAAATTCAGCGTTGTATGCACCTTGTTGGACTGAAGGCTGGGCAAAAGAGCCAGAGTAGTCAGACCACTGTGCATTAACAAACTGAGCGCCCTGGACGGGGACAGTTACAGAAGAAACACCTCCAGATGCTTGCTGACTGTTTGCAATCAGAGCAGCCATGAGGGGCGTAGAGTTGTACAATTGTACAACGAGTTTGGGAATAAAGGCTCTGCGGGTAACGTAGGTTAACTCAGTGAACTGACTTGACCCTGTTGCTGGCAGAATACCACCACCTATAGCCATAAAGACTCCTTAAAGATGGGCATTTCTGCCCTGACAAATACTACCCTCTTACAAACCGATTGGACGGGTAGGCTTACGCAAGTCTGCGAATGCTCTAACCGCCTCTTGCTGTGCAGCACCTCTAGGATCTTTCCAGTATTTACCCAGATCAAACTGGCGAATAGCAGAAGGATTGTATCCTGTTGGTGTAGGCACAGCTGCCTGTTTCATCCAGTTGTGATACTCGGCTGCAGTCTCATGGTCTGCAATCCGCTTATCCAACATCAATTTCTCTACCTGTGGTAACTCTTCTTCAGAAACCAGACCCTTTTTGACCACATTGCGTCTGACATTTTCCAAATTCTCTACCGCCTCTTTTTGAGCGAACTTGGCTTTGAGTGCCTCATTCTCTGCTCTCATTTGTGCAATAGCAGAGTTTGTGTTGTCCTCAATATCGAGTTCAGCGATATTCATATTAGGATTAAGTTTCTTGGTCAAACGCAAAACATCTTTGCGAGTTTCTGGCGTGTCCGCAAGCTGCTGCATGAGACGCGCGAGTTCATCGCGCTGCTCAAAGGACATATTTTCTAATGAAGACATATTTTTACCCTCTTACCGTTTTATATAACTTTTTTACCGTCTGCTGGTTTCTCAACTCTCATGCCTGACATAGCTGCTTTGTTTGGAGCTGACAAGCCACCGAATTGAGAAAATCTTGGTGTGTTAACAACTACACCATTTTTTTGATTGTTGTCTGTTGGTCTGCGTGGTGCAGCTGCACCTCTAGGTTTGAATAAATCCATGATAACTCCTATTACATTGGGGGTGGGGGCATTCCACCAGGAGGTGGAGGTGGGGGAGGCATTCCACCACTAGGTGGTGTCATACCAGGGGGAGGTGCTGCAGCAATTGATTTGCTCTCAGGTGTTGCACCACCCGCCTGGGGTAATGATTGCAACATCTGGATAATTTCAGATTGCTGTAATTCGTTTGTTTTGTTTTTACGCGGTCCAAGCACTTTATTGAGTGTGGAGATGGCAGACAGAACGGCTTTGCCTTCTTCTGTATTGCTGCCAATATTTGCCAGGGCTTGCTCAAGTAAGTCTTGAGCCATACCCAAATTGATCATGGATGCCTCTTTAGAACCCATCTTTGGCTCTGGAGTAGACATAGGCGCACCCATTGGAGGTGTTTCTGCATCAGGCATACCGCCTGGTGGCATTGGAGGAACAGGCACAGGCGTACCAGCGGATCTAGGTCCACTCATCAACTCCATCAACTTATCTTGCGGTACGCTCATTACTTCTCTCCTTGCCCTAGTTTGTAACCACTTACTAACTTCTTGTCAATAGGTGGGAGTTTTTATGTCGAAACTCCCAAAACGCTACAGAAATCACTTACGTGACTTACGACCTTTACGTGCTTTACGCATGATGTCACTCCTAGGTTGAGAGGAGGCGAACTATTTTTAGGGAAGTAAGCCACACCCTTTTCTTCTTTGCAAAAGAAACTTTTACCGTCTGGTTTTTTTACCTTTACGCGCTGTTCTGTACATGATAGATCCTTTGTGAGTTAGCACTAACTTCTGGTGTAAGACCGTTGTGTCCTACCTCCAGTTGCGTTTTTAACACCAGTTTGCCTGTATGTCAATCCTGGTCCAGAACTTTCTTTTCTTAAAGTGTCTGAACTGACTCTTGGCTGGTCTGCTCTGGGTTGTGTTTGGGGTCCACCGACATTCTTTGTTGCCATTATCCAACCTTTTTAAGATCAGGTTTGCCCTCTTTGACTTGGGGAGGAGCTGGGGGTTGCCCAGCTTTCTTTTCCTCCATTCGTTTTAGGCGATCTTTTAACTCCTCTTTCATAGGTGGCTCGATCAGGTCTAGCAAAGACTCTTTATCGATTGCACCGGCTTTGAGTAAGTTAAATGCCAATTGTCTGTTGTCTTCCATGAAGATGGGGGAGTTGCTATGTGCATCCACTTTCACAGTAAAGTTTTTCGTGAATTGTTCTGCAATGAACGGGTGACCAGCTGTGTCTCTGAAGTGCGTGTCATCATAGAGCTGCATTGCTTTGAGGTACAGGGTAGCCAGTTTTTCTAGACTGTCCTCGATCACCAGGGCGCGTTTCTTTGTCCTGGAAGATCCAAGTCTAGCCAGTTGAGAGGCGTGACCCGCAGACCGTACACCCGCCTCACCCTTACCAGAGAGTACGTTACCGATACCAGATGCCTCTTCAAACATGGCATCCACTTCTCTGATCTCGGTAAAGAGATCTGGTGGCATAGTGGGAGCCAATTTCTCTACTTTGGCATTTGGCATATCTGTAGACAACAAGCCACCAGCTCGGTTAAGAGCAAAGTTCTTCTCATCTAAGATGCCTGTAAATCCAATCAGAGCTGTAGGGGGAGATACCTGTTTGGACAGAATATCTAGGATCTCTGTCATGCGTCTGTTTCGCAGCTGCTGCAGATATATGAGGCGCTGCACTTCACTTGCACCCCAGTAGTAGTCATACAAGGGATTAGGACAAACTTGAATAAAGGGAAGTTCACCTTTGATGAACAGCTGCTCACCTGGACGGTCATAAATAATGATGTCTGGATCTGCCTTTGTGACTACGCGGTAATCTTTGCTGTCATCGCACCAGCACCACAACTCTGTCATCTCCACCGTATCTTCTGACACTTCTGCCTTGTACCTGTTGCCACCTGACAAATTGAGGTTGACGTTACCGTACATGGTAGGGTTGGATTGAGACAGAATAATTCTCTCTACACCAGACGCAACTTCTGTCCGCTCATGTTGAGTAGAAGTTACTCTCTGCACAATCTCTTCTCTTCTGGGGTGAGAATACAAACGCGAGTACAGCTCAGACTTTGTGATGTAGTATTTCTGGATCAGCGCCTCTTGTCTGTCTGTATAGGTGATGTCCTCTCTCAGAACACCCATGCTGCCAGGCTCCACCATGTAGGGGTGAATCCCGTTGTTCATAATCAGTTTGATGTAGGTTGTGCCGTAGACCAGAGACCAAGTTGTTGCAGTTGAGAACACCTGGTCTGCATTCGAGTTAAGCCACTGGTCATTGAGCGCCTTTGTCAGCACTGGAACTTTTTGATGTTCGTTGGCTGGAGTAGACGCACCTAAGTTGATGCTGAACCTGGTGGTCTCAGCGGAGTACAAGAAAGAGGTGAGCTGGTCTAGATGAGGGAAGATCTTGTTGTAAAGAGCTGGAGCCTCTTCTGGACCGTTACCAAACAAATAATAATTTCGCAGAGTGGCGTAGTCTACCTTGCGAGTGTTCAAAGACACTTCACATTTGTAGATCAAGTCTCTAAAAAACTCATCTCTTTCTATCGCACTCTTTGGTATCTTCATGTTTGTACTTTCAGTCCCTCATGATCATTCATAGTGCCAGGACCCGCCTTGGGTTGCGTAAATTGTCCTATATCTTTGGGCATGATGCTGACAGATTCGTCTTTTACAGGCTTAAACTGACCACCCATGACCGATTTCAGGCTGATATTACCACCATTGCCCCACATTGCGCCATCCCCTGGACGAGGTTCCTTGGGTTGATTCTCAGCAATGCGTTTGTTGTTTGCCTCCATTGCCTCTGTTGCCTTCGCAAACTCTTTGTCTGAGAGTTTGTTCTTGCGTTTGAGATACCCGTCTTGATGTTCCCCAGCTCTGGTGGACTTGATGTTGGTCATGTCAAAGTCAATAGCCAGTTGCTTTAGATTTGCATCTGTCTTGACCGTCTTTTGGGACTTGATAGCCACAGGTTGCAAAAAAACAACCGATAACTCAGCCCCGCAGCCTTTAATTGGACATTTAGCCTCCCTAGACTCAAATACACCGTGGCTCGCGCAGAAATAATCTTTTAAAACACCCATTTTTACCCCCTTTTTGACAAAATTTCGCTGATATTACTGTAATCGTGCCTGTTTACAGGTCCTAAAGTAACCTTTGGCATACCGTTGACCATCTCAATTTTGAGGTTTGGGTACAAAGGTATCTCAGGTTCCTTTCTAAAATCCACATATCTGTGACCAGAATGCTTACGCATGACCCTGACTCTGCCTGATTTCCACATCTCATAGGCTCTGTTGACCCTCTTTTGGGTGTACTCGGTCAGCGGTCTGGTCTCCCTGGTGAAGACTTCTTCTATGTGCAGCTTGCTTAGACCCGCCAATTCACCAAATAATTCAATAGAAATGCCCCTGTCCTTGTCTTTTAAGAACAGTTTGATCTCTTTCATCAGTTGTTTTTTACTGAGTACGGGCATCTTTACCTCCATAAACACCAATCATCTTGAGATAGTTGGAGACGTTTTTGCCAACTGCAATCTGTTCAGGCGTGTAATCGTCCTGTTTAAGTGACATTTCTTTAGACAAACGCATAGCAACAAGTCTCGGCTGCACTTGTTCTGCCCAGGCAATGGTAGCCAGTGCGGATGCAATGACCCGATCATCCTTGGCTCTGCCTGGTGCGCCTATGAATCCATTCTCTCGCACAATGCCTTTCATCTCTTCCAGGGTGTCCATGCTATAGATGCCCATCATGCCCCGCTCAAAGTAATCCTTCATGTAGGACAGCATCCGCTCTTTGGTGTTTGTTGTGGTGATGAATCCTATGGAGCTGGAGAGTGACCCCATGTTGTCCATGCGTCTCCAGATGTAGTGGGACATACTGCCCAGGACATCCAAGAGTCCTTGTCCTGTGCCACCTTCCATAGCAGCTGCCAATCTTTTAAGATGTCTCATCTCATTGATCACTGCCTGACCTGGACCATTGACTTCAAGGTTAAGAGTTGAGTTCTTGTAGGCTCCAGCAATGTGCGCGATAACCCAGGCGAACTGGTAGGTGTTCAGCTCAGACGTTGCAAACTCTGCCACCTGGTCAAGACCATCCGCATAAACACGAAACACTTGGATGCAGAATCGATCTGCCCAATCGGAGGATCCATAAGCGGGATCAGCTCCGATGACATAGTATGCTGTATCCACTGGCTGCTGCCAAACCCGAAGGGTTGCCAGGCGGTCCGTGGATTGTAGGCATTCAGTATCCTGGAAGAGTTGCCCAAACGCATAACGATAACACTCATACTCTAACCCCTTCGCGTGTTTGGCTGCCTCTGTGCAGCGCGAATTAGAAAAGAAAGATGTTCCTGTCATTACAAACGCATAGTCCTCTGTAGGTGGGAACTCCTGGTACATCAAGGTCTCATCCTTGATGCCTTCGTACATCTTCCACCGCCACCAAGCCATTTGTCTGGAGTTGATCTCATAGCCATACATCTTCTTGACTTCCTTGACCCACTCTTTTTCTTCAGACTTGAGTTTGCCGTCCCAGTAGACCTTGTACTCTTTTGAGTTTGCATCTACAGAATAATATTCGTTTCTCCACCAGCCACAGAAAATAGCCCGCTGCGTTCTGGCTTTCTTCGCGGTCTTGTACATATCGTGGAACATATTGAACCCTTGCGCGGTGGACTCAAACAAGTAGAGTCTTTCAGGATTCTTCTCTGCAAGAGAGGCGATCAAAGATGCTAGTCCTTCTTCGTTTCCCCAGGATGCGGTCTCTGTCCCGTGTAGGTAAGTGATAGCCTTACCTTGCCCCAGACGAGACTTGTTACCAGCAATCTGGTAAAAAATCCTAGATCTATTTTTGAGTACCATCTGGTTTCTATTGTGGGCAACCAGCGGTATCTTGTATTCTTTGGGTAGTCCTTCGATATACATACCCAGTGTCGAGCGGAACATATCCCTGTTTTCCTCTGTATCCGCAACAAGAGTTCCTTGCCACCCTGGATGGGTGAACTGCCAATATAGATCCAGAGCCAGGGAAACAGTTGTGATACCCAGCTGCCGACCCTTGAGAATGACAAAGAAATGTACGTCTTCATCTAAGCCTTTCTGTATCTCTTCCATCACATACGTTTGTGTCCCCAGAAGTTTGCCCATCTTCTTGAGACCCTCCTCCTTGGTCTCAATACTGAGTTCGCTGCAGAACTTGTAAAACTGCTGGAGATTGAATTTCATAGCACCGATCTAGAGGGAGTCATATTTCTGTGATCAAACATCTGGGACTTGATCCCCTTACAGACGTTGTAGAACGTCTCAGGATGCCCAGACATTCTTGCCTGGTACAAGTGGAACACCCCGCCTTCAAAGTGCGTACCTATCCCGTATTTCCCGTAAGTATGCAAGTCCCAGGCTCCACCCTCTGGCTCCTTGAAGTAGTGGGTAGGAAAGAGAGTCTTGTATTTGATCTTGTTGATCTCGGCTGCATAGCTCACATTCTCTGCAACATCACACTGCTCATTCTCGGAAAAAGAGGGTTGACCCATGTTCTTCCAGCCCTCACCAGATATTGCTAAAAACGCGGGTGCAGCAAAGATATGTGAGTAAGGAGGTATGTGGTTACTAGCCTGGGCAATACCTACCATTGACTTGTTCTCCATTGCCCAGTGTATAGACTTGTCCACAATCTCTTTGTTGGTAGGAACACAATCGATGTCCAGGAACAACTTAACGTCTGCATCTGAAGACAACATGATGCCGTCCATCCAGGCTCCATGAGGGATGTTTTGCATGGTGTAATTGACATCAAGCCCCAGATGCTTACAGGTGTCCGTATGTGACTTTACTATTTTGGGATTCACGTTGTCCCAGTAAAGGGTATGCAATTCTATTTTCACATCAGTCTCCAATCAAATTCTTTTGCGTCCGCACTTCTCTCACCATGCTGACCCTTGTGCATCTCTAACTTTGTTGTGTAGTTGATGGTGGCTTTTGTAGACCTTGCCATTTTGATCTGGAACTCTTTGATAGAGTTGAAGACAATCCTGTCTCCCACCTGTGCCTGGTCCCTGGTCTTGAACAGCCACAGACTCAAGAAGTTGAAATGTTCTCTGTTAATAAGATAACAATTGGTGTCGTTGAACAAGTACCCGTCACTCTCAACGTCCACCCCCAGATGTTTCCCACCTTCGTCATAAAGGTTTCTAGGACAAGTGACAATGTCGCGTCCACTCTCCTCCATCACCCCCACCATGATCCTGATGTGATCTGGCTCATACCAACAGTCCGCATCTAGAAAAGCAATTGCATCAAACCCCTGTGCAGACGCAACAGCTGCAGCCACTCCTCTAGGCGTGTCCCCGAAGTCATTGCATCTGGGAACCGCCAGGTGGCTCATGCCTGGTCTGCTGATCAGATCCTGTCTGTTCTCATACCCATCTGCCACCACAAAATGATGGATGCCAAAATAATTCTGTTTCACCACCGAGTTCAGACAGCGCATTAGCACTTCTTTGCTCTCCTGGTAGTACGGTGTAATTACTGCTACTTTCATGGTTTCCCCATCTGTTCATCGTCCCAGGCTGCTATCTCACTTCTCACCGGCTTGTTCCTGGCACAGTTGATCAGCTCCTGGTAAAAAATCTCACTGTATGTCTTCTTCCACTCTGCAGCCAACTTTCTCCTGGTTGGCTTACTAATGCAAGAGATGGCTCTCAACATTTCCCTCTTTAGTTTCAAACGAGAGTTGTACAACTGCTCTTGAATACCCTTCTCTGTACCCATATTCCATCGCCTTATTCACCAGTACCTGTTTCTCTATCTCGGACACACAAAGCCTTCCCCAGAGTTCTCTACAGAGCGCTCTCAGTTCGTCCTCATCTTCCCACAATAGATTACTCAATACTTTGCCCCATGAATCTCAATAAGATTTTGCAAGCCAGACTTACATCTTCCAACTCCCCATAGGACTGACAATCAGTCAGGGTGTCTTTAAGCCTCCAGACCACATACTGGTCAAGCAAGTCTGTAGATGTCACCTTGTGGCTGCCTACCAGACTGAACTCTTCGTGTGGCAACACCTTCACTTTTCCACCTGTACTCATTACGCTACCCTCCAAACAATTAACTCTTCCCCCACCGTCTTACAAGTGAACTTGAACCCCAGCCTTCTGTTCGCCCTGTAGTTCGCATTCATCACCTTGTTCCTGTACTCCACCGAGACCGCAAACGAGTCCCCTACCTCCATGTCCTCATACGGGTAAGAGAACACCACCCTGGGCACTGGCATCTCTACATCTTTATTTATCACTAACCGTTGCATATCGTCCCCTCTACATATAACCCACACTATACACATAAAAAAAGGGATGCACAACTGGCATCCCAAACCGCTAGTGGCAACTGCGGGAAAAACACATATTTTTTTTGGGGTGGGCGAGAAGTGGGGATCACACTTACCACCCCCTCAAGACCCAGTGAGTGACCGCTCACTTACATACAAAATTGGTTAGTAAGCACTTACCCACTTACCCAAAATACCTCTGAGTTTTATACAACGGACGTTATGTTAAGTTATTCCTGAGGGTCCAACCTCTGAGCTGGAGACCCCATTTGGGATCTGTTGGCTCCTCAAGAAACCCCTTTTGAGGGGGACAAAACACTTCTGTGAACGAGAAGTGGTATTCACCCTCTCCCCGTATCCACTTACCCTATTGCCTACCTATTACATAGTTAAACCATACTACATAGAGAATATGTAGTATGTAATACATAGAATATATATTATACATATTTCCCTCTTGACAAGCAAATAGGTACTCGACATATAATCATCACATCTTAACTCAAGGAGACTCCTCATGGCTAGAACGATACCTACACCACCTGATCACAACTGGACGCACTTGCGGTTTGCCAGGACACTACAAGAGGCTTTCCCTATGGACTTCCACTATGACCTGTCTGTGCCTCCTGAATACGACTCAGAAGACCTGGTGGTCATGTACGCTTGCACAGCTGCTGCACTGTTCTTGTCTGTCTACTTGTGGTTGACAAGATAATGAAGTTTGCTAAACTATTGCGAACGGGGTTAGACCACCAGACCCTTGATGCGGTAGACACGACCAAGTCAGATAAACGTACTGAACTCAGCCTGAACCTCCTGGACCGCCTCGGGGTTGCGACAACTGGGGGAGTCGATAAAGACTCTAAGTTAGATAAACGAGAGTGTCCACACTTTAGTGTGTTAACCAGAGTAGGAAAAGTTATCCACAGCTTTTCTCTGGTGGTTTTCCTATTGCCTCTTAAGTTTAAAAAAATAAAGTTTAGGTTTCCCCACTTAAGGCAACGGGTTCAACAAGTAAATCAAAAGGGAGTTTTGTAATGCTAAAGCTGCTCACACATAGAAGAAAAGAGCTGGAGGCTCTTTATCGTAAGACAGGTACATCCGACTACAGGATACGTTTGCTAGAGGTGAAACGACTGATAAGGAAGTTTAAACAACAAGAGGTTCAACTGGATACATTGCCCACAATTGTGTCCAGAGAAACAGCAAAGATGATCACTAGATTGTCTAAAGATCTGCAGCAACTCGCAGAGGTAAAAAATGACTAAAGATGAAATAATTGACTGGATGATGAACAAAGGTTTGTCTACAGGTCATGGAGACTCTGTTGTTGATTTGCTTGACGAGCTTGAGTGGCAAATAGCAGAAAGAGAACGTGAGGCTTGTGCAAAGGTGGCAGAAGAACCTTGGCAAGGCAGTCCCAAAGCAATAGCGAAACAAATCAGAGCAAGGGGACAAGAATGACCAAAGACGAAATCATGCATTTAAGGCTAGAGGCTAACACTTTTGCTAGAGCGCACATTCAAGATCTAAGAGAGGTATCTGTCTTTGATCACATAAGGGATGCCAGGCTGATCCAGCTGGTAGAAGAGAAAGTACGCTTAGAGTACAAGCCTGGCTGGCGTAAAAGACAAATCAACTTACAAAAGGAGATTGAAGATTAAACTATAAGACTAATCATCTATGTGTATAATTAACTAATCCTAACTTCATAAAGGTAACTTATGTCAGACTTTTCACCTGAAACGCGCAATAGTGCAATCTGGTCTGGAGATTCCAGGAAGGTTGCAAACGGGAAAGCCAACGATGTCATACTGACCAAACTGGGAAGAAAGCCTATTCCTGATCTATCAGACATAGAGGCAGTCCAGATGGGTCACGTCATGGAGCCGGTCATTGGCAGACTCGCTCAAAACAAGCTGCAGATTGAACTCACCAAGATTGAAGATGCAGTAACTCACAAAAAAGAATCCTGGCTTAAATCTCACTTTGACTTTGTAGGAACTCGAAATGGTAAATCTTTCCTGGTTGAATGCAAGAATTACAACGCAGCTGTTCGCAACAAGTTTGATGATAGAAACATACCTTCTGCAGACATGGCTCAGATCATCCATGAGGCAGCCGTATTCAATACGGACACGGTTTACCTGGCTGTGCTTTTTGGTGGTCAGGAGTTTTACCTACAAGAGTTTAATATCACAGAAGAGATGAAGACAGAGCTGCTCTGGAAGATGGCAGACGTTTGGGCAAGAGTCCAGACAGACCAACCCTACCCTCCAGAAGACTTGGACCAGACCAAACTCATGTATCCATTCTCTTCAGAGACTGTTAAAACAGCTTCTCAGAGTGTTGAATTGGCTTGTAGCACCCTTGCTAACCTTAAGGCTCAAATAAAGGCTCTGGAGGCTCAAGAAGAGCAAATACAGACTCTTATACAAGGCTACATGGAAGACAGAGGGACTCTGATGACCGTGGATGGGAAGGTATTGGCAACTTGGAAGAACGCAAAGGCTACAAACAAGTTTGACAGCACTTTGTTCAAGCAATCCATGCCAGACATCTATGAACAATTCATGCGTCCCATCCCAGGCTCTAGAAGGTTTCTGGTCAAATGATTGCTCAAAGCAGCATCATCAACCTGGAGGAACACAAAGCCTCTGGGAAACTTGGTCTACAAGCCAACAACATCCTGACTTTCTTTAAAAGTAATCCTCACAAAGACTTCTCCAGAGCAGAGGTCTCAGAACTCTTGAACATCAGACTCTCTAGCGTTTGCGGACGTATCAACGAATTGCTAGAGAAAGGTCATCTGGAGTCACAGCTGCAGCGCAAATGCAGAATCACAAACAAGACCGTCAGCCCAGTTAAGCTGGTTCCCCAGGTCTACAAAGTACAGTTGAGACTTCTATGAAAGTATTTCCCTTTCAACACAAACACCCTACATCAGGGCAGACCACCATCTCTGAAGGTATAGACATCAGACTTTGGGTAGCAACTATGTGTGTGCAAGGTATTGCACCTCATGCTTTGGAGCTGTACGCAACTCCACCAGAAATAGCAACAGCAGCGTTTGAATTGGCAGACGCATT
>Ga0209188_1002454_pt1 | contig 13672 bp, 11 predicted proteins | sample C_130625_EF_Meta_FD_187307 | JGI IMG/M metagenome (GOLD analysis project Ga0209188, IMG submission 187307) | Freshwater microbial communities from Lake Croche, Canada to study carbon cycling - C_130625_EF_MetaG (SPAdes) (version 2) | ecosystem: Environmental > Aquatic > Freshwater > Lake...
TGGTGGCATGAAAGATGTGCCACGTAATTTAAAAGAATTTGCAGTATTGATGACGGGAGTTACATTCTTTACTTCATGGTTGGTGTTGCATACCGCCTATTGTTTGCATTACGCCCATATTTATTACTTAGAACAAAAGAATAATAAGAAACTTAACCCTCTACTTTTTTCAGGTTCAAAAAATCCAAGTTATGCAGATTTTTTTCACTTTTCAGTAGTGATTGGAATGACTTGTCAGACAGCAGATGTGGTTATTCAAAGTTCAAAAATTAGATCTCTTGTCACAGTACACAGCATGATATCCTTTGCTTTTAATGCAACCTTACTAGCACTCACAATGAGCTTGGTTGCGGGACTAATGTCCTAATATCAAAAAGAAGTTAACTAAAAATTAATTTGTTCCACGTGAAATAAGTTTTTTAATTAACTTATCAGCTTCAGAATTTTCAGAATAATCTCCATCTACTAGGTAATGAACTCTACCTTCAGAGAATAATTTGTTTGCAAGATTAACAGATTTTTCCTTATCTTTTTCGTATACGCATATGTTTTTTCCAGCGTTTTTTTGGTTAACACTGAAGCAGGGCACGTCTGTTTCTCCATCACCAAAAAATATTATATTTTCAAAAGGTATGTGTGGCTTGTTATTCTCATCTTTCTTAGCATTCACTCCTTTTTGGTCAAAAACTTCAAAGGTACCTTTATTTATTCGGTACAAGAATTGAACTTTATTTGAATAATTAACAGAAAGTTTAGGCCAAACCCCTTTGTCGTTATCGTAAATATAAGAAGAGGCGTAAACCAAATTAATATCTTTAATAAAAGAGCACCCTTTAATTACATCAGAAAGTCCTGATGAAATAATATAGTGTTGCACTTCGACATTATTTTTTTTTCCAAACTCTTTAATTCTATTAAACCACTCATTCACTCCTTTAAATAACTTAAGTTCTTTTCCATATTTTTTAAATGTTTCTGCATTTACTTTAAGACCCGCTGATCTCATTTGTCGTTCTAGCAACATTAAGTAGGCGAGTGTTGGATCGCAGTGATTTTCTTTTGCGTAATTTGCAACCTTAATCCAGAAATCATTTGGCTCTATTCTGCAATCCGGAAGTAATTTTTGATCTTGCATGTAGCCGGAACACAAAGTTCCGTCAAAATCGTAACACAGAGCAATTGTTTTCATTCTTAATTAACTAGAAAAATCCGATAAATTAATAATAGTATACAAGCCGCTATATATAAGGCTATTACCATTAGGTTTGAAAGAATTATAACTTTTGAAAGTGTTGTTCTAAGTTTTAGATCGTATTCATCATAATGAGATGTATCTTTTGGTTTTTTAATTTGCATTGGTACTATTAAGAAAAAAATAATTATCATCAATGTAAGCTGTCTGAAGGTCATTATTTTTTCGGCATCAAGCTTGCTTCGATATATTTGTTATCAAAAGTATTGATTGTTAATTTTTTAATATCTTCTTTAGTGATGGATTTAATAACTTTGTCCAGCGTTTCAGCAGTCTCCAGCGGTTCTTTCTCATGATAATAATCGCTAATAGCGTTTGTCCACCAACGATTAGACTGCTTATCTAATTCATATCTTCTTAAATGCGCCTTAATGGATTCATTCAAATAGTGATCTGGAAAGTCTCCAGCTTTTAATTTTTCTATTACTTTTTCACTTTCTCTAAATATTTTATCTTTATTATTAGGATCTGAATCAAACATGATAATTATGGAATACTTTGGCTCAGGAAATTTAGAAATGCCGTAGTTTTGAACAGATATAGAATAAACTAGATTTTGTTTTTCTCTAATTTCTTCATGCAGCATTCTCTTTAGGATTTCGTCAGTAGAGAAGATAATGAAACGATTTTTTACATTATAATCAAAACTTTTATTATAGGCTCTAATGCTTTTGCTTTGCGGTTCTAAGTTTTCAAACACTTCATATTTAACAAGTTCTTTTTCAACTCGAACACCATCATCAACGTAGGTTTCTTTTCTTCCTAAATTAGGCAGACTTCCCAAGTATTTAGTTATTAATAATTTAAACTCATCTACTTTAAAGTCGCCAACAAATGTAAATGTAAAATCACTTCCATCTTTAAATCTCTCTGCATAAAATTTTTTAATATCTTCAATATTTATTTTATCTATTTGCTCCTCTGTTAAGTTTAATGCTCTTGCATTGTTCTTGTAATAAGTTTCAGCAAATTTTCTTGCAAATCTTGCCTTAGCGTCAGCGTTAGCTAATTTTAAAGATTCTTTTAGTTCTGTTTTTAATTTATCAATTGCAGTGTTGTTGTAATTTATATTTTCAAAGTGCAAATAAATAAGCTCAAATAATTCTTTTTGATAAGCTGTAATTGTTTTTCCAGATAATCCTTCATAAGAATATGTAAAGTAAGGAGCAATCGATACAAAGCCTGGATTAAATAAATCATTCAGTTCAGTTCTAGTAAAATTTCCAAGTCCACTTTCACTAATAATTTTTTCGGTATTTTGTATTGAGTGTAAAGCAGGAAGGGGAACATAAGAAAAACCACCAGGGCTTTTAGCGGTAAAATTAAATTCTTTTTCTTTATTTTTAGATGGCTTTAATAAAACCTTAACACCATTTGCAAGATCAAGTTCAATAACATCTGTTCCTTTATGCTTAAACTCTTTAACAATTTTTGATCCTTTTAATTCTTTATTAATAAGTTTTTTATTTGATATTGCATAACCAGTTTGAGCAAGTTTTTGTTTGGATACTTCTTTTTCAATATTTGCGAATTTTTCTTTAGTTAAAAGGTCTTTATATTTTTCAGGGGCTTTAAATAATATTATCCTATCATCAGGCTGATAGTATTTATAAAAGTTATCATTAATTTCTTTAAGGGTAATTTTTTTCATTACTTGTTTTGCAAGTTCAAATTCATAGTCAATACCACTTGTCATCTCTTTATCTATAAAGTGTCTTTTATATTCATCTAAAAGATCAACAGACAGAGTAGTATTCTTTTGCGTCAGAGATATTTCTAAGGAAAGTAATTTATCTTTTTTAACAAGTTCAAGTTCATCTTCTACAAATCCATTTTGTTTAACTCTTTCAATTTCAGTTAATAAAAATTTTAATCCTTCCTGAACCTGGCCTTCTTTCAACATTGCATAGACCGAATACATTTCTTCTTGTTCAGATAATTCAGATACATCAACGGTAGATGAAATAAGAGGACTATCTTGTTCAATTAAAATTCTACTTAATCTTCTTTGAAAAATAGACTCCGTTAAAGATCTAATTAAATAATCTTTATAATTAATACCTGTTTCCATGAAGAGTTTAGGCTCTCGATTTAAGATCTGAATGTAGAGCCCGCTAATTTCTGGATCTGTAATATTTGCAAATATGGTTTCATTATATTTAGGCACAGAACCTAAAGGTTTTTCAATTGCAGGAGTTTTAGCTTTTATAGATGAGAAGTATTTTTTAATAACCTGTTCAGCTTTTTTTTGATCAATATCCCCTACAACAAATACCCCCATTAATTCTGGTCGGTACCATTGTCTGTAATATTCTTTTGCAGTCTCATATTTAAAGTTTCGAATAACATCCATAGTGCCAATTGGATCTCGTTGTAAATATTTTGAATTTTTAAAAAGATAAGGCTTTTGTAGTTCATCTATTCTATTAAATTTACCAAGACCTCGACGCCACTCTTCTTCTACAATTTTTCTCTCTCTTTCAAATGCCTCATCTTCTAGAGTAAGCTCACTGCCGATCTCTGAAAGAATATGAATACCAGTATCTAAATATTTTTCATCATTGGTTGGTACTTGAAATTTATAAATAGTTCTTTCGTATGAAGTAGTTGCATTAAAATCAGCGCCAAGCGAAAGACCTAAAGATCTTAAATATTCATCTATTTTATTTTTAGGAAAACTTTTAGAACCATTGAAGGCCATATGTTCCAGTAAATGAGCAAGACCTTTTTGATCATCATTTTCATGAAGAGACCCTGTTTTAATAACAAGCTCTAAGTAAGCTTTGTTTTTAGGAAGTTGATTATTCTTTACGTAGTAGGTAACTCCGTTATCAAGTTTTCCGTGCGTTATCATAGGATCGAGTGGTATTACCTTTGTTAAATCTATTTCAGCAGCATTAACGTTAAAAAATAACGCTACAAAAACTATTACTTTAAAAAACAACTTCACTAACAGTGAGCTATTAAGATTCGAAAACTTCATAAAATTTAAACTTAACACAAATTGTGGCTGTGGAACGTTCTAATCAATCCCTAGTGTTTTACTAATAAAAAATAAGTATAAATTTTATATAGATTATTTTGTGATACTAAAAAAAAATTTAATATAATTAACAATTAGAATTTTAAATTATTTATTATGAGCTTAATAGCACCTGTATTTAGAGAGGCAGAAGTAATAATTAATTTTTTTAGACCAGAGGAGTTAAAATACATTTTTTATTTTGCTTTAAGAGCTCTTGATGAATATAGAAATTTTTTTGTACTTATGTTAGTATTTTTTTTAATTTTATTAATTCTTATAACTTTTTTTAAAAAATAAAATGAAAAATAAAAAAATAAAAAAATTTAAAACCTTAACTCTTGAGGATGGTTCAAAATATGCAGGAGATATTAAGAACGGTAAGATTACTGGAAAAGGAACTTATACTTTTTCTGACGGTGCAAAATATACAGGTGACCTTAGGAATGGCCAATATTATGGAAAAGGAACACATACTTTTCCTGACGGGACAAAATACATTGGAGGTTATAAAAATAGCAAACGTCATGGACAAGGTGTTTTAATCTTTCGCGATGGCAGAAAATATGTAGGTCAGTTTAAGAACGGTAATTATCATGGAATAGGAACTTTAACTTTTCGTGACGGAGGAAAATATGTAGGCAAGTTTAAAAATGGTAAATTTAATGTAAAGGGAATTTTAACTTTTCCAGATGTAAAAAAATATTTAGAAAAGTTTAAACATGGTAAACTTATAAAATAGTTAATAATAATAAAAAATCGAAAGTTGAATAAAAAAGTTATTTTAGATCAAGGAACAGATTTACCAGAAAAATTTATTTTAACGGATGAATTTAAAAAACTTTACGATAGGATAGAAAATACTAATTCTAATCTATTTATCACAGGCAAAGCTGGATGTGGAAAGTCAACTTTACTTGAATATTTTAGACAAAATACGAATAAAAATCATGCAATTGTAGCACCCACAGGTCTTACAGCAATTAAGGCAAGGGGTATGACTATTCATGCATTCTTTAAATTTGGACCAACATTTATTCAAAAGCAGGATGTTAAAATGATGAAAGATCCTGCTGTATTAAAAAAACTTGATATTTTATTGATTGATGAATGCTCAATGATGAGAGCGGATATTCTAGATGGCATAGATGAGTCTTTAAGAAAAAATAGAGGAAGTAAAAAAGTTTTTGGTGGTGTACAAATTATTTTGTTTGGTGATTTACTACAACTTGCGCCAGTAGTCAGTTCAACAGAAGAAGATTCAGTAAAAGAAATTTATTCAGATGGTTGTTATTTCTTTAACGCTAAAGTTTTTAAAAAAGGCGAATTTCAAACGAATGAATTAACTAAAATTTTTAGACAATCTGATGAAGAGTTTATAAATTTATTAAATAAATTTAGGATTGCTAAAATTGATGAGAACGATCTTTCATTAATTAATAAAAGATTCCAAGGAGAAGATTTTGAGCCTCCGGAAGGTGTTATAATGCTAGCAACAAGAAATGAAAAAGTTGATAGAATTAATAATTCAAAACTAAATGAGATAGATTCAAAATTATTTGAATATGAGGCTGATATTAAAGGAACGTTTAAAGAAAGTGAGTATCCAGCTCCAAAAACTTTAAAGTTAAAAGTGGGTGCCCAGGTTATGCTCACTAAAAATGATACGAATAGTGAGCCAAGAAAATGGGTAAATGGAACCTTGGCTACAGTTGATGAATTGGGATCTAATTTTATTAAAGTTAAAATAAAAGATAAAATTTTAACCGTTGGAAAAAACAGATGGGAAAAATATGATTATAAGATCGACGGCGGTTCAATAACTCATAAAGTTGTAGCAACTTTTTTACAATATCCTCTTAAATTGGCCTGGGCCTCGACTATTCATAAATGTCAGGGGCAAACTTTTGATAAAGTTGCCATAGACTTTGACAGAGGCTCATTTGCTCATGGTCAAACATATGTAGCTTTAAGCAGAGCAAGAACAATAGAAGGCATTTATTTAATGAGAGAAATTACATTTAAAGATCTAATCTTCGATAATAAAGTTTTTAGCTTTCTCGGAAATGAATTAGAAAAGAAATATATAGATGAAATTGATAATAAAAAAACTACAAAAAAAGTATCCGCTTCTAAAAAAATTGAAAAGGTAATAAGTGATATAGAAACGGAAGAGTGGTCTAAAGAGGATGATAAAAAACTTATTATGCTATATAAAAAAAATGTACCAGAGCATGCACTGGCAAATATTTTTAAAAAAAGAAGAACAGAGATAAGAGCGAGAATCCTTAAACTACTTAGCTAATTTTAATTTTTAGAGAAAATGTATCCATCGTTTTCCATTTTCCAGGATATTTTATTATTGAAAATACTTTTATTTATATCATTTATTCTTAGTAAGTTATTAATATCAAAATTATCAGACTTGCTGTGATCGACTGGCAAAAGATAAATATAATACTTTTCTTTAAGATTAATTGCCGTTTGGTATTCTAATACGCTCAAATGAAATTTATAGTTTGATAAAGAGACGGCCTTTACTTCAATAAATATTTTATCGCTACCCTCGTAACTTTGAATATCATAACCAGCACTTACATCTTTTAATGAGATATGATCTACGACCAAACTATTGCCGAATTTTTTTATTCTATTTTTTTCATAGTTAAAGATCATTTTTTCAGCAGCAAGTCCGATCAATTCTTGTTCTATTAATAATTTTTTAAGTTGTTCTGGAGAGAATTTTTTTTTTTTAAATTTTTTTAATAAATCTTTGTCTAATATAATATAGCTGCCATTTTTGTTTTTTATATATTTTGTTGTAATTAAAAAATTTCTTAGGTGACTAGTTAAATTGTTGTAATTGTAATCGGGTTTAAAAGTATATTCTTCTCCATATTGTTCTTGAAAGTTTAGTAGATAGCTTTTAATGCATAAAGCATAATCAGGTTGATTAAATATTGAGGATAAAATAAGTTCTTTAAATTCATTATCTTTACTTTCTATAATATTAATTTGGTTTTTGTTGATTTCAAAAAGTTTTATATTTATTAAAAAGTTTAAATTTTCTTGAAAATATTTATTATTTCTAGAATAGGTTTTTTTTACCACATCTAGATTTGTGGCATTTAATTTTGCGATAGAATATAGGTTTAAAAGATTTTCATAATATATATTTTGAAATAATTCAAAGTTCATAAATTAAACTCTTCATATAATTCATCTAGATCATCATCCTCATCTTCTTGAGTACTAAAAGTAAGGTTATCTGTCTCAATCACTCTCATTTGTTGATCCGCCTTATAGAACACTCTTTCATAGACTTTTTGTTCAATAGAATTTTCGTACTGCAAAAAATGATAAAAAACAGGATTTGTTTCTGATCCTCCAACTCTATGAATTCGATCTAGAGATTGGAGAAATTCAGCGGTATTATAATTTTGATCATAATAAATAGCGTTTTGGCATGACTTATGAAGTGAGATCGACTCAGAGCATGCCTGCGGGTTTGCTACAATAATTTTTAAGGTAGAGTTAGGATTATTAAATTCATCTTTAATTTTTTCCCTCTCGCGCGGTTTTGTTTTGCCAGTAATCTTTTTTATATTTATCTTATTTAATAAGAATTCATTTAGAATAAGATCAATTGTTAACAAATGATTAGACCATATTAAAATTTTATTATTATTATTCAATAAATGAAAAGATAGTGTTTTAAGTTTTTCTAATTTTGCAGGTTTTTCTTTTAAATCATAATTTATTATTAGATCGGCAATTTGAGAGTCCCCAGCTAAATTTTCATCACCTTCTTTTATTCTGTCGGGAATTGCAGTAAGTAAATTTTTAACATATGAACAAGTTTGACGTAATCTCAATACTCTCGCCTTTACAATTTTTTTTATTAAATCAATATTTCTTAAATATTTTTGTTCTGAGTAATGCTTAATTTTTGAAACTATAGCCTCATAAATCTTAGCTTCAATAGGGTTCATTTTTATTAAATAAGGTTTAATAAAATTTGGTTTAGATAAATTAAGTTGTTTTTTTGTGACTCTAGTAAAAAAAGGATAAATTTTTGTATTTATTATTTCTGCTGCATTATCTTTCTCACCTCGTTCTATATGAACTGCTATTTTAGCTTTTTCGTCTGAGGAAATAATTTCATTATCATTATATAAAAAATCTAAATAATTATAAAAATCTCTAAATTCATTTGGCATTGGTGTGCCAGTTAGTATTGCTTTATATTTTGATGATCTGCTTAATTCCAAAACTGCATTTGACCACAATCCACCTTCTTTTTTTATGTTGTGAGCTTCATCAATAATTAAGAAAAAATTATTATCAGAAAAAAATTTTTTTAATAAATTTATGTCGTTTGATACGGTTGCAAAATGAGAAGCTATAAGTTCGCTTTCTAAATTATTTTTATAGATTAGCGTTCTTTCTTTTATTTTTTTTTCTTTATTTAAAATAATTAAATTAGGATCTCTATTAAGAGTTTCTTTAAATTCAGTAACCCAGGAATAATAACAATTTGTAGGACCGATAATAAATAAACCATTTACCTTGCCTTCTTTCTTTAAGATTTCATAAACAGCTAGTATTACTGAGGTTTTCCCACTACCAGGAACAGAAAAATTAGCCGCACATTCTGCTTTATATAAATGATACGCTCCTTTTCTTTGATGGTCTTTTAATTTCCTTTTTAATAAATTGTCTATTGAAACGCAAAATTTATTAAAATCTTCTTTATCAAATTCTTTTTTTACTAAAGTTAAATTTTTAATTTTTTTATTAAAATTTTCATGATTTAAATTAATTCTACTAATAATTTCCTTTGTGTTACTACACATTTCAATTTTGATATTATTTTTTTCAAAAAAATCTAAAACTTCAATAATGTTGATATTCTCGGGGTTACCATACAATATCCCTTCTTTATCGGGCGCATGGTTAAATCCGTAATATTTTATTTGCATTTGAACGGAAGTAGGAAGTCTTTCTTTGCAAATAATTTGAAATTTCCCGTCAATAAACTCAATTAGATTAGGCAATTATTTTAATTATTTCTTTTTATGTTCTTCTTCAAATTTTTTAATATTTTTTTTTTGATTATAAAAAGCGCTCTTTAAACCATTGTTGGCATTCTCGATCTCTACTGTCAGTTTAAAGGCTATGTCTAAATTTGGAATCGGCGATCTGTTAATTGTATCAATATTTAGATCATCGTGCTGCAGATTCCATAGGGCATCTTCTAGTCTTTTTATTGGTCCCGCTTGTTCTTCTTTTTGTTCACTAATATGTTTTATTTTTTTTACAATATTTATTATTTCCTTGCCTTCTTTTTCTTGCCACGCATCATCTCTGTCATCAGGATCAGAAATTGAAGTATTGCTATCTTCAATTTTTCCAATTTTGAGAAAATCTTTTTTTGAATCCTTTAACCAAACAAATATCTTTCTTATTAGTTCGGTTCTTCTTCCGGTTAATTCTTTTCCTTCTCTTAATTTTATTAAGTTAAATGCTGCTGCTTGAATTAAACCAGCATCATTTCTTTCAATTTTGTTTCTATTTAGAAATTTATCATCCTTAAGTTTTGAAATAACTTTCTGAGATAACTCTTGAAAAGATAACCATCTATCTTCAACTCTTTCATAATCACCTTCTATATTGTTATTCCGAAGGTATTCGTCCATTAATTCTAGTGGTTTAAAATAATCTTCTTTAAATTTTTCTATTTTTTTTTCAAATATTCTTTCATCCGGATCGCTATAATTTGGGTCGTCAGCTAGAAGTGATTTTAATAAGATGCCCGATTCAACATTTGAACGCATTGTAAGAGCGGTATCCATTCCGGAATATTCGGATTTCCCAGTAATCTGAACTTGATACCTTGTTTCTAATAATGCGATGTCAGTTATTGTTGGTCTCTCAGCGCTATTTGACCCTGGCAATATTACGACATTTATATATTTAAATTTTTCATCTCCAGTGTCTTTATAAAGTTGTTCTAAAGCTCTTTTTCTTCGGTTTCCATTTATTAAAAAACCGTCAGCTGTTATGACGGCAGCTTCTCTTTGCCCATCTTTTTTTAATCTTTTTACTAAAACTTCGTTTTGTTTAGGATCTGATTTCTCAAGATATTCTTTTATTATTTTCTGAGTTTCTGGATCACCAGGTTCTAATTTTCCTTCTTTTTTTTCATAAGTCAGAATTTTGGTTTTTATTCTACCATTATCTAATCTGTATAAGCAGTAATCTACAGGAAGATTATATATAGTTTGATTTTTTCGGAGAGTTTCCCAATCTCTATAGGGAATTAAAGTTTTAGATCCAGTGTCAGATTTTATACCGTCTATTCGTTTTTCGAGACCTTCACTAATGAAAATTTGAGCTGGAACATTTGGCATTATATTTAGAATATAGAAAGCCAAGCATAAAAGATAAACAAAATAATGAATATATTTTTTATATTTAAATTAATACCTTATATTATATCTTTTATGCGATTCTCATTCATAGATTTATTTTCTGGTGTTGGCGGCTTTCGTATTGCCATAGAGAAATTAGGTGGAAAATGCATTGGATTTTCTGAAATTGATAAGAATGCTATTGAAGTTTATAGAGATAATTTTAACTCCAAAGAAGAGATATATTTAGGCGACATTACTAAGATAGAAAAATTACCTAAAGCCGATATTTTTGTTGGAGGCGTTCCTTGTCAGGCTTGGTCAGTTGCAGGAAGTAAAAAAGGGTTTGATGATCCAAGGGGTAAACTTTGGGAAGATTGTATTCGTCTTGTTAAAAAATCTAAACCTAAGGCTTTTATTTTTGAAAATGTAAAAGGTCTTTACGATCCTAGAAATAAAAGTTCGTTAAATCTTATTATTAATGAATTTAAAAAAAGTGGTTATAATGTTTTTCATAAACTTCTAAATGCTTATGATTTTGGATTACCACAAAATAGAGACAGAATTTTTATTGTTGGTTTTGACAAAAGATTTAAAATAGATTTTAATTTTCCATTACCAAAAGACAATGCAATACCACTTCATAAAATATTTAAAGATATAACGTTTAATAAGGATCATCTTCAAAAAAAAACTTTTTTACCTAGAGATTTGTTTGGGGAAAGAGTTCCTGCTTCTAGAAATAGATTTCAAAGAAAAAATGAGCTTAACGATTTTTTTATTTTTTGCGATACTAGAAATGGACATTCAACCATTCATTCATGGGATATTAGAAAAACTTCCCAAAAAGAAAAAAATATTTGTATGACAATTTTAAAGAATAGAAGAAAAAAAACATATGGAGAGTGGGATGGAAATCCACTTTCTTATAAAACTTTAAAAAAATTAATTCCTAATTTACATAAAGAAGACCTAGACAAGTTGGTTGAGAAGGAAATATTAGTTCAAGAGCAAGATGGAAGGTATGAACTTTATCACACAAAAAATTCTGCAGGCATAGATGGTGTTTATAGAGTTTTTTTACCTCAGTCTGAAATTTTCTCTACTATTACAGCAACTGAAAATAGAGACTTTATTGCTACAAAATCTCTCTCAGGAAAAAATCCTGATCAATATAAAACGAAGTTCATAGAAGAAATTTATTTAAAGAAGCAATTTAGATTAATAACAGGCAGAGAAGCCGCAAGATTACAGGGTTTTCCTGAAACCTTTAAAATCCATAAAAATGAAAAAATTGCAAAGAAACAATTCGGGAACGCGGTACCAACCAATGTTGTGTTTGAGGTTGCAAAGAATATAATTAATTCTTTGTATGAAAAAAAAGCCACTTCTTAAAAAAAAAGCTCGTAAAGAAATAGAAGATATTATTGAAAGTACTTTCGAACAAAAGGCAAAAAATTATTCTCCAGAAAGTGACTATTCTCCTTTTCTTGATGCATTAATTGGAAAAAAAGAAAGACAAACTTATTCGTTTTATATTTCCGTCGCAACAACACTAGGTATGTCAGTTAATGAGCAAATAGCAGTTGTCATTGCAAATAGTTATGGAAGAAAAGCGATAAGACAATATAAAATTCCTCATTCCATTACCGAAGAGACAGATAATCAAATTAGTCAACTTCATAGAAAAATTGTTACGAAACAATTGAAAGCAGATAAAATTGAGCATGCCGAATTAATAAAATCTTTTGCCCAACCGAGCGCTAATAACAATTCTGACGAAGATAAAACAGTTGATGTGTTTATTGATTTTAAAGATGGAACTTTGGCATTTATAGATATCACCTCACCAAAACCAAATATTAAAGAATTTAAAGAATTAAAAAGAAAATTATTAAGATGGACAGCTATTGGTTATGCGAATTATGAAAAAGCTAAAAATATTGAAGCAATTTTAGCAATGCCTTACAATCCTTATTATCCTCAGGATTATAGTCGATTTTCAGGGAATGATTTTATTGATTTTAAAAATTATGAAGCAAGAGTTCAAAGTGACTTTTGGAACTGGATAGCGGGTGAAGATATATTTGATGATTTGTTAAGTATTTTTGTTGATAAAGGAAAAGCAATTCAAAAATTAATTAATCAAAAATTTATAAAAACTTAAATTTTATCCTATAAATTCTTATACGATTTTTGAAATTATCTTTTAAAATTAAGGGTTCTAGGTGAGGTTGACAAAGAGGTGGTCAGCGGCATATCATGTGCGTATTGCTAAATTTTTTTTAGCTTTAGTTACATAGTTACTCCAAACTATGCGGCCTTAAATTTTTACCAGTTTCTGGTGGCCCATAAATTACTAAACATTTTGATCGCGAAAGCGTTAGCCATGTGGGTTGCGCGTTTGGATTAAATTATTAAGGAGAAACTATATGACGAAGCTAAAAGTAGTCTCTAACAATAAGGTTAGAGCTAATAGAGAAAACGCTAAGAAGAGCACTGGCCCTAGAACCTCATCTGGAAAAGAGAAGGTTAGTGGCAACGCTTTAACTCATGGCTTAACAGCAGAAAAACACGTGATTATTGGCGAAAGTATTGAAGAATTTAATACTTTTAAAAATAGCATGTTTAAAGTGTACGAACCTTTTGGCGCGTATGAAGAGGAAATCTTTATAAAACTCGTGGAGTTATTATGGAGATTAAGAAGAGTTGGTTTGATTGAAACAGGAATTTTCGGAAATGAAATTCTCGAATATGATTCTGACAAGTACAAACCTGCAGCTTCTATCAGCATAACTCATTCTGACTTTAAAGAAGGTGATCAGAATAAAGTTCTAAAAAATCAATCTTTAATAGGAGTGGCATTCACAAGAGATTCCAATGCAGGAAGTTCTTTGCTGAAGCTAAATACTATTGAGGGAAGATTAATTGGTAGGGTTCAATTGTTTGAAGATCTTCTTTTAAAAGCACAGAAAAAAAGAAGAA
>Ga0209188_1002455_pt1 | contig 13671 bp, 8 predicted proteins | sample C_130625_EF_Meta_FD_187307 | JGI IMG/M metagenome (GOLD analysis project Ga0209188, IMG submission 187307) | Freshwater microbial communities from Lake Croche, Canada to study carbon cycling - C_130625_EF_MetaG (SPAdes) (version 2) | ecosystem: Environmental > Aquatic > Freshwater > Lake | place...
TTTCATTAATGCTTATTTTTGCACTCCCCTAAAAAGGCGGTTAGAATTGGTAGCTCAGTTGGTAGAGCAATACACTTTTAATGTATGGGCCCTGGGTTCGAGTCCCAGCCAGTTCACAAAGCTTCGACGAAAGTCGGAGCTTTTTTTATGCGCAGTCGTGAAAAAAAGCCACGAAGTGGGCAATTTTAAGAATTAGAGGTTTTAATAGCTTGCTATTATAAACAGACAAGGCTTTAAATTGAACGAGCGAAGCGAGTGCTTTATTGAGCGGATAATCAAGAAAACAGCTTCTATGTATCTGAAGTAAGCTTTGGGTAAGGACGCCATTCAGGGATGTCGGCGCAATGAAATGAAGCCGACAATCCCTCATTGCAAAACTCCGAAATCTTACGAAATCGGAGTTTTTTTATGCCCTTTGTGGCAGGTTTTTGTAGTCTTTTGTACTGTTTTTTGTGGCTCTTCTTAGGGTTAATTTTCTTTATATTGACAATTTAAATGTATAATCATTAAAATAAATAACTAAGTGAAGGTGTAAAATAACCATTACTTGGAATAAAATTTATATAACTTTCTGGAGTCAATTGTTTAAAACCAAAACCAAGTTGCAATGCCCCTTTATTTAAAGAAAACTTGTACCCAATTTTGCCAGCAAATGAATAATTATAAGGTGCATTTATCGATATCCCATGTCTTTCAAATTGAAAAACTCCATAATTTAAATTAATAAATGGGGAACTTCTATTTTTACTTGTGTAACAAAAGAATTCTGAGCTTAAAGTAAAGAAATTAAAAAGATCAATTTTTGTATATTCAACCCCTAAACCTAAAGCAAATTGTTCATTAAACTTATACCCCTTTATAAATTTAAAAGAAATTGGACTTGTGTAATAATTTTTATATGAATATTGTCGATTGAATGGATCAAAATACTCATCTTTAAAAATACCACGCTCACTGTTATAGAAAGAACTTATTTCAAATAAATTCAATACCCTATTCTTAGGGCTAAAATATTTTACTTTATTAGTGTCTATAATTTTAATTTTACTGCCATTAAACAAATCCTTAGATCCATTTTCATATTTTATTAATAAAATATCCTTAATTAATAAGGTATAAATCGGGCCATCTATATTTTCAAATTTCTTGTATTTAACTTCAGAAAGTGTGATTTCGATAACCTTGGCTCTTATATCCTCCCCATTCTTTTTTATTATTAGATCCTGCCCTAAAGCAATGAATGAAAAAAGCGAAAGAAATAAAGTGGTTAATATATATTTTTTCATTTTTTTTATTAATTGATTGACTGATAATTGCAGTCATTGTGAAGCGGGATTTAATTTTATTTTTTTTATTAATCGGATGAAAATTATTCTTTTTTATTTAAAATATCTTTAATTTGTCTCTTAAATTCTTTTTCAGAAATTGATCCATTCTTTTTAAGATTTAAGAGTTTTTCTACTTTCTCTTCGACAGTGCCACTACTTTTGTCTTCGGCTAATTCCGATTTAAATTTATTATTTATAAAAATTTCATTTTCATTAAACTTAATATAATCTAAAGTATGAAAGTTTTTAACCTCCCAATTGTAGAATTTAGTTTCAATACCACTTATACGTGCTGCATTATAAGTATATTTTACAAACTCAGACATAAAAAATCTTCTTCTTCTTTGATCTGCAAGATGAAATAAAATAGGAGCAATAGGTGCAAGACTTAAAGTAGTAGCAGAAATAGGACCAACTGCAACTAAATAGATTGCAAAAGGAACAAAACTAGTTACAATAGTTAATTTAATACTTTGGGCATATTTTTTTCTATACAATGAAGCTGAATCAAACTGCTTCTTTAAAATTGGATTAATATCAGTTTGTTGCTGGAAGCTACTACTTTCTTTCATTTTATTATATACTGAAGCCCAATTAGTATAAAAAGCAGCAGAATTTCTAACTAGTGAATCAGGTATATTAAAATCATTTTGAGAATTAACATGAAATGGAATAAGGAGAATTAAAATTAAAATATACTTCATGTTTAACATTTAAGTGGATAATAGGAAATTAGACCGTGCCGAAGATAATTAATTAATCTAGAAAATAAACTCAGTATAAACAGCCATTTTAGACTTATTTATTTAGTAATTTGAGTGGAATTCAGTTCAAAAATTGAAAAAGAATAATAAATTAAATGTGGCTCGTCTTTGGGTTGATTGTTTTGATTATCAATCTAATACAGTGATAATTGCAGAGTTAGTTTTAAGAGGTCGGCCCCAGCCAGTTCACAAAGCTCCCCGAGAAATCGGGGGGCTTTTTTTATACGCAGTTGCGAAAAAAAGCCACGAAGTGGGCAATTTTAAGAATTGGAGGTTTTAATAGTTTGCTATTATAAACAGACAAGGCTTTAAATTGAACGAGCGAAGCGAGTGCTTTATTGAGCGGATAAGCAAGAAAACAGCTTCTATGTATCTGAAGTAAGCTTTGGGTAAGGACGCCATTCAGGGATGTCGGCGCAATGAAATGAAGCCGACAATCCCAGCAATAAAGTACAAATACGTTAATTCCTTATTTATTTATCTCCTACTATTGACAGAAGTAACAAAATCTAATATTAGAATAATAATCTAATATTCAGAATAATATTCTAATTTTACAAATAGTGCGCAATGGTAATAATCTCTAAGTCCATACTTAATATGTTTGCCGAAGGACATCCTGAAAGTAAAGAGGCGTTATTAAACTGGTATCTAAAAGTTAAAAATGGAAATTGGAGTAATTTTCATGAATTGAAAAACAGTTTTAACTCAATAGATGCTGTTGGGAATGATAGATATGTATTTAATATCAAAGGGAATCAATATCGATTAATCGTTTTGATCATATTTGAAACAAGAACACTGTTTATATTATTTATTGGAGCGCATGAAAAATATAATAAAATAGATGCATCTAAAATTGAATATAAAAAATAATAAAATGAAAATAGAAATAAAATCAAAAAAAGAATACCATGAAATGATGGTAGAGATATACAATTTGATGAATAAAGGAGAAGGGAAGCTTACTAAAATAGAATCGTTAAAATTATCAAAAATGGCAATAGCCGCTGAATTATATGAAGAAAATATTTTAGGACTTAAGCCATTAAAAGAACCCGAAACTATTTCTGAATTAGTTGAACTTAAATTATTTGAACATAAAATGACACAGGCTAGATTAGCAGAAGAAATGGGTTTGGCTAAATCGAAAGTCTCAGAAATACTTACCGGAAAACGAAAGGCAGATATTTCTTTTTTAAAAGGAATTCACAAAGTTCTGAAGATTGACGCTGAACAATTATTAGACATAATATAAACACAGCCTCCCCCGAGTACTCGGGGGAGTTTTTATATGCCCTTGTGGCACGTTTTTGTACCCTTTTGTACTATTTTTTGTGGCTCGGTTGGTGACTAGCTATAGCTTGACCATTTTAAATTGATAGTAGATCTTACCATCATTCGAACTCACTTTAAGAATATAAGTTCCACCTGATAATTGACTCAAATTTATTGGCATACCAGGAGTCAGATTTTGCATACTTGCCTTTTTCATACCCGTTGCTACATCGAAAACCTCTAAGTTTAATCTCTGATAACCTTTAACTACGAAATCGAAGTTCAATTGATTGATAAATGGATTTGGTGCAAGCTTTATGAACTCATCTGAACTTAGGTTAATCATATCTGTTACTAAGTAATAGTAAGATGCACTAGCCGAACTTAGACATCCATTAATATTAGCTTTTGCAGTATAAGATCCGCCTATTGTTGGTTTTATCTTTTGTAAAGTATCTGATAATTGAAAGCCATCCTTAAACCATAAATTTTTATTACCAGTTGAAGTAAGAAAATTTGAAGAGTCTCTTGATAAAGTTGGGACCAAAGGGATTGGATTTACTAAAATTGTAGTATAAATAGATCCATTTTTACAACCGTTAGAATTTGTAACTGAATCGGTATAATTCCCAGAAGCATTTGCAATGTAATTAACTCCTGTTGCACCACTAATCGCTTTGCCATTTAAATACCATTGGTTTCCTGTAGTTGCATTTGATTTTAATGTATCAACACCTCCTTGACAAAAACTTGTAGCATTTAGTGATGTAATGATTGGAGTTGGTGGTGATGGGTTTACTTTAATCGTAGTTGCAGAACTAACTCCACTACTACATCCACTATTGATTGCAACAACTGTATAATTCCCAGAAGCATTTGCAATGTAATTAACTCCTGTAGCACCCTGAATTTTATTTCCATTTAAATACCACTGGTTACCAGTAATTATATTTGATTTTAATGTATCAACACCTCCTTGGCAAAAACTTGTATCATTTAATGAAGTAATGATTGGCGTTGGTGGTGATGGGATTGCTGTAATTGTCGTTGCAGAGCTAACTCCACTACTGCATCCACTATTGCTAGCAACAACATTATAATTCCCAGAAGCATTTGCAATGTAATTAACTCCTGTTGCACCACTAATCGCTTTGCCATTTAAATACCATTGGTTTCCAGTTGTCGCATTTGATTTTAATGTATCAACTCCTCCTTGACAAAAACTTGTAGCATTTATTGAAGTAATGATTGGTGTTTGTGGTGATGGGATTGCTGTAATTGAAGTTGCAGAACTAACGCCACTGCTGCATCCACTATTACTAGCAACAACTGTGTAATTTCCAGAAGCATTTGCAATATAATTAACATCCGTTGCACCACTAATTGGATTTCCATTTAAATACCATTGGTTGCCAGTAGTTGCGTTTGATTTTAATGTATCAACAACTCCTTGACAAAAACTTGTAGCATTTATTGAAGTAATGATTGGTGTTTGTGGTGATGGGATTGCTGTAATTGTAGTTGCAGAACTAACGCCACTGCTGCATCCACTATTACTAGCAACAACTGTGTAATTTCCAGAAGCATTTGCAATATAATTAACATCCGTTGCACCACTAATTGGATTTCCATTTAAATACCATTGGTTGCCAGTAGTTGCGTTTGATTTTAATGTATCAACAACTCCTTGACAAAAACTTGTAGCATTTATTGAAGTAATGGTTGGTGTTGGAATTGGAGTATTGCAATTTGAAATCTTAATTATCTTTTGTCCTTCCAAATTAACAACGTATACGTCATTTTTTTTATCAACCGCAATGGATTGATTATAAATATAACTAGATTGATCTACATAAATCTGCGTTATAATGCCATTGGAATTTATTTTACTAATTGTATTATTTCCAGTCTTTGCAATGCAAGAATAAATATTTCCTAATTGATCCATTACAATCGCAATCTTATTTGCTCCATTACCCAATGTTGCCCATGCTTGTGTTACAACACCAGATGGAGTAGTAATTTTACTAATTGTGCTATTCCCATTATTTGATGTATAAAGATTACCTGACTGATCTATTATTATTCCACTAGGAATAGCATCTGAAGCCAAAGTAGCCCATGCTTGCGTTACAGCTCCAGTCGAAGTGATTTTACTTACTGTATTGTTACCATTTGCAGTGAATAAATTACCCGAACCATCAATTACAATTGAATATGGCTTAGCTCCAGAAGCCAAAGTAGCCCATTCTTGTGTAACAATACCCCCAGTTGTTATCTTACTGATTGTGTTATTAGTTGTATTAGCAGTAAAAACATTACCTGAATTATCAATTGCTACTCCGCTTGGATATGCACCAGTAATCAAAGTAGCCCATTCTTGTGTAACAGCCCCTGCAGATGAAACCTTACTAATTGTATTATTTGAATTGTTAGCAGAGTATACATTTCCTGAACCATCTATTGCAAGTCCTAATGAACCTGCACCTGAAATTAAAGTAGCCCATGCTTGTGTAACTGCCCCTGCAGATGTAACTTTACTGATTGTACTGTTACCATTTGTAGTGTATAAATTACCTAAAGCATCTATTGCTATATTTGAGAAATAAGTAATAGTATTAGTAGCAAGAGTAGCCCATGCTTGTGTTACAATTCCAGCTGATGTAACTTTACTGATTGTATTGTTACCTTGATTTAGCGTATAAATATTACCTGAACCATCTATAGCTATACTCCATGGATAGGCATTATTAGCAAGAGTAGCCCATGCTTGCGTCACCACTCCAGCTGATGTAACTTTACTGATTATATTATTACCATTTACTGTGTATAAATTACCTGAAGCATCTATTGCTATATCAATTATTGGATTTGTAGATAAAGTAGCCCATGCTTGTGTTACAATACCTGCTGATGTAACTTTACTGATTGTACTGTTACCATTTGCTGTGTATAAATTACCTGAAGCATCTATTGCTATAGCATTAGGATTCGTAGATAATGTAGCCCATGCTTGCGTCACCACACCAGCTGATGTAACTTTACTGATTGTATTATTAGAATTGTTAGCAGTGTATACATTTCCTGAACCATCTATTGCTATGTCAATAGGATTAGCACCATTTTGTAGACTTTGATCATTGCCACTTGCTAAAGTAGCCCATACTTGATAATTACCCCCAGATGGTGTCACTTTACTAATTGTATTATTCCCTCGATTTGCTGAATATATATTACCTGAACCATCAATTACTAATTTGATAGGAGATGATGAAAGTTTAAGTTTTGCCCAATTTATATCTGCAACTCCAGAAGAATTTACAAAACTAACAACACTGTTATTATTATTAGTATATATATTATTAGCATTATCAATTGCTATGGCTTGAGTTTGAATTCCTTGAATAGTTTGTGTAACAGAACCTAAAGGTGAAATAGTAGCCAAGTTATAATTAAAGGATACATTTAAATTACCATTGTTATCAATGGCAATAATTTTGGGATTTACTAGCTTTGGCAATGCTGCCCAGACTTGAGTAACCAAACCCGATGAAGTTACTTTACTGATTGAACTATTACTTTCATTTGCAGTATAAATGTTTCCTGAACCATCTATTGCTAAATCTAAAGAATAAGAATCACTGGCTAAAGTAGCCCATGCTTGCGTCAACACACCCGTTGAAGTTACCTTATTAATTTTAGTTGGTTCTAATATATAAATATTTCCTGTGCCATCAATTGCTATTCCAGAAGGCCTAGTGCCTGATGCTAAAGTAACCCAAGCTTGATTAACAACTCCCGTAGAAGTTACTTTACTAATTGTACTATTAAATGAATTTGATGTATAAACATTTCCTGATCCATCTATTGCCATTTCATCAGCACCAACACCCGAAGCCCATGTTTGGGTTACTACTCCCGTGGATGCTATTTTACTAATTGTACCGTTACTCCAGTTTGTTTTGTATACATTTCCTAAACCATCAATTGCTATGCGATTGAATGAATTATCAGTAGCCAGAGTTGCCCAAGCTTGAGTAACAAGACCTGCTGGTGACACTTTGCTAATTGTACTATTTCCTTGGTTTCCAGTATAAACATTTCCAGAAAAATCAATTGCAATTCCATAAGGTCTAGCATTTGATGCTAAAGTAGCCCATACTTGAGTAACAACTCCCGTAGAAGTTACTTTACTAATTGTATTAATTGCATTATTACTAGTGTAAATATTTCCTGAACCATCTATTGCTATTCCTACTGGAATAGCATCATTAGCCAGTGTAGCCCATGCTTGAGTAACAACTCCCGTAGAAGTTATTTTACTGATTATATTTGATGAAACAGCATATACATTTCCAAGTCCATCAGTTACTACAAGAGATGGTCTATACCGAGAAAAAGTCATCCAAGGATCAGTAATTGTTTGAGCTTTTAAATTGGTAATAGTTAAAATTATAACTAACCCAATTGAGCTAAAAATTTTACGAAGAAAATTTATCATAGAACTAATTAAAATTTCTCATTTTGCATTTAAGTAACCAAAAGAGTAAAGAAACTGATTGTCTCCCCCAAGACAATCTGATGTTAAATCATATTATCAAATAAATTATTATGTTAATTAGTTTTTATTAATGATGAGGATGAAATTAAACTCCTACTTTTATAATGTTAATATTTAGGTTTTCTTATAGTAGCGATTATATATATTTTTATTTTTTTAAATTAAATTTTTATATTTCAATATTTTACATATAAGGTTTTATTTTAATTACTAATATTATATCATTATTTAATGTAATCTTTTAATAGGTTTGAATTATCAAACCTATTTTTGAAACATGAAAATGATACTTAATGTGTTTTTAGGTTTAGTACTGCCTTTCTTAGTAAAATCTCAGTCTTTTACAATACCCACAAATCCAAGCCTAGCTTATTTACTTAAAACAAAAAATGAGATTAGCACGATTAATAAGACAGAAAAATTGGTACTGTTTCCATTAAAATTTTCAAATCAACAAGTACACTTTAATTTAATTAAAAATAAAAATGGCTTATTTGCCCTAATTGATGGGACAGGTCAAGTATATAAAGCAACACCAAAAAATAAAACAAAAATCCAATTTGATAGAATAGACTCCACTTACTTTTTTGGCAATAATTTTAATGCAATTAAATTCTCCTATGATGGTATAATTTACTCTTTTGGAGGATATGGATTTTGGAGTCACCATGGTGAATTATCACATTTCACACCTGGCTCAGAATGGTCTATAGATAAAATAAATAAAAAATATAAAACTACCAATTGGGTCTTTAATTATCTACCAAAAAAATCCAAAATATACTATGTTGAGTTTCCGTATAAGGATGAGTCAACTAATGATGTAGAAAATAAAACTTCAGTAGTAGAATTTAATATCTTAACAAAAGAAAATACCTTTTTAGGAAAATTAAATGATATTTTAAAACTTCAAAACAGTTATTTAAATATTAATATACCTGCTATTGAAGGATATCTTATAGCAAGTGGTAATGAAATGATATTATTAAACTTTTCAAAGAATAAAGTTTATAAACTTATTAATTCAAAAATTAAAGAAGAATTAATAGGTAAAGCTGGCTTAGAATTACAAACCACATTCGAGGATGAGGGTAAAATATTTTATACATATAATAATGATACTACACTTAGATCCATCTCAATTTCTATGGCTGATTTTGTCGAAGAACCCTACCCCCTTTATATTCCTGAAATAAATATAAAATTTGTTTATATAATAATTATAGTTGCTTTTTTAATTTCTTGTGCCATTATCTTAGTTATTCTTTTTAAAAGAAAATCTATGAAGAGTAAAATTAAAACTGACAAAGAGGAAACCTATAGTGTAGATTTTAATAGCAATGAATTCAATTCAATTGAAATAAATCTCATTAACAAACTCATTGAAAAATCAAATATCGACTCTCATTTATCAGTTGATGAATTGAATAATATTTTAGGTATTAAAAAGAAAACTATTGAAATTCAAAAGCGAGTTCGAACAGAAGCAATCAATAGAATCAACCATAAATTCAATATAAATTTTAATTTAGAAACTAAATTTATTGAGCGTACTAGATCTAATGATGATAAACGTTATTTTAACTATATCATTAATAAGAAAAATGCTAACATTTACAATAGATATTCAAAATAACCGTTGCCTTATAATCTTAAAATTAGAAAATCCCCCAAGCATTCAGCTCAAATAATCTAAGGTTATAGACTTATTTGACTCATATCAATGCGTAGGGGATATTGGCGCAATGAAAAAAAAAGGCAACACGATGTGTTGCCTTAAATGCCTTTAGATTAGATCCGTTCGAGCATAGGTGAGGTTTTTGTACCAAAACCTCACTCAAAGAGCAAATTATGCTATTGAACCAACCAATCAGTGTATCCACCAGAAGTAGTGCCTAACTTATTAGATTCTTTATTAATTTCTTTCATCTTGTCATTAGCAGCTTTACCAAAATCATTCAAACTTCCATCTTGCTTATAATATTTATTTCTGTCTGCCTCATTTTTAAAAATGATTATAAGGCCTACTTTATTTTCATTTTCTCCTCTAATATGTTTTAAAATATGCACTTCACAGTTATAAGTTTTTGATAATGCTGGCGCCCATTTTTTATTTTGGAAATCAATAAATTCTTGCATAGTAGTCTTTCCATTTAGTTTAACGGTAAAACTATGCAAACCAATTAAACTGCCTTTTGGCAAAGATTGACTAAATGCAGATAAGCTAAAAATAGCCATAACCGTAAATAAGAAAATTTTTTTCATTTGTTTTATTTTTGATGAAACATTAAAATAAGTAAATATTTTATATATTAAAAATAAATTATTGTTAATAACTAAATATTTTTAATTTAAATAGATTAATGTTATTTTTTGTAAGAAAAAAGGGGAAACATTGAAAAAAATATTAATAATATTAAATGTTTAATAATTGGAATTATTTTAAAATAAATATTTAAACAAATCGCAATGTCAGTTTGCAGCTTATAAGAATTTTCGATTGGTTAATAGCATAAAAAAACCACCCTCGTTTTGGAGAGTGGTTTTTTAAGTACTTTATATCTGTCTAATAAGCCTGCATTCGCAAGAAAGCGAAATGCAACCAATCACTAAATGAATTATCTAGTCAAAGATTGAATAGCTTGTATTCTAATATCTTTATAAAAAATTTCAGCCCCTTCGGATTGTAATTGAATTTGGCCTTTATTCAAAGTACTCAATGTACCATTGTCCCACTGTTGAGAATTCTTTAAATGCATTACAACATGGCCATTCACCATATGTATACTTTCATTTCCAAAACAATATAAATCTATTACATTCCAATTCCCTGAAGGATTTTCAAAATCACCCTCTTTAATACAATGTCTGCCATATTTGGAATGTTCTCCAAATATGATTTCAGGCGAATTTACATCATAAATAAAAGTAGAATCGTTGATCAGTTTTGCGCTAATTGTTTCCCAACCTCCTGCAACGCCCCAATAATCACCACAATTGCCTTGTTCAATTTGAAACTCTTGTGAACGTTTCCAAAAACCAAAATCTGCTCCGTCATTACCTACACAATGATATAATAAACCACTATCCATTTTTTTACCTTTTTTATTAGCCCATTGTTGCTTTCCCCATTTAAACTTTAATTGAAGATGATAATTGCTAAATTTAGCCTTACTAGTTAATGCACCAAAATTTTCACCAGATATACGAATTACTTTTTCGTCATTATTTAAACTAACTAGTGAAAATACATTTTGGGGATCTTTATTAAACCCAATTGGGCTTCCTATAAACCCATTTTTTTGGTAGTCAAATTTTGGACCTAAATAAGTATCCCAAGCATTAAGATTTTTACCATCAAAAAGATTGATCCAAGGTGAGGGTGTACTAATTTTTTGGGCGCCATAAAAAGAGATAACTACCATCAATAGAAGGCAGTTTTTTAAAAACGATTTTAGAGAATACATAAGCGTTAAATTTAATGCTAAACTGAATTTAATACATTAACCTAACATGTCCAACTTAAAACAACCAAGACTTTGGGTCTTAGCTCATTTTGTTCTGTAAAACAAAAATGTTTTTAAACAATAGCCCTTGCCTCACCTACTTTTTCTTGGGAAATTCCCGTAGAATTCACTGTATCATATTGGATATAAACGCAAAACCCCGAAATCTTACGAAATCGGAGTTTTTTTATGCCCTTTGTGGCACGTTTTTGTGCTCTTTTGTATTGTTTTTTGTGGCTCGTTTGAAGTAGATACTTTAATAAAAAAACCACCCTCGTTTTGGAGAGTGGTTTTGTTCTTTATTAAATTGTCAAATAATTAAATGATTAAAAAGATCTAATAGCGCGAACATAGGGTAAGCCGGACTTATTGGCGTAGTCGAACTGAAGGCCAGTGGCGAAAAACAGGCCCCACGCGTTATTATTGTTGACCTCCGAAGAACTCCAATAGTCCCAATTCGCAAAACCACCAATTGCAACTCTATTTAAGTATAATTTATTCAACTCGTCCTTACTTGGTAAAAACCAATCTGTATATCCTCCTCCAGCATAGGCTCTTGCCAATCCTGCTGCATAATCAGTAGCTGTACCTCCTTGACTTGTAATAATTGTATTTGTATTAGATAAACCCGTTCCAATTGCAGTTCCTGTTGCTCCTGTGGTGGTATAAGAACCATTATACCACTGAATTCCTCTACCTTGATCTGAGGTTGCCGCTATTAAACCATGTTGTATAGCTGCATCATATCCTAGATCTCCTGGTTGTAAAATATAAGCAACAATTCCGCCTTGGTAACTATCCCCAATTGATAAGAAATTACTAGTAGTAAAAGTTATTTCATTACCATAACTAGTTCCTGCACTATTAGTTGCGTAAGCTTTTACATAATAAGTTGTATTACGTGTTAGCCCAGTAATACTAGAAGTAAAACTGCCATTAATAGTCCCATCAGAAGTATGACTTCCAGTAACAGATGCTGTACCAGAATTGACACTCCAGCAAACACCTTCTGCAATTATATTATCACCGCCATTTGATGAAATATTACCACCACTTGAAGCGCTAGTAGGAGTTATAGATGTTATTGCAGTGGTTGTGATAACAGGTATAGTAACTGACGTTGTAGTAAATGTTATTTCATTACCATAACTAGTTCCTGCATAATTAGTTGCATATGCTTTTACATAATAAGTTGTATTAGGTGTTAGCCCGGTAATACTAGAAGTAAAACTGCCATTAATAGTCCCATCAGTAGTGTGACTTCCAGTAACAGACGCTGTACCAGAATTGACACTCCAGCAAACACCTTCTGCAATTATATTATCACCGCCATTTGATGAAATATTACCACCACTTGAAGCGCTCCTAACACCGATGGATGTAATTGCAGTGGTTGTAATAACAGGTAATGTAACTGCCATTGTAGTAAATGTTATTTCATTACCGTAACTAGTTCCTGCACTATTTGTTGCATATGCTTTTACATAATAAGTTGTATTAGGTGTTAGCCCGGTAATACTAGAAGTAAAACTGCCATTAATAGTTCCATCAGAGGTATGACTTCCAGTAACAGATGCTGTACCAGAATTGACACTCCAGCAAACACCTTCTGCTATGATACTACCACCACCATTTGATGAAATATTACCACCACTTGAAGCGCTCCTAACATTAATGGATGAAATTGCAGTGGTTGTAATAACAGGTAATGCAGCGGCTGCATCAGATCCAGTCATATTTACCCATTTAATTCCATTATAATATTCAGGTTCTCCATTTGTTCCACAATTTGTACAATAAATTATTAAACCTTGAACTGGAGAGGATATATTGGTCTTTTGTGCATATGTCATTCTTGGAGGTAAAAAACCTTGTGTAGTTGAACTCGCTTCTAATACTGCAGATGAGCTTACAGCAGTTGATGCACCAACTACTAATTTCCCATTGACAGTTGTGTTCGTTAATGTTCCCACACTTGTTAAACTAGAACCTGTAATTGTTGAATTTAAACTAGTGCCAGTTAATGTTCCAGCATCTGAAGATGCAGTTATTGTTATGTCTCCACTACCATCAAATGCAACACCATTGATATTTCTCGCAGTTGCTAATTTTGTTGCAGTTGCTGCATTTCCTGTAGTACTTAACTTAGTCAGAAGCGCCGAATCAGAATAAGCTTGTTTTGTATATTTACTAGTATCCGATGCATTTAATTTTAAAGCCAATCCAGCGCTAGT
>Ga0209188_1002458_pt1 | contig 13662 bp, 28 predicted proteins | sample C_130625_EF_Meta_FD_187307 | JGI IMG/M metagenome (GOLD analysis project Ga0209188, IMG submission 187307) | Freshwater microbial communities from Lake Croche, Canada to study carbon cycling - C_130625_EF_MetaG (SPAdes) (version 2) | ecosystem: Environmental > Aquatic > Freshwater > Lake...
CACACAGGGTGGAAAGTATATGTTCCGTGTGTATGATTCTGAACATAATTTTGTAGATTATGATTTACAACATAGTGACTTGCGTGTTACAATATGTGATGAGGATGCGTATTTCTATCTTGACTCAGTTTTAGACCACGCTCCTGCAACATTAGGACACGAAGAATGAACGAACAAATTAAAGAACTATATGAGCAAAGTCTAATCCGTGAGACGGGTAAGGACCACGCTGGCAATCCTATGCTGGTTATTAAACAGAACCCAGAAAAGTTCGCCGAGTTGATTGTAGCAGAATGTGTTGGTGTTTCGGATGATTATGTAAAGGGTTGCCTCTGCGAGGAACATAAAAATATTAAGCGTCCTCGAAGCACAATTGGTAGAAAGATTAAAGAACATTTCGGAGTTGAAGAATGAACGAACATATACCCACAGTAGATAGACACCCCTATGTGATATTGCGGGGAAGGCAAGTTCGATTGCGTAATACACATCCGGATGATCCCAGTAACAACCGAGTATTCGGTCCTAAGGAATGTGGTATGGTCAATAGGAATCATTATGATTTGTCAGCCTATGCATTCTCTGGCTGGCACCTTGCTTTTACGGATCTTCCCGAAGTGACACATAAAGAACATTTTGGAGTTGAAGAATGAAACTATCGGTTGTGGTTGAGCAAGATGGAAAAAGTAAAACAATCTGCACTTGGGAACACGAATATTGTGTTCTAACAGGCAAGGTCAAAGATGTTACCGAAGAGGTATTAACGGAGATTAACCGTAGGATTAAAGAACATTTCGGAGTTGAATGATGAATACTATTATCGTTCATATCTAACAATAATCTGTATGTAAGAGGTTTTTCCTCTTACAAGATAAGTATGTATATAATCTCACACTACCATGCTATATATAATCAATTCATTAGATGATCCGCTAATTCGATATCTTAAGGATGATCCGGTAAGACCTGAAATTCCTATAGAATTTCGAGTTTCAAAAAACACTGAAATTTTTGCATTAATAAAAGATAATATCCCTAGTGCTATTGTCTGTGTTGCATATATGGATTTTGTTCCTAAGGACTGTGAAGAATTATTCACCGCGCCTGCTGACCCGTCAGTTGCAGTTTTTTATACCATTTGGAGTTATGATCCAGGTGCTGGAAGAAACTTAATTATGGCTGCAAGAAATGCATTACCAGATAGAAAACCCAAAATTAAAAAATTTGTTACTCTCAGTCCACAAACTGAGATGGCAAAAAAATTCCATCTTAAAAATGGAGCAAGAGTATTTAGAGATAACTTAGAGTCAGTTAACTATGAATACGCTTAAATAATAACACGTGGCTGTGAGCAAATGGCAAAGCTCCAAAAATCATCCTACGATTTACGGGACAGGGTGAATCTAATTCCCCTTGTAGGTTCGACTCCTGCCGGCCACACCAATTTTCGATCCTTCGTCCAATGGATAGGATACGAGTCTTCGAAACTTGCGATGTTGGTTCGATTCCAACAGGATCGACCAATAATATGAAACAAAAATATATAGACCTTTACATGGACTGGGCAGAACGTGCTGCTCAACTTAGCCATGCTCGTCGTTTGCAAGTGGGCACAGTCATTGTAAAAAATGACAGTGTAATCAGTTACGGATATAATGGCATGCCTGCAGGATGGGATAATAACTGTGAAGACGAAAGTGTAGAACTATATTCCGGATACGAAGGTGCTATCCATAGAACTGTATTAAAAACTAAACACGAGGTATTACATGCTGAAACAAACGCAATTGCTAAATTGGCAAAAAACAACGGATCTGGTGACGGTGCTACTATGTTTGTCACCCATGCTCCATGTTTGGATTGTGCCAAACTTATATACCAAAGTGGCATTAGCCATGTTTTATATAGGAACGCTTATAGGGATTCTAGTGGTGTTACTTTCCTCGAAAAATCGGGTGTCCAAGTTACCCAAATAAATACTGTATAAACTACGTAGTTAATGGTATAATTATACCGGATAATTACGATTATACACTGGGGAATCCTATGGACAGTAGCTACGATTGGTCTATGCTTGATAGGGAATTATTAACAGAAATAACAGCATTGTCTGCTTATAATATTGTTAATCAACAATTAACTCCTGTAGAGTTATCTTCACGTATACGTAGTCATTTGCGTTTCTTTAAAGTTCCTGTAAATATAGTATCAATTTATCATAAAAATACTAGTAAAAATTCAGTGTGGGTAGGAGGACTATATTACAGTGGTAAAGACGAACTTGGGCAAAAGTCCATCACGGTGCGACTACAATATAATCCTACAGAGCAGTATGTCAAACTGAATAAACAAAAATTTCGTAGAATGTGTTTAGCCATTGCCGATACAATACTACATGAAATGATACACATGCGCCAATACAGACGCAGATGTTTTAAATCTATCCCAGGATACGAAAGCGTTGCAGAATCCAGCAAACAGAATGCTGAACAGATATATTTAGGGCACAATGATGAAATTGATGCCTATTCTTTTAATATTGCCTGTATGCTAGGCAATAAATTTAAAAACAATGTTAACCAGATTGTTGATTATCTAAACAAAGATTTGTCCGACAATAGATTAGAAAAAAATTCATATCGAACATATCTTAAAACATTTGATCATAATCACAATCACATTGTTATTAAAAAACTCAAAAAGAAAATAATGTATTATTTGCCCTATGCAAAATTAGGCAAACCCTATAAAACTTCCGACTGGTTAAAATCATAAAGAGTTGACACTGTTTAATTTTTAATATATACTTAATATAAGTTAGACAATATTTGTTTAACTATTTTTAAAGGAAATTATATTATGAAAAAATTAGCAATTGCTTCATTGTTGGCTATGGCCGCAATCTCAGCATCAGCAGTCGAAGTTGGTGTTACCGCTGCTCGTGATTATGCAGGTTCGGACCGTGATGCCTACGGTATTACTCTTGGCCAATCTTATGGCAAGTTGGGTGTAACTGCTGGCTTTGATCGTGCAACCAAAGGTGCAAACAATCAAGACCGTTACACAGTAGTCGGTAGCTACGATGTTGCTAAATTTGGTTCTGCAACAGTTGCAGTCAAGGCAGGTGGTGCATACATGAACAACCAAACTAGTGCAGACGGATATGCACTATTAGTCGGTGCTGGTGTTAGCATGCCAGTGGCTAACAAAGTCAGTGTTGGTTTAGATCTTACTCGTCAGTATGGTCAAGATCGTGTGAATACATTTGACGGCAATCGGTTGACTGCTAATGTCAAATACGCATTTTAATCAAATGTAAATTATTAAAAGGCTCCAATGCGGAGCCTTTTTTCTTGACTTTTTAATGAATTAACTGTATAATTTGCTTAAAAGCTGCTCAATATCTAATTAACCATCTAGTTAATTTAGATAATTACTAATACCTACAATAACAAAAGGATCATTATGAAATCAAAAGGTAAACTAAACATTCCCACCCGTCCTGCACCAACGCCCGCTCCTACATCTATTACAGAAACAAACAAACCAAAACCTCCCAGTATCATGATTGCAGTCCCAGCAATGGAAATGGTCAATGCAGAATTTGCACAACACTTGACCATGGCCGCTGCTCAAATGGTAGCCAACGGTATTCGAATTAATTGTGCATTTAATATTGGGTCAGTAATTACTATTGCCCGAAGAAATCTTACAGATATCTTTTTGAAATCAGACTTTGATTATATTTGGTGGGTCGACAGTGATATGAAATTTCCTATTGATACTCCTTTACGATTATTGGCAAGAAATAAAGACATTATAGGTGCAAATTATCGACGCCGCCGTTTTCCAAATGCAAACTTTACCGGAATGATGGGAAAGCCCGGCTCTTATTCAGAATTTCAAACTACTGATACAAGTCCTCCGTTAGAATTAATCGATGTTCTACCACACGGATGTGTATTGGTTAAACGTGCAGTTTATGAAAAAATTCCACAGCCACATTACTTACAAGAGTATGTTCCTGAATTAAATCTTGAAATTGGTGAAGATATTTATTTTTGCCAGCAAGCACAAAAAGCAGGCTATGAAATTTGGTGTGATCAAGAACTAAGTCGAGAGATTGCACATATTGGAATTTTTCACTTTAACTACAATCTCAGTGTTCAAAAATAATTTAAAGGAGTTTTATGTTTGAAAGTATCGAAATTCGTAAAGTAAAAAACGGAGTTATTGTTACGCTACGTAATGATGACGAGGATCAAGAGTACGTTTACGATACCGATCGTAAGGCTCTTAAATTTATAAAAGATTTGTTAGAAACAACACCTCCGCGTCAACAGGCATAATATGGAATCTATACTTGTAGTTCTCATCCTCTTACAGATTAAACACTGGTATATAGACTTTGTTAATCAATCCGATGAAGAAGTAACACACAAAGGTATCTATTTAAATTGGCAAGGAATGAAACATAGTTTAAAACACGGTCTTGCAACCGCATTAATCCTATTGGGATTTTTTGGAACAGACTATGCTACATTTGCATTTATACTCGGTGCTATTGATTATATTACACACTATCACATTGATTGGTGTAAAATGAACTACGGCAATCGAGATATTAATAATCCACTTTTTTGGAAACACTTAGGTTTAGATCAAATGGCACATCAATTAGTTTATATTGGGCTAGCTTACTTAATACTACCATGAAAACAGAATACAATATTAAAGACCAAGTATGGATACATCTTGGCGAAAGAAAACTTATCGAAGGACGAGTTGTAGACATTATTAATCTTGAACATCTAAACGAAGGCCACTCTAAAAATAGAGAACTCTACATTATTGAGATTGAAACAGGAATCGATGATATATACGAAGTAAGAACTTTTGATCAAATTAGTTCAACTGCGCGGGGACCAATTAATATTTTTAAAAATATTGAAGATTTTACAAAAAATAATCGATACTTAAAAAAGGTAGGAATGGTAACACCTCTTCCTATTGATTCAGTGCTGGATATTTTAAATGACGATGTTGATCCTACAACTGAAGAAATTCATGCTGCTTTAGAAAAATCGCAAAAAGATTCTACTCATAGTCCCTTGATAATTAAAGAAACTAAACCCAAGCGCCGTAATTATCCTCCTAGGAAGAAAAAGGTTTGAATACAGCACTTGATGATTTACAAGCAGTGATGTTCAAGTGGAAAGATCAAATTTCTGTGATTAAACCTACTCTGCATCGTAGAGCCAGAGGTCCTAACTATTGGTGGCGTCTACAACTTGTAGAAGAATTTGAAATGCGTGACGATCATCAACCTCCTTCTAATAAGTTAAACCAATGTATTGATTGGGTTGAAGAAAAATTAAAAACATGGCCCGACTGTCATCGTAAAGCATGGGACATGTGGGATTTTAAAAATCGACAAGAAGCTGAAAAATTTATTACCTTATTTCATTTATCATGGGATCGGTAAGATGTCGAGTTATTCATAAAGATGGACAAGAGATTGTAGAAGAAATTCACAAAGTTGTTGTTCATCGCTTTAGATTAAGTGATGTAGAAGATCCAGATTTATATGCTGCCGAACCATTATATCTATGGGAAAAAAGTGATGCTGGCAAATTTGTAATAGAACATGCTATAGATAAACCTGAATGGCATAGGAACATAGATCATGTGACATACAGTTATCACTATGTCATTACAGCAGAATTAGAAAAGAAAAAGTTAAGTGAATATTATCTAAGATGGGGTAAAGATGGAAACATATAAAAGAACTATAGTTAGAATGATAACATACAGGCTAACTGCTTGGGTATTTACTATTTTTTGGACTTACCTATTTATGGGAGATTTAGGAAAATCTACAAGTTTTGCAACTGCATTGCATGTGTTGTTAAGTATTGACTATTATATACACGAACGAATTTGGCTTAAAATTAAATGGGGTAAAGATGGGAGTAACAAGATTCAGTGAAACATGCAAAGTTAAGCAGGCTACTAACACTAGTAAAGTAGTTGATGCCGAAGTATCACTTGACAACAATACTAAAAGACATTATAATAGTATTATAGAAATTAGGGAGAATTATCATCGCACATCATTCAAATTATTGGTCTTGTTCACCACTGGCAGATTGGCTCCGTGGAACTAAAAAACTCAGCGTGGGCACTAGTGAGGAATGGGACAACTGGACTACTCAGGCACAGATGAAACATAACTTTCGCTATTGGCTAGCCGAAGAGGGTCTTAGCCATCTTCAAGATTTTGTAACATGGCCCATGAGGAAATTATATGATATCAAATACTACATTAATAATCGCTGGGTCAGTCGCACTCATTCCCTCACTGCTCATCCTCGTGATATTAAGCCGGGGCAATGGTGTGATGTTGGCAACCGTTTTCTCCCTTGTCTATTTAACGAGCTCGTTGACTTTGTAGAGGTAGAATCAGCATGGATGCACATTGCCTGGGGCAGTGCAGAAGACAAGGCAAAATATGCGGCTCCATTCTGGGCTACAGGATGGTGGCGTTGGAGAACTTGGCGTTGCCCACAAGCAGGTCTAGATCACCTTGACTGGGCAATGACACTAACCAATAATGACTGGTGTGAACCCAATCACCCAGAGTACGGCAAGCCTACCGGTCAGGCGCTACGTGCAAAAGAAATTAAAGAGTTGTATACTTGGTGGACAGTAACTTACCGCAACCGCCCAGATCCTTACGATGCTAGCGGTTGGAGTGCTCACTGTGATGCCATGCGTATCAAGTATCCAGGTAAGTTTATATCTAGCCTAAACAGCAAAGATCCAGCAGATCGCAAAGCCAGCGACAAGGCTCACAAACTGCTACAAAAAATTGAAGCAGCCTATGAAAAGGAAGAGACCGAAATGATGATCCGGTTGATCAAAATTCGAGATGCACTATGGACATAAAAATGAAAAATAAATTAAACAAATTAGATAAAGTTAACGAGTCATTTACAATTAATCGTTACGACAACGGTTTTATGATCGAAGTCGGCGGCCGAGACAAAGAGAATGATTGGAAAAACTGCAAAATTCTTTGCGGAACAGAAGATGAGTTATTTGAAGTAATTAAAGAAGCACTTGAACTACCATTAGCAGAGTAAATTATGACATCTAAAAAAATTACCGTTACTTTTGCGCCAGGTGCCTTTGACTCGTTTGAAGGCACACAGGAAGAGTTAGATAATTTAATGGCTGAAATTGTTCAAATGGCCGAAAGCGGTGAATTGATGGAGCAAGGTGAATTAGTTGATTTTGATCAACTAATTGAAGATGACAGTGAAATTGCTGATCATCTAACTGGTTTTATGTCTAATACTTCTACACGTATACTGCAATGAAAGAACAAACTCCAGCAGAAGGTATTCTAAAACGCAACGATTGGGGCGATGCAATAACCTATCAGATTGTTTGCGAGTGTGGAGACAGCAATCACGATCATAATATCTGGATTGAAGCTGATGATAGTATTACTGTTACTACTTACACTCAACAAAAATCAAAATGGTGGAGTATGAATCGGTGGCAGACTATATGGACATTGTTGACTAAAGGATATATTGAATACGAAGGTAGTATTATTATGTCCGAACAACAGGCATTAAATTATGCAGAAACTTTGAAAAAGGCTATCGAAGATGTCACTAAATTTAAATCTCAAAAAAGTAAGTAAATTTAGATTGTGGGTTCAAAATATTTGGATAGAAAATTCTGAAGAACATTCAAGTCTTGGTGAACTACCTTATTCAATGAATGATTATTTTAATCGATACAAGTATTGGCTCAAGAGAGAATATCGACATCGACATCAACATGACCGCAAGTAAAAGTCCCGATCGACATACCTTCCAAGTAGAAGGTGCAAAAAAACGTGCCGAGGAAAAAGGCAAAGAAGTTCCAGAACTTGAATTTTGGAAAACTGCCAAAGAACAAGATGATGCTAATCTGTTGGATCCTAAATGGCAAAAAGATAACATGGAATATGATCTACGTAGCACAGAATGGATTTTAGAAAAAGTTCGTGCTAGTGATACCTACGCTCAAAATTTGTATGCTGCCATGTGCAATAAAGAGTTCATAAAACTAGATGTTATGCCTATTCTTAAAGATCAACGGTGGAGTGCTAGTTGGCGACATGCTGGCGGTATTGTAGCTGACATGCGACAACAGGGCGACTACATTGATTGGTACTGTTCCGGCATAGGTGGTGGTCTCTCTGGCGATGAGGGAAAAAAATCAGGATATGTAGGTGAAGGTGTAGTCACTGACGAAATAACTAAAGATTTAAAAAGATTAGGTTGGCTTCCTGTAGACTACAAAGACGACGATACTTCTTCCATTTGACAGCAGGTCAACACATCTGTATAATAACTATTATGCAGACAACAAAGGCAACATAATGGTTACCGAAAAAACATCTAAACGAATCACATCTCAGTCTATCCGTGAGAATGCAAAACGTGATCTTAGCCCTAAATGGCAAGGTTCGGAGTCTTGGGACGACAATACTTTTTTAAGATATTTTCACTCTGCTATGAGTTACTATCGAATGGAATCTAGTGTTAAAGATCTTAAGCCTAAAATTATTGACTGGATGGCGTTAAACGATTATGACAAGAAAACTATTGCCGCTTTTAAGAAAACAAAAGATTCTCGATGCGGGCTTACAGTGGCATCAATTGCGGCTTGTCTTTTAAGAGGTATGCCGGCAGTTCATTCAGGGTTTAACAACGGCCGAGATACTAAAGAATGGTTAAAAAAAGAACTGGCTAAAATTATTGACGAAGGCAAAGACGACGTCGACGATACTGCGGTTACTACAAAAGTTGTCAAAACAGTAGCAGTTGTTCCAAATATTCAAGAACGGATTCGAGAACAAGCTGGTCAAATGAGTGAAGAGATTGATGCCGCAATTGACAGCTGGATTATGGATCCAGAAGCATTTGATCCTAAAGCATTCAAAATGGTTAGTCTGTTACGTGGTAAAGGTGCTAAGGCTGCACAGGCACGTTATATAAAAACATTCTTTGTTCGTGGGCAAAATGAATTGTTAGAGTTGTCCGGAGGCAATGCTAACGAACAATTAAAAGAATCATATAAACATGTGAGTCGTAAGAATGTTAAGAAGCTGATTGAGTTTTATGCCGGTATCATGTCTGCTTGTGATCAAATTGCAGCAGAGGCTAAAGTTCTTAAAAAGCCACGTGCTAAGAAAATTAAACCTGCAGAAGAAATTGTTTCAAAAGTTAAATTTAAAACAGTAGATGACAAGCTAGGTGTAGTGTCAATTCCAGCAGTTGGATTGATAGGAGCACAGTCAGCAATTGTATATAATTCTAAAACACGTAAGATTGGAATTTATATTGCAAAGACATCAGCAGGACTAAGTGTCAAAGGCACAAGTATTATTGATTTTACTGAAAAGTCAATGCAAAAAACTTTACGAAAACCAGCAGAGCAAATTAAAGAATTTAAAGAACAAAACACACAAAAGCGTGTTCTTGATTGGTTTAGTAAAATCAAAGCAACAGATACTTTGTTGAACGGACGCATCAATGCAGAAATTATGATCTTAAAAGTATTTAAATGAAAAAGATTTATTACGAAAAAGTAGGAAGAAGGTATGTTCCTGTTTCTGAATACGATAGTGATTACTTAGATAGTTTTGGAAAAGGCACACATATTGTAATGTGTTATCCTGGCGGGCAAAGTCGTAGGTATAATATTAATCCTAACTATGCTGCAATGATTGCCGCAGGCCGAGTGGCCGAAGATGCTATCTGCAAGGCCATTAGCAAAGCCAGCGAACTGCGGCCCAAACAAACGCCCATTACATTAGGTCAAAAGAAGGCCTGGGAAAAGTTAGCTAAAGAATTTGGTAATGAACTTTGCACACTGCACGGACTTAGTGTGCATGACTGTGCCGAAGCTGGTGTTAAGGCCATGATGGAAGAAGCTGATAAATTGATGCAACATGAAGCTGTGCGTAAAGCATACGATCATTTTATGCTTGTATGCGAATTAACAAAAGAACATCATGACGTTGCCAGATGAACGATATAGAGCAGTAATGCAGACTATTCAGTTTCTTACTAATATTTGCAATACTCCTAGAGTCCCTAAGATAATAAAACAACAGGCTCGCTCATTGTTGCGACACTATCCCAGTGCATGGGATATGAAGGTAGCTGCTGAAAACTGCCCTTCGATATTTCAAGAACGAATGGAGCCGTTGTATCGAATGATTAAACAACACGAACAGGAAAAGGAAGAAAAATGAAAGTAGGTTTAAGTTATAGTCGGTGCATCCTTGATATTGTTGAAGGACGAGTAGATATCAACGATGTATTGGTTGTTATTGCCCGCACAGATTTTGATCCAAATGATGACAAACAGTGGTCAGGTATCTGGTCAGGATATTGTCACGGTGGAATGAGTCATGCTGAATGGGGCGACTACGATTTCTTTAATAAAGAAGATGAAGATAAATTCCGAGCAGTGAGTATTATGTTGTGGGAAGATGGCAAGTTTCATCAGCCCCGTAAGTTTGGCGCACATCCTGCTCGTCGTCATGAATACTGGTTGGAAACAGTATTGCCTGAGAGCGAACTAGAGCGTAATCCTGCAGCAAAAAAAGCATGGGATCAATTTCAAGTAATTGCCGGACTTTCAAATATCGGCATTGACAAAACATATCAATAAGGAAAATATAATGATTACAAATAATTTAATACCAATGGTAGTTGAAAAGACTGGTCAAGGCGAGCGTGCGTTTGATATTTTTAGTCGACTACTTAATGAGCGCATTGTATTTTTAAATGGCGGAGTTGATGATCATTCTGCTAACATTATTGTAGCACAGTTACTACATCTCGAAAGTCAAGATAGTGAAAAAGATATTCATTTGTATATCAATAGTCCAGGCGGTGCAGTTACTGCAGGCTTGAGTATCTATGATGTTATGCAATTTATTAAACCAGATGTTGCAACCTATGTTATGGGTCAGGCATGTTCAATGGGGTCTTTCCTTGCACAGGCAGGTGCTAAGGGCAAGCGTTATGTATTGCCAGAATCTCGAACAATGATTCATCGTGTTAGTTCGGGCACACGTGGCACTAGTGGTAGCGTTCATATTCAAGATTTGCAGTTCGAAGATGCAAAACGTAGCTTTGAAGAAAGTGTTCGTGTTAATAAACGTCTAACTGAACTATATGTGCGTCATAATACAGCAGGTAAAGATTACGAAGAACTATTTAACACTATGAAATTTGATACATTTTTATCAGCAGATGAAGCGGTAGCATATGGGCTAGCTGATAAAGTGGTTACTTCACGGTAACAAGTTTGTTAGTAACGTTAGTTAAAATCATAGCGTTAATTTGCGTTATAACCCCGGTTATAGCGCGATCTAAAATAGAGACTACACAGACTAGTGTATTAGCAACTAGCTATGTTGTGCAGGATTTAAAAACTGGGCAAATTATCAAATCAAAAAATGATTTAGTAATTCTAGGTTAAACACAAAATAAAAAGCTAGCTGTAATCCTGCTAAATAGTAGAAACACTCAACCTCGATTACGAGACGGTGCACTACTATACGGATTACAATAATGGTTAAAGTCTTCGAATCAAACGATAATAATGTTAAAGATAGTATAATTACTGAATTTTCTAGTCCCGGCATTAAAGATAACAGCACAAAACAGACTCTTTTTATCGAAGATGATAAAATTACTGTAAAAACAGCCAGTATAGATACGTTAGATCGTAGCCTAACTATCAAAGGCGATGTTAAAATATACGGAATTTTAGATGCAGGTTTTGTAAGAACTACAGAAATAATTACAAATCAACGCTACGAAAAACAGTTCTTAGAATTCGCTGCGCCCGGCGGAGAATCAATAGGATCTGGGTTATTATGGCTAGGTGGCCAGAATAGACAATTCTTGTTTAGAATAAATCCTGACAGATTTTGGCTAACTGAAAATGTTGATTTACCCGAAGATAAATCTTTAATGTTCAACGGAACTCCTGCACTGAGCAGAGATTCATTAGGACTCGATGTTGTTAATAGTAATCTGCAAAAGTTAGGAACTTTAAATAATTTACAAGTTTCGGGCGAAGTCAATATTGGCGACCACATTTATTTCAATCCAATTAGTCAAAGAGTCAGCTTAGGTGCTGAAGAAGGCAACGGATTGTTTAGTGTATACGATTATCTCAATAATGTTGAAATTATTATTGACGGTGGAGAAAATGGCTACGGAAAAATTGGAACATACAGCAATAAAGGTCTTGATTTAATAACAGGTGACTTAGCAAGAATCAGTATCACCGAGTCCGGAAATGTCACAATAGGGCACGAATATAAAGACAATACCATTACTCGAGTATACGGAAAAATGGGAGTTGGAGTTAAAAACCCAACTGAACAATTAGAAGTTGCAGGTAATATGAAATTAGGCAATAGATTGTTTGCCAATGGCGATTCTGCTCCTACTGATGGCCAATATCAGAAAGGTGACATTGTATGGAATACCAATCCTAAAGTAGATACATATGTTGGATGGATTTGTATTACAAGCGGCTCTCCGGGCACTTGGAGACCATTCGGAAATATACTATAATACACTTACAAAATTTGACGCTTGTTCATATTAAATAAAATAAAAGAACTATAAAATGAACGAGCAAACTAAACAATTAATACTAGAATTTAATAAATCTATCAATAGATTAAAGAATCAACGTAAAATTTGGTTAATATCTAGCTTAGTATTTGCTATTAGTGCAATTTTAATAATTATATTTTCTGAAAACATTGCAAAGTTTTATTCTTCAAATTTATGGTGGGCTGTTAGTGCTCTTACTCTCATTATAAGCGTTAATTGGTGGTATTGGACAATATCTTTAATCCGTGATGTGTTAGATCATCAAACCAATGTAATTAAAATATTGAGTGAAATAACTACCGATGTTAAAGAAATCAAAACAGACATTAACATATTACACCAAAAAAGTTTGATTAAATAATTGTTTTAGTTTATACTATATTATAGAAAAAGATAGTGGACTAGGACGCTCATCCCACTTAAAATACTCTGCGTGTCATTGCTTATTCAAGGAGAATACAATGGCAAAATTTTACTCAACAAAACATTACGGACACAATATTGGACTGAGTGCTGTGTTTAGACAGCCAAATGCAGATCATAGTCACTGTCATCTGCTACATGGTTACAGTCTAGCATTTACATTTACATTTGGATGTGATGCATTAGATAATAAAAACTGGGCAGTAGACTTCGGAGGACTCAAACCACTCAAGGCATGGTTAGAGGACAAGTTTGATCACAAGCTGGCCTTGGACAAAGCTGATCCCCATCTAAAAAAATTCCAAGAATTAGAAGAGCTAGGATTGGCAGAAATACGCATATTCGACGGAGTAGGTGCAGAAAAATTTGCCGAACATGCGTTTAACTTTGCCGATCAGTTGATTCGAGAAAAAACTGACAATCGTTGTTATTGTGTTAAAGTGGAGTGTGCAGAGCATGGTGCCAACTCAGCTATCTACCAAGGCTAAAAAAATTTGGAGACTATGGGCCAATGCCATTGGACAAA
>Ga0209188_1002461_pt1 | contig 13645 bp, 12 predicted proteins | sample C_130625_EF_Meta_FD_187307 | JGI IMG/M metagenome (GOLD analysis project Ga0209188, IMG submission 187307) | Freshwater microbial communities from Lake Croche, Canada to study carbon cycling - C_130625_EF_MetaG (SPAdes) (version 2) | ecosystem: Environmental > Aquatic > Freshwater > Lake...
CGTATAGTATTCCAGGACCTTGGACATCCTTGATATTGGTATTGCTTTTAACCCAAAAAAATTTTCCTGAAAAAGTATTTCAATTTTATTGCAAAACAAAAAAAAATAAAAAATAAAAAATAAAAAATAAAAAATAAAAAATAAATAAATCAAAACAAAATTGAAATAATTTAAATAATAATTAAGGTTATAAATAAAAACAAAATGACAAAAAATGTTAGATTTGATAAAGCAAGTATTTATTTAATCCGGTATGCAAAAGAATATGCGGAATGTGATTTATGGTGGACAATACAAGATCAAATTGAGGCAAAAAAAAGTTGTTTTAGAGAGATAGATCGTATAATGTTAATTCATGGAAGGATTAAATTATCAGATGCATTAAAATTATTATATCAACCAAACAATGTATCCTATAGTGAGGAAAACTTCCGATACTAGGGAAAAGTCCCATATAAAAAATTCAAAAAAAAATCAAAAAAATTTGAGGTGACCTTATACTCTCGCGACCCAAAAAAAAATTGACCAAAAATTTTTGAAAACTTTTCAAGGTATCATTCAAACCAAACCAAGTGTTTTAACCATAGAAAATGTCGTGCCGTAACGTTAACTGCGCCGGATGCATGTATTCCCAGTCCAACGAGTTGGCCCACATGGAGCAAGGTGGATGCCTCTACCGCGAACCCAGCCCTTGCGTGGAAGAAGAGGGAGCCTGGGAAACTGACAGCGAAGCAAGCGAAGAGGATGAGGAGAGAAGTAGCTTCATTGCTCGTCTCGCCGCCGAGATTCAGGCCGAGCAATCAGCCGCCCTTGAAGAGGGTGCCAGGCGCCTTCTTGACATGGATTTTGGCGACGACGATTCCGAGTTCTCTCCCTTTGAGGACGTTGCGTCTATTGAAGGTGATGCCGAAGTCAAGGAGAAAGAGGAGCCTGAAAAGCCTCCCTTGTTTGAGGCCCCAATTGAACTCGGCGAGTGCCCCATCTGCTACGAAGATCTCAAGATGATTGACTTCACGGTGACCAAGTGCGGCCACACCTTCCACTCGTCGTGCGTGTTCAAGGCTTTGGAGCAGAACCTGGACTGCCCTATGTGCAGATGCCAGCTTCTTGAGGTCCAAGAAGACGAAGAGGAAGAAGAGGACGAAGACAACGAAGACCAAGACCAAGAGGAAGATGAGGAGTTGGAGGACCAAGAAGAGGACGAGGATTTAAGGCCAACGATGGAGCAGCTCGCGATGAAGCTCCAGAACATGGGCTACACGCCGTTGGATTTCTTGACCTTGTTCATGCATGGCATCTTGAAGCGTCAAGACGAGTCTCGCCAGACGGAAGAGTTCCTGGAAACCCTGAACGATAAGATTGATGACATCGTGGATGGCAAGATTACCATGGCTCACGTGGACCAGCGCACATACGCTCAAGTCGTAGCCGCGGCTCAGCCTCAACAAGTCGTGCGCCTCAAGGATTTGGAGCGTATCATCCGCCAAGGGCAAGGTCAACAAGAAGCTGTCTAAAAAAGAAAAGAAAAGAAAAGAAAAAATTAGTAGTAGAGTAGTTTTGTAATTTGTTTTGAAACACTTTCTTGTAACTTAATAACTCTTTTTTAATTTGTGTTACATAACCTCCTTTTTTTTCTTATGCAATATTATTCTGGCAAAAATCAATGGAACTGAGCCCTGAGGACCTTGAAACCCTTCTAAAACTTGCGGAATGCATAACAGCCAATCCATCTTTCTCTCCCCTCCTTTTTTGTCAACAAGCAAAAGAGCAGGCTCAACATCTCTCTTCTCGCATAAAATCCATTCTAACATCATTTGCAACCACAGGTTCTGAAACAGGATTTCTACTAATCAGGACAGTTCCATTAGATGGAGTAACAATACCACAAACACCATCAAGTAACAAATATAAAATTGGCGAAACAACACTCCTGGCCAAAATTCAAGCCATATTAGTTAGCGCAATGAGCGACATGATAGCTTATGAAGCGGAAGGATATGGAAACCTTTTTCAAGACGTAGTTCCATTAAAAGTTATGGAACACTCGCAAACAAGTCTGGGAAGTAATGCAGAATTAGAGATACATACAGAGCAAGCCTTTTCCAAACTAAAACCAGATATATTAAGTTTAGCCTGTCTTCGTGGCGATCCACAAGCATTTACACATATTTTTCCAATCCAAAAAATATTAGAACGCATAACTCCAGAAGAAGAACAACTTCTCCGCAAACCCTTATGGAAAACCGGCGTGGATCTTTCATTTAAACTAAATAACAATGAGTTTACAGACGGAGACATAAGAGGCCCAATGCCAATAATAGGCGGAACTCAAGATGATCCCACCTTAACTTTTGACCAAGATTTAATGACAGGAATAACTACAGAAGCAACAAATATGATAAAAAAAATCGTAGACATTTATTATCAGCATAAACTTCGTCATAATTTAAAACCAGGTGAAATAATTCTAATAGACAATAGAAGAGCGGTTCATGGACGCTCAGCTTTTAAACCAAAATATGACGGCAATGACAGGTTTCTAATCCGTTGTTTTGCAACATTTGACCTTTCAAAAAGTGAATACGCGAGAGAAAATTCTGAAAGCCCAAGAACAATCTCAGCAATATATAGCTAATCCACTTTTATTTGCGTAAATATAAATGAGATTTGCCTTTTAATTGATTTATTGGTAACGTTGTCCTTGAAAATCTAATTGAACGCCCTTTGTGACTCCTATTTTAAATCCTCAATGGTGAAAATAATATAAACGTAAAATTTGAATAAATATTACATGAGTATTTGGATATTAGTGCAAAAATTTGTTATTCCTCTTCCTATAAGTAAAATTATTGATGAGTTTGATAAAAGAAATTTTAAAGATTACAAAATAGTTATGCAAGAAGATATAATATTTAAAATAACGCAGGATGGTTTTGATACATTTATTGATAATATAAAAGTGGTAGAATATCCAAAAGTATTATGGTGCAGAGTTGATAATATAAGATGTGATTTTCAAATAACATTATTGCGCTATTTTGAATCAATGGGTATTAGAATTGTAAATTCTATAGATTCTATTCTTAAAACAACCAATAAAATTTGGCATTTTATTGAACTTTCTAAACACAATATTCCTATTCCTGCCACATTTTCATATTGCGATAATTTAATAAAAAAGTATGAGGATCCTGAAAATACATTAATATATCCTATTATTTCAAAATCTGTTCGTGGATGCCGAGGCGATAAAGTATTTACAATACAAAATAAATTTATACATGAAGAATTGTTGGGGGTTCTTGATCATAAAGTGCCATATTTATATCAGGAATATATTAGAGAAAGCCACGGAAGAGATCTCAGAATTATAGTTGTAAATAAAGTTCCAATTATAACCATATTAAGGCAATCAACTGATGGATCAGTTAGAGCAAATATAGCAAAAGGAGGTGCAAGTACAACTGTTACTGGTGTTTATCCTAAGGCAGAAATATTAGCAAGTAAAATAGCCCAAATACTAGATATTGACATATGTGGTGTTGATTTATTATTTAAAGGAGAAAATGAGTTTGTATGTTGCGAAGTAAATAATTGTCCTAGCATAAAACGAGATATTTACAATGGTATAATAGAAAAACCAATATGTGATTTTCTTTTACAATTAATATAAAAGTGGAGCAAAAATCACATATAGTCTATTTGTCTAAACTTTATAAATTGCATTCCATATTTTTACTAGTATGATAAGATAACATCCGTATTAATGTCTCGGCGTCCACTGATAAAGTATTGCAATAGCATTAACCATTTAGAATGTCCAACAACCAATTCCCATTTACTGTTTATTAACACAATTAATCCAAATATGAATAACAATAAACGAGTCTCTTTGTTAATGGCTGGTCTAATTTCAGTCAATGGGTTGAATAAATGTAAACACAATAAAGCCATGGATACAAGAAAAATAAATTCAAAGTATTCCTTCCACGTCAAAAGCCTTGAAGAAAGTTCATTCTCGCCCTTATTTTTTCTGACAAGAATGAAATGCCAAACGCCGCAAACAACGAATAATATTTTGCTTAAAAATACGCATAAAATGAAGTTATTGTAATAGTTCATATAGAATAAGTCTATATAATAAAAAATAACAAATCTCGCAAATTAAAAGAAAAAGTAAAAAAATAAAGTATATATAGAAAACAATAAATGAGCTTCCCACAGACTCCAATAAACAATGCATTTGATTTTAATTCAACAATAAAACCCACCCAAGTTCTCTCGTTGTATTCAAAAACGTGTATATATTGTAGAAATGAGGAATCTGTCTCATTATTGTCAGATGGTTCATTTAGACAATGTTTAAATTGTAAAAAACATTTTAGAGCGCCAATAATAAATCTACAACAAACTCAAAACTCTCAACCAGTTTCTTATCAGACGCCAATGTTTCAATCTATGCGACCGATTTATATGCCACAGTCTCCAAATAAATAAAATGGTAAACCTTTATTGATTTAGGAACATTAATTGTAAATTAATTTTTTGGATATAATGATAAAATCGTTGAATGCAAAAATATATTTATTTTTATTATTTTTTTAAAATTTGTTATATCTGCCAATATTATAATGCCAAACTTGTTTCAAAAAATGATAGAGTTTTCAAAAAAAAATCCAACCGCAAGCGTAAAAGATGTCTTGAGAATAACCCTAGTTTCTCATTTTAAAGAAGTTACTTTAAATAAATTAGAACAAATTCCCCTTTTAAAAGTTTTTGGAATATCAAATTCACATGCTAGTAGTGTGGGAGCTAAATTTGTAGATTCGTTGTCAGAAGAACACGTTGATTCTATATTTGACACAGTTAAAAAAAGCACACCATTTGTAAAAATTTTAGATGAAAATCCAAAAATTAAGAATGTGGTTAAAATTATAGATGCTAATATTTTGTCTATGGTTCATCAAGTGCACGGTAATGAAAAAGAACTCACAACAGCAGCAAATGCAACCACAAATGCTGACGCAATTAATGAAGTAATACATTTATAATTAAACAAATCAATAAAACAAAGTGATTTTAAACCCTTGAAGAATTAAAATGGGACATTTTAATTCCTCAAGGGTCAGATTCCAGTAACGATTTGAAATGACGCTCTTACAGAGCGTCCCATTTTAAATCTTCTCTGGTATAAATAAAAATTAATAAATATAACTATTTACAATAATTATATATATCTTAATTATAAGACGATTAGATGTATAACTATTTTATTACAAACGCATTTTTATTTTATATTATTATTAAGGAATCAATAAGTTATAAATTGTCATTAATTACTTTTAATGATGCCGTTATTAACATTTGCGAACAAATCGTGCATTTAAATGTATTATATGCAAAGGTTGTGCAATGGAGCATTCAAGATTATTTTAGCATAGACGATAATTTAAAAAATTATTTTTATAAATTTAATTCTAATGTTCCATACAATGATGACGACATAGACCGCAATCTTATTGCAAACATTGAAACAAATTTTAAAGATAAATTAATTGTTGATAAAACCCCTATTAACAGTGGCACCGTCGCAATAATATTTAAAGGTGAATTAAATGGCAAACTGGTTGCAATTAAAATTTTAAAAAAAAATATATTGGAAAAAATAAAAAATGGAATTGAAGATATAAAGTTGTTAACTTTTATAATTGCAAAGTTGTTGTTGTTTTTTAATAAAATCAACCTTAATCCGAATTTTTTAATATCTAACAATAAAACTTTATTATTGCAACAATGCGATTTATTTCAAGAAGTTAATAATATTGAAAAATTTAGAATTAAACATATTTCAAATAAAAAAATAGTTATACCAAATGTGTATATGGAGTTTACTAATTTTAATAATAATGTAATAGTAATGGATTATCTAGACGGATGTAATATAAATACTAAAAAAAAGGAAGAATTACTTCCATATGCGGATACGATAAAACGCTTTGTGTTAAATTCTTATTTGGTTTTTAAAGAAATTCACGCCGACATGCACGCTGGGAATATAATATTATTACAAGACGACAAAGTAGGACTTATTGATTTTGGACTCACTATAGAAATTTCAAGCAAACAGAGTAATGATATATTCAACATTTTTTTAAGTTTGACAACTATAAATACAGAATTATTGCAAAAATCAGTAATTAGTTTAGCATTAAATGACAATATTGATAATGAACAAAATAAATATATTTGGCAAGAACCATTTGAATTGATTAAAGATGATGTACTTTCAAACAAAAAAATAACTACAAAAAATCTTATTAAAACGTTTCAGATGTTAATAAACAATGTTGATGGAAATAAAAATATTAACAAAAAAATTTCATGCATATTTTTATCTATTATTTCTTGCATTCATATTTTAGAAACTTTAGACGGTGATAATAGAGGACTTGGCTGTATCCTCTCTAAACATTTAAATTTTAAAAACATGTTAAATTAATAAAACAAAATTTAATATATTATATTATATTATATATTAAATAATGGAAGACGACTGGAATTTTGTTATATGTGAAAAGGATATATCATTGTTTCAAAATGAAAACAATTATAAAATACTTTTCAGTATAAAAAATGTAGAAAATACTTATAATTCTATTATTGAGATTGTAAAAGAAAATGATCTGTTTGAGTTATTATTTGAGTTAAATAAAGATATAATTGAATCATTTAATTTAAAAAGCCTAGATGAAACACATTATGTAAATATAAAAGTTATAAACAAGAACTGTGATTATTTTGATTGTGAAAATTTTGTAATGCACATTAATTACGCGAATAAAATAGAAGAAGGAAAAGGTCTTATTTATTCTGTGCCGTTTATAAATAATAATAACAATTTGGAAAAAAATGAAATTTATTTATCAAATTTTAGCGTTGAAATTAATGATGACCGAGACGCTGTTTCTTTTATAATTAAATACAGCTTTGACAAAGAGTTGTTTGATTCAAATTTAATAAACACGAGCATATCTATGTATATTTTAAAAATATGGTATCGTTTAAAATTGTATTTTGAATAAAATTGTTTTTTGTGGAATAATATATCTCGCAAAACGTTAATCATTTACATTTAACATTTTTAATAAGTTTTTAATAATTGGTTTATCTGGATTTAATATATTTGAAATATTGTTTTTATCAATTTTAAAAATTTTAAGCATAGTTTTAACGATAACTTTATCTGAATTTAATATTTTGTCAAACTTTGTTATTTTTTCATTTAATTTATTTTTTGCGTAGCTATAAAAAAAATTAGTGTTGTCCGTTGTTTCTATGATATTTTTAATTTTATCAGTGTTAAATTTTTTTTTTTTTTGCACTCCATTGGAAATAGCATCTTGATTTGTTTCATTTGATTCAGCGCAGTTAATTTCATTTTCCGCATTCTTATCTTTTTCGCCTTCCTTATCCTCATCTTCATCCTCATCTTCATCCTCATCTTCATCCTCATCTTCATCCTCATCCTCATCCTCATCCTCATCCTCATCCTCATCCTCATCCTCATCCTCATCCTCATCCTCATCTTCTTTTTCATTGAAATTAAATTCAATTTCATTTATGCTTGGCTTAACGTCATTCTCATTCTCATTAACGTGATTCTCATTCTCATTAACGTCAATATTTTTGTTAGATAACAAATTTTCCAATTGTTCTTTAAAATGCAAATATTCGCGACATCTTTGAGAGATTTCTAACATTTTTAAATTATAAATTTTTGTTTGCAATGAAATATGTGCATTTCTATTATATTTTGAAGACTTTAAAGAAAATGCTCGTGACATATATATATTCACTATTAAAAAGTATTAAAAATAATGCAGTTTTAAATTGAAATTAGAAATGATAAATAAAAATCTAGTTTAAAGCAGTATAAGGTAATTTTCATATAAAATGCTAAGCGTAACTAGATATATTAAATAATTATAAAATAATGCATCTTTCTAAATTATAAAAAACTTCACATAGGTGTAAGTCTTTAATTTAAAAATATTATTTACTAAAATAATATTTTGCAAACAACTTAAAGACGTCTGGCCCTATTATAGTGTGAAGGGCATCAAAGGTATCACACAGCATTAAACCGCATTATTTAGCAAAACCAAGATACCAGCATTCAAAATCATGAAGCAACCTTTTGTTTCATGAGTTTCCCAACCCTTCACCTTTTAGTCAAAAATAATATATTTTATTATTAAAAGGGTTTAGAAGAAACCCTAGCCGTTATAATGAAATTCCGATATCGTCTAGTTGGTTAGGATAGAGGGTTTTCACCCCTCTGGCCAGGGTTCGAGTCCCTGTATCGGAACTTACTGCTCGTGTAGCTCAGTTGGTTAGAGCATCAGTCTTATGAGCTGAGGGTCCACGGTTCAATTCCGTGCACGAGCAAATCCACTTTTAAGCCCAAAGGGCGACTGTCGCTTTACTCAAAAGTGGAATGTTTTCCTCCAGCAACCCATAGAATTCAAAATTTTGTCTTTGAAGACTCTGGAAAACAGCAAACCTGAGTCAAAGTTTCCACCACTTCTTTGGCTTAACCTTTAAGCCCAAAGGGCGACTGTCGCTTCGCTCAAAGGTTGAAAAAGTGGAAAAAGAGCACCTATGGCCGAGTGGTCTAAGGCGGTGGACTTAAGACCCACTATCGAAAGATGCGAGGGTTCGAACCCCTCTGGGTGCAACAATTAAAAATATAAACACAAAAAGATTCCTGTAAACAGCTGAGATAAGGAATCATTACAGCAACTCTACTTTAGAAGTTTATTGCACCTTGCTCTAAAAGAGCAAACGTGTTAAATTGTTCCAAACAGCAACTTTGACTATTATTATGATGATAATAAATAACAGGAACAAGTACTTCACATTTAAGCCTAACGGACGAATGTTGCTTAAAAGTGGAACCATTTTGGCTCTCATAGTGTAGTGGTTAGCACCACAGACTTTGAATCTGTTATCCTGGGTTCGAGTCCCAGTGAGAGCTCTTCGCAATTTCAACCCGGTTAGCTCAGTCGGTAGAGCGCTAGCCTTTTAAGCTAGTGGTCCAGGGTTCAAGTCCCTGATTGGGTGAAAATACCACTTTTTATAAAAGTGGAACAAAATAAAAATTACTGAGTATAAAATAGAAAATTTTTGCCAGCCTTATAGTGTAGCGGTTATCACGTATCCTTTACACGGATAAGATGTGGGTTCAACTCCCACTAGGGCTAATTTCAACCTTTGGAAAAGGTTGAGCCAAATCTACCTTTCATAAAGTTGTGAAAAGGTAAATCAAAACATTTTGTCATACTTTTGCTCCACTTTCCAAAAGTGGACGTCTTCATCACAGCAATCCAACCAAACTTTATTTTTAAAAGCCCATAGTGAAGACTGCACCCCATTGCTTCTGTAGCTCAGTAGGCAGAGCAAACGGCTGTTAACCGTTAGGTCGCAGGTTCGAGCCCTGTCAGGAGCGAATTAACCTTTTTGAAAGGTTAAACCAAATGAGAAAAAAAATATATATAATTTTTGTTTTATATATATTTAACAATTAAAAAACTAATTTTGCTCCACTTTCCCAAAGTGGACCTATTTCTTTTGAAATTTCTGAACACACTCCCAGATCTTAGCAGACTCATCCATGCCAAACGCACCGCGACGTTGAGCTAATGATAAAAAGCTGACAAGAATATTCAATGCAACATTCTCATCAGTAACAACAACATCAACAAGCTTGACTTCAGCCTTTTTTCCCTCAACAGGAGTATTAGATGATCCTTCAACAAAATCCATTATGAATAATAATGTAATTTAATTTTAAACTATTTTCATTACAAAATATTAAAAACAACAAATTTTTCTTTTGGCGTTTCAAAAAAAATTGAAATCCTTTCCTAGAAAAGTTCCATGTTCAAACCCCACAGAAAGAATGTCGGCCCAACCTGATTCAACCATTATTTCCAGAGAGAAAATTATTAAGAGCGCAAGTGTGGATTTTCACAATGCGTCAATGCCTCGTCTAATTCCTGTTCTACCTGACCCCCCAACAGAAGAAGTTCCTCCGTTGGAGCTCCCTCCTCCTGCAGCAGAAGCTCCTCCGCCTGCAGCTGAATGCAACTTCACCTTGTTTCCTGAGAATCCAGACTACAAGTTTGGTATCTTCAAGCTGACAATTGCAGACACTCCAATGCTAACCCAAACCCAAGTGTTGGACAGCAACAGTGACATCTCAGGGTCCATGGACGACATCTGCAAGGACGGAAAGAGCAAGATGCAGCACGCAAAGCACACTCTAAAAAATATTGTCACCGCTCTAGCCAAGAACGAGGGCGCATCTGTCGCAATGGCCACTTACGGTTTTGATGACAAGGTGGAGGAAATTTTCCAAGACACCAAAATCACCCCAGAAAACGCAGCAAACCTGCGAAACAAGTTGGACCAGCTTGAGCCTCGCAATGGCACGGACATTTACCAGCCACTGGAGCTGCAAGCCAAGCGCGCCGCAGCACGTCAAGCCGTCAATCCATCTATTCGTCAGACAAACATCACGATGACTGACGGTCAAGCGAATCAGGGAAAAACAAGCTATTCCGAGATGGCAACTCAAGTCGCACCAAACTGCACCAACATCTTTATTGGTTTCGGTGGCGACCACAACTCTGTAGGCCTACAGCAGCTTGCAGACGCCCAGCCCAACGGCTCCTACTTCTATGTAGCAGAGATTGAAAAAGCCGGCCTTGTTTTCGGCGAGGTCATTCACCAGATGCTTTACACGGCTTTGACCAACATCACAATTTCAACCGAGAACGCTGAGATTTACGACTACAAGACGAACGCGTGGTCAACCAGCATCCAAGTCCCTTCCATTGTAAGCGAGGCCACAAAGACATACCATTTGCGGTCAACCACGCCCAAAACCGCTCATGTCCGAGTTTCTGCGCAAAGCGCGGTGCATGGGGACCAAGAGCCAACGCCTCTTGACCTTGACGACGCGATTCTTCACAATCCTCCGGACAAGATAATTGACTTGAGCATCTATATGTTGCGCCAACGCACGCAAGAGCTCACGTTCAAGGCGCATCAGCACTCGCTCAAGCTTGTTAACGATCCGAAGCTATCCTACGCTCCTGACACGCGCGACGCTTACTACGAGACACAAAAGTCCATTCGTAAAGAACTCACCGACTATCTGAAGTTCATGAAGCAGTTTGCCAAGGAGCAGAACCTGGAGGAAGACGAGCTACTCGCAACTCTGACTGACGACATTGTCATCATTCTCCAGACGTTTGGTGGTCACAAGGCCGTCATGTATTCTAGCGTCCGAACTGGTTCGCAGGGCAGACAAGCATCCAATAATGTGGGATATGTTGCACCGGAAGACATGGTCGGAGGAGCGCCTCGCGCGCAACGGCGCAACAATGGTTTGCGCCGTCAAAACGCAAACGCGTGGTGCCAAGAAGACGAAGACGCATCCGACGAAACGCTCTTGTCGCCCCCCACACTGTCAAGAGCGCTGACTCGCGCACACACGACTCCAAGGCAGATGACATTGATGCGCGAGTGCAGCCAAGGTAGCGCAGTGTCAGAGTTGGATGAAGAGGAGCCATCGGCTGTTCCATCAATTCCGTTTCCTACAATTGGAGAAGATGTAGATTTAGAGGCAGGTGCTAGTGTGTAAAAAAACAAAAAACAATTTTGCGATATTTATTTGTAATGTAAACTAAAAATAAATAAAAACGTTTTTTATTAGAAAGAATTTTTGGTTCCGTAGTAAATGGCAGTTTTCTCGCGAGGTTCATTGCTTAAAATGGCAGGAACACTTGATCCGGTTATAGAACTAATATTTGCATTGCTAAAAGAATCAACAGTTGGCGGTTTTTTGAAACTGACGTCAACGAGAGAAGCACCTCTCATAAGTTCATCTTTTAATTTATTCAATAATGGAAACTCTTTTTTATTAAAAGTCTCCGTTGCAGTATCAGGCTTTAACTTTGAACGAGCTTTAGAGTGGAGCTCAGTCTCCGAATTAGGAACTGGTTCTCCTTTCACATTAACACCCCATAGTTTTTGCCACACAGAAGAAACTTCTGCACCATTACCAGTATTTAAAGAAAAGTGGCAAGAATAATCAGCAGGATCATTTAAAGCGACACAAGGATTGCAATCAGATCCCAAAAATTTAAATCCATTTACAAGTTTAGGCAAATCAGAATTACTAACAGGAGTAACTTTTGAGTTCATGTTTCCATAGATCCCATTGTATCCAGTATATTCAATTTTTTGCATAGAAATGTCTCCACTTGAGTTATCCTTTCCACAGCGAACCAAGTTATTGATATTTGCAGGCATATCTTTATTGTGCCCAATGACAGCACCATTAATTAAAAATGAACCTTCCTTAGAGTTCCAAGAGAGAAGCTCCATAATAGCAGTTTGATTGTAAACGGTTTGGGCATTCTCTAAAGAGGCGCCTGGTTCAGTGTTAATAACATTATTTTCTTGAATGGCTTGTTTATACATTTCTTGAACTGCTGAAGACCACGGCCATTTGCCAGACCTCAATAATGCTTGAACTTCACTTACATTGGCTTGTTTTTGAATAATATCTAAATCAAACCGCAAGTTAGGGTTATGGATCTTTTGAAATTTGATAAAGTCGGCAATTAAATTTTGAGGCCAAATAGAAGTTTTTGGAACAGAATATCCTTCAGGGAATAAACCACGAGCACTGCTTACTCCACTAGAACCAGATCCAGAAGACCCAGTCTTAGAATCCTTAGAACGCCAATAACTATCGGAATGCCAATAATTCTTAGTATCAAAAGGTTTATTGTTCCAAGGATTAGAACTAGTTCCTGATGCGGAACAGTTAGAACCTGCTGTGTCTACGGCCGGAGTAACTCCATCAGGACAGCATCCATATTTGGAAGTAAAACAAGCCGCAACAGGTGGTTTATCAGTGGGACAATTAGAACCTGCTGAATCAGTCTTAGCAGTGTTCCCATCAGAACAACAGCCAAATTCTGAATCAAAACAAGCAGTAGACTCAGGAGCACTAGGGTTGGGAAAAGTTACAGGAGCGCCACAAGAACTGCATTCTGAAGGATAAACACAATTAACAGTGGAACCATCTGGATTAAATTGGTAATTATTGGAATTAGTAGAGCATTCCCAAGGGCATATCAAAGTTTTTTTATCATCACTGACCTTACAATTGCCGTTGGGGGCAGTTGGTGCGGAACATCCAGGTTTACAAGAAGATTCAAATCCCTCTACTTCAACACAGCTAATTTGGAATGCTTGATACACAATAACAGCCACAGCAGCAACACCAATTCCCCATTTAATATCCATTATGCTTATTACAATAACAATAAATGCAACAAATAAGTTTCCTAAAAAACTTTTAAAAAGGAATTTAAAGTAGCTCGGCTTAACATATACAAGAATGGCTAATAAAATGAGAACTAAAATAACCCCAATCATTGATCCTCCAGCAACTCTTGGAATATATTGTGGTATATTATAATTATTATTCATTAGTAATTATAATATATAAAAATATATAAAATATCGCCATAACCTCTTTATTAACGACCAGTAGAACCAAATC
>Ga0209188_1002464_pt1 | contig 13631 bp, 17 predicted proteins | sample C_130625_EF_Meta_FD_187307 | JGI IMG/M metagenome (GOLD analysis project Ga0209188, IMG submission 187307) | Freshwater microbial communities from Lake Croche, Canada to study carbon cycling - C_130625_EF_MetaG (SPAdes) (version 2) | ecosystem: Environmental > Aquatic > Freshwater > Lake...
GGTGGCCATATTCAAAAAATGAATGAAGGTGGGCAGCCTGAAAGCATAAGTGAACTTGATCGTGCATTAAATCAACCTGGGTTAAAGCATAAATTTACAACACAAGATTTGCTAAAAAATTATGGAGATTCTATGTTTGAATCCTATGATAGAGCTAAAGCAAGAAAGCGTATTGAGCCTATGGCTTTGCAATATGCTACTTCAAGTGATAACTTTGATGATGGTATTTCTTTAATGCATCGTAGTAATGTGCCTTTAGGTAAAGCTGACACAACTGCGCCGTCTTCAAGTCGCGCAATGGAAGATTTAGAGCGTCAACATATGGAGCGTTTACGTATTGAAGATGCAATGCGTCGTGGCGCGCCAGGTGTTGCTAATGGTGGTAGTATTCAAAGCTCCAAAAATAGATTATTATCTCCCAATATTGATGAAATGCGCTTAGCATTGATGAAAGGTAAGTAATGGCGGAAATGCCTATTGATCCCGAGTATGATCGTAATATTGCGCCGTTAACGGATGATGCAGAAAATGATGAGAACTCATTGGAAGGCGATGATGCATTAATTCACGTCTTTGATGAAGAAGAGTCAGATGTAGAAGAATTAGAAGATGGTAGTGCAATTGTTAAGCTAGACAAACTTAAAGGGCCAGAAGAAGAGCCTGACTTCTATCAAAACTTAGCAGATAGTATTGATAGCTATGAGCTTGATGACTTAGCTCTTAAATACTTAGATCTGATTGACAAAGATAAAGAAGCACGTGAAGAACGTGATAAGCAATACGAAGACGGCATTCGTCGTACCGGCTTAGGGCAGGATGCTCCCGGCGGAGCACAGTTTATGGGTGCCTCTAAAGTAGTACATCCAGTCATGGCAGAGGCATGCGTAGACTTTGCAGCACGAGCCATTAAAGAACTATTCCCAGCAGAAGGCCCTGTTAAGACCAAAATCATTGGTGAAGTTACCGAGGAAAAGCAAGAAAAAGCAGAACGTAAGCGCGACTATATGAACTGGCAGCTTACTGAGCAAATTGAAGAGTATCGTGATGAGCAAGAGCAAATGCTTACACAATTACCTTTAGGTGGATCTCAGTATCTTAAAATGTGGTGGGATGAGCGTAAAAAGCGCCCATGCGCTGAGTTTGTGCCTATCGACAATATCTACTTACCTTTTGCTGCCGGTAACTTCTACACTGCAGCGCGTGTTACTGAAGTGCAAGATATTACGCAAGAAGAGTTTGAGCTTCGTGTAAAAGATAAGCTATACATTGACACTGAATTCTATCGTGTATCGCAAGAGCCTGAGCAAACTAAAGCTGCTAAGGCATCTGATCGAGTAGAAGGCAAAAAAGAATCTGGCGATAACATTGATGGTATTCGTCGTGTATATCATATTCAAACATGGCTTGAATTAGAAGACGACAAGTTTTCTAAAGGTGAGCGTGTGCCTTACGTTCTTATGATTGATAAGACAGAGCGTGAAGTTGTAGGTCTTTATCGTAATTGGGAACAAGGAGATGAAACCTGTGCAAAATTGGACTATATCATTGAATTTAAGTTCATTCCTTGGCGTGGTGCCTATGCAATTGGTTTGCCTCATCTTATTGGTGGGCTGTCTGCTGCTCTTACTGGTGCATTGCGTGCTTTACTGGATAGTGCGCACATCAATAATGCGCCTACAATGCTTAAGCTTAAAGGCGCCAAAGTTTCTGGTCAAAGTACTACAGTCGAGGTAACTCAGGTTACTGAGATTGAAGGCGCACCGGGCGTTGATGATATTCGTAAGATCGCAATGCCTATGCCATTTAATCCACCTAATGCTGTATTATTTAGTTTACTTGGATTCTTAACAGACGCTGCTAAAGGTGTTGTTACCACATCTGAAGAAAAGATTGCTGACGTCACTTCTAATTCACCTGTAGGTACTACACAAGCATTGATTGAACAAGGCGCTGCTGTCTTTAGTTCTATTCATTCTAGACTCCACAATTCACAACGTCGTGTATTACAAGTTTTGGCTCGTCTAAATCGCTGGTACTTAGATGACCAGTATAAAAATGAGATTGTTGAAGATCTTGAAGTAACGCAAAAAGACTTTGAATTAAATTCCGATATTGTACCAGTTAGTGACCCACATATTTTTGCAGAGACACAGCGATATGCGCAAATTCAAACACTTGCCGCCAGAGCGCAGGCAAATCCGGACTTATATAATCGCTTGGCTGTTGAGAAGCGAATTCTTAAGCAGATCAAGCTTCCTGATATCAATGAAGTGCTACCTGATCCGCAAGATGTTAAAGACATGAACCCTGCGTTAGAAAACGTAGCAATGACAATAGGAAAGCCTGTAGGCGCATTTCCAATGCAAGACCATATGGCACATTTGCAAACGCATTTGGCCTACGCCACAGACCCGCTGTATGGCTCAAATCCGATTATGGCGCCAGTCTTTATACCTGCAGTTTTAGAACATATTAAGCAGCATTTAACATTATGGTATCTTAATCAAACTGATACCTATACTACTGTTGCGTTAGGCAGGCCATTTAACATTCTTAAAGTTGAACCTATCATGCGTGAAGCTCAACAATTAATTGCAGCAGCAACACAGCATGTACACAAAGATGGGCAAGAGCAACTTGACAATGTGAGCAAAACTATTGGCGGTATGCTACAAATGGTGCAGCAAATGCGTGCTCAGCAACAGCCACAAGATCCAAGCATACAAGCTTTGGTGCAAACACAAATGGCTGAAACGCAACGTAAAGCTGCTAAAGATCAAGCTGACGCGCAATTGAAAGCACAGCAATTGGCATCTGAAGATAAGCGTGATGATGAGAAATTAATTGCTGCTGAGCAAATGAAAGCTGCTGAGCTTTCTCATGACATTAATACTATGACGTTAGAGCAAAGATTTGAAAAAGAGCAACAAGCTGTTGATCAAATGCATGCGCAGCAGCAAGCAGCACAAGAACAGCAAGCGCAATTACAAGCAGCACAGCAAGCGCAACAACAACAACAACTTAATGTAGGGTAAAAGTATTTAAGGAGAAGAAAATGTCAGAAGAAGCAATCAACATGCATAAAAAAAATGCAATGGGCATGAGCCCAAGCGTAACAGGTAAAGGTTCACTACCTAAGTTTGCTGCAGGTGGTGGCGTTAAAGTGCCAAAAGCGCTTGACTCATCACAAAAGCAACCTCTTCCAATAGGTGGCAAAGTTAAAATTGCAACCATGAAAAAAGGTGGCGTAGCAAGAGGTCGTTAATGGGAACCATTAATGATTTGATTACCGGCATTAAACAAAGGCAAAGTGAAATATCTGAGTCTTTGGTAGATGGAAATTGCGTCAATTTTGAAACTTACCAACGTTTAGTCGGGCAGCACCAAGGTTTGCAAGAAGCTTTGCAAATTTTAAATAACTTACTAACTGAAAAGGATAGCGATGTCGAATGACATGGAACAAACGCTTGCTGAAGCGTTCCCAGTGTTAGACCCTCTAATGGCGCCGTATGGTGCAAGAGTTCTAGTACAACTAAGAGCTGTAAAAGAGAAAGTAACAACAGCAGGTATTCTATTACCTGAAGAGACTAAAGAAACAGAAAAATGGAACACAATGATTGGTAAAGTCATTGCCATTGGGCCTTTAGCTTTTAGAAAAAGAGAATCTATGGAACCTTGGCCTGAAGGAGCTTGGGCGTCTGTAGGTGATTTTGTACGCGTGCCTAAATGGGGCGGTGATCGTTGGGAAATTGGCTTTGAAGATAACGGTTTAAAAGGGACAGCATTGTTTACGTTCTTTAATGACCATGAACTCATTGGCAAAGTAACCGGTGATCCACGTGACATTAAAGCATTTATCTAAGTTTTGAAAGGAAAACTGTATGACTCCAACTGATAAGTTAGAATTACAGGTGACTGAAGGAGAAGATGGCGGTGCAACCGTTGTTCTTCCGCCCGGAGAGTCACCAGAAGCTGACAATATACCTCAAGATGGGGGCTCAGATGTCCTCGATCAGAATGATGAAGGTAACTCCTCACAAGAAAGTGACTCAAATGACGGTTTAGACGCAGATCCTGACCGTGAAGCCATTCGAGAAGCACGTCGAGAGGAAAGAAGGCTTAAAAAGCAGATTCATCGTGAAAAAGCGAAAGAATCTAATCACTTAATTAATGCTCTTAAGCGTCAAAATCAAGAATTAGCCGAAAGATTGGCAGTTATTGAGAAAAAGACGTCTGGCGCCGAATTAGCGCGTGTAGATAAAGCAATTGAAGATGCTGGTGTGCAAGTTGAGTACGCAAAAATGAAAATGCGTGAAGCTGTTAGCTCTGCTGATGGCGATGGTGTAGCTCGTGCAGAAGAATTACTGTATGAAGCGCGCCGTAAACTTGAATCACTGTCTTCTTTAAAGCAAAATGCTACACGACAAGGTAATCAGCCTAAGCAAAACATTCAAGTGCCTGATCCAATAGTTCAAAGATTGGCATCAGATTGGATGGAAAGAAATTCATGGTATAACCCTAATGGGTCAGACATGGACTCTGAGATTGCGCAAAGGTTGGATAAAAAGTTAACTGACGAAGGGTATGACCCAGCTTCAGAAGACTACTGGGATGAACTTGATGAGCGTATTAAAAAATATATGCCACATAAAGCGAATTCTGGTTATAATGATTCCAGTGTCCGTAATCAAAGGCCGAGGTCAGTGGTGACAAGTTCAGGTAGAGAGAGTACTGCTACAACTAAGTCTAATGAGTTTAGACTTAGTCCTGATCGCGTTGCTGCTATGAAAGAAGCAGGTTTTTGGGATAACCCAGCTGCTAGACAAAAAGCCATTCGCAAATATGCTGAATGGGACCGCGCAAATAAACCTAAAGGAAATTGAGCATGGACGATCGTTTAAAAAAGAATACTAAAGCAGGCCGTGAAAATCGTAGTGTAGATGATTTGCAAAGACTCGCGCCTGAAGAAAAATTTGTAAGTGCTGAGGAACGCCGTAAGGCATTCCGCTCGGAATGGATGCAAGAAGCCCTTCCGAACCCACCCGCTATTCCGGGGTACCATTTATGTTGGCTTTCAACAACAAATAGTTATGACCCAATTCACAAGCGTATGCGCATGGGATATGAGCCAGTTAAAGCAGAAGAACTGCCGGGCTTTGAAGCATATAAAGTGAAAGCTGGAGAGCACACTGGATTTGTAGCATGTAATGAGATGTTGCTTTATAAGATGCCTGAAGATATTTATCAGGACATTATGACGCAGCTTCATCATGAAGCGCCACTCGACGAGCAAGAAAAAATTAAAATGCAAGTCGAACAAATCCAAGGTGCAAGAGACAGCCGTGGTAGACCACTAGGTTCAGTTGAAGGCGACGGAATGGAATTTGATAAAACCGCAAAAGCCCCTCACTTCTCGTGAGGAACTTGAATTTAATATAGGAGTAACAAATGTCTAGTACATCAGCACCATTTGGTCTACGCCCAGCGTTCCATCCTTCTGGATTGGATCGTGCACAAGCATTGACCAACGGTATTGCGTCGGGTTATTCATCTGACATCTTGAAGGGTCAGCCCGTCAAGTACAACCCAAGTAACGGTAACATTGTTATCGCTACAGTGGGCGCTATTTGGTCTGGCGCTTTTGCAGGCGTAGAATTCACTGACACAACAGGTCGTCGTCGTGTTTCTAACTATTGGCCAGCAAGCACAACCGGCACAAACATCATTGCCTATTTCTACAACGATAACAACATCGTTTATGAAATTCAAACTGATGCAACCATTGCTCAAACTTCTATCGGTAACGAATACAATTTTAGCAACATTGCAGCTGGTTCTAACACAACCGGTCTGTCTGCTTGTACTTTGGGCGTTTCTACTGCGGTAGGTAACGGTAACCCTGGTGACATGCGTGTTGTTGATATTGCAGGTTACTCTGATAATGCTTGGGGTGACGCTTACGTTATCGTCCGTGTTGTGAACTCACGCTCACAATTCTTCGGTACTGTTAACGCTATCGCCTAATTAGGAAAGGAATAAATCATGGCAGCACCAATGCGCAGTACTGACTTCCGCTCCATCGTTGAACCGATTCTAAATGAAGCGTTCGATGGAGTGTATGATCAGCGTCAGGACGAATGGTCCACGGTTTTCCGTGAACAGTCCGGCATCCCACGTAACTATCATGAAGAACCAGTTTTGTATGGTTTTGGCGCAGCTCCTCTGTTACCAGACGGCAGCCCAGTGTCTTACCAACAAGGTGGCGTACTCTTCCTGAAACGTTACGTATATAACGTGTATGGCTTGGCATTTGCTTTAACCAAAGTTTTGGTTGAAGATGGTGACCACATCCGTATTGGTCAAGTTTACGCAAAGCATTTAGCACAATCTTTGGTAGAAACCAAAGAGACGCTATCTGCAAACGTAATCAACCGCGCGTTCAATAGCTCTTATGCTGGTGGCGACGGCGTTGCTCTTAATAGCACCGCTCACCCAGTGGTAAGTGGCACGCAATCCAACTTGTTGGGTACTGCTGCTAACTTGTCACAAACCTCACTTGAGCAAATGTTGATCTTGATCCGTCAAGCAGCAGATAATAACAACAAGAAAATTCGCTTGCAGCCTGTTAAGCTAGTAGTAGCTCCGGGCAACGTATTCCAAGCTGAAGTTTTGTTGAAATCTGTTCTTCGTACAGGTACAGCGAACAATGACATCAACCCAATCAAATCGATCGGATTGTTGCCAGAAGGCGCTACTGTATTAAGTCGTTTGACTTCAGCAACAGCATGGTGGGTACAAACTGATGCTCCAGAAGGTATGAAACTCTTAATGCGTCGTGCACTTGAGAAAACCATGGAAGGCGATTTTGAAACCGACTCCATGCGTTACAAGGCAACAGAGCGTTATGATGTTGGCTTTACCGACTGGCGTGCAATGTACGGCACACCTGGCGTTTAAGTATTAAAGGTTATGTGGGGGAACCTTAATCCCCCACTTCATATGTCTAAGCTTTTCAAGGAGAAAGACAAATGCCTCAATTTTCAGATGATCTATTCTTAGGTGCTGCTACTACCTATATGGGTACTAGCACAAACCATTTATCACAAGCTGTTTTAACTGCATCAATCGCAACAACTGGTGGCGGCACAATGACCGTTACTGCTATTGCAGGTGTGCCTTTATTTGTGGGTATGGTTCTTGTTGGTGCTAACGTTACTGCTGGTACAACCATTACAGCGTTTGGTACTGGTACTGGTGGCACAGGTACTTATACTGTATCAATTTCACAAACTGCAGCTTCTGCAACTGTTACCGCTTATGGTACTTCAGATCTAGGTGATCCATCTTTGATGGGTTTAGGCGTAGGCCCTCTAGGTCGTACTTACATTTGGGACGTCGTGCCTGTTGCTATTACTACTGCTAACGTAGTTGCTTCTGTAACGCCAACTGGTGTTGCAACTTTAACTTTAGCATATGGTAAAGGCACACAGCAAAAAGTTCGTGCTGACGGTGTAACTGTTGCGCAACTTGATACGCCTCGTGCTGTAAGCGTTGCTGTTGGTGCTGGTACTCCAACAACTTCTAATGTAACCATTACTGGCTATGATGTGTATGGCCAATCAATGAGTGAAGTTATTGCAACGGGTACAACACAAAGTACTACTGTCAGCGGTAAGAAAGCATTCTTTCAGATTAGCAGTATTACAAACAGCGCTGCAACTGCTGTAGCTATTACAGTTCAAACTACCGATATTCTTGGACTTCCTGTTGCTGTGCCTTCAGTTCCATTCTTATCTGCTGTTAAGTTTGGTACATCTACAATTGCGCAAGATGCTGGTACTTTTGTAGCGGCTGATGCAACTAACCCTGCGACAACAACTACAGGTGACGTACGTGGTACTTATGTACCATCTGCAGCTACTGATGGCTCTAAGCGCTTGGTAGCTATAGTTGCTATTCGCGGCATTGCTTGTGGTCCTAACGCTACGCGTTTAGGCGCTCTTGGTGTTAACCAAAACTTAGCTTCTTAATAGGGGAACATCATGGGTCAATTTAAACCTGTACCAAAAATGGAAACCACTGAGCCTTCAGTTGAATTAAAACTGAAAAAAGGTGGTAACGTAAAGAAGATGAACCCCGGCGGTTTAGCTGCTATGCCAATGTCACAACAACGTGTAATGCCTCCTGCATTGCTTCGTCGTAAAACAGGCGGTAAAGCATGCGGAATGAAAGACGGTGGTGAAGCTCGTGAAGATATGAAAGCTGATAAAGCACAAGATACACGCTTAATCAAAAAAGCTTTTAAAGAGCATGACTCGCAAGAGCACAAAGGCGGTAAAGGCACTAATCTTAAGCTAAAAACCGGCGGAGTACCTAACTCCAATGCTGGCGGCTATAAAATGGGTGGACTTGCTAAGAGTGGAATTATTCCCTCTAAAAAAGGCACTCAAACTATGTCTGATGATGCATTTCAACCTACAATGCGTGGAAACAAAGGCGTAGCTGAAGGCTTTAAGTGCGGTGGAAAGATGAAGAAGTTTTAATAAGTTGGGGGCCGAAGCCCCCAACTTATATTGAAAGATTATTATGCCATTGGTAAAATCAAAATCTAAAGAAGCGTTTAGTAAGAATATTGCTGCAGAAATTAAAGCAGGCAAGCCGCCTAGACAAGCTGCTGCTATTGCGTATTCTGTAAAGCGCTCTGTAGAAGAGAAAAAAGCCGGTGGTAAAGTAGGCTTATGGGATAACATTCATGCTAAGCAAGAGCGCATTAAAAATGGCTCTGGTGAACGTATGCGCAAACCCGGTAGTAAAGGCGCGCCAACTGCTGCTGATTTTAAAGCGTCAGCAAGTAAAATGGCAAAAGGCGGCGACCCTAGATTATCAGTAAGTCGTGGTGAAAAGCTATCTACAGAGCGCGGTGCTGGACTTACTGCCAAAGGTAGAGAAAAGTTTAATAGTGCTACTGGTTCGCATTTAAAAGCACCGGCGCCTCACCCAAAGACTAAAGCTGATGAGGGTAGAAAGAAATCATTTTGCGCTAGAATGTCCGGCATGCCCGGACCTGCTAAAGATGAAAAAGGGCGGCCTACTCGTAAGGCTGCATCTCTTAAACGTTGGAATTGCCCTGGCTGGTAAAATATGACGACTTCAGGCACCGTAGGACAAACCACAATCACTGTTCAAAGTTTAATTGACCATGGCGCTCGTCGTGCTGGAAAACTAGCAGAAGAGTTGACTTCAGAACAAGTGATGGCTGCTAAAGAAAGTTTGTACTATCTGCTTTCAAACTTGGCAAACAGAGGTATTCAATACTGGTGCATTAATAAAGTGATTATGGGCTTAATTCCAGATCAATCTTTTTATTATTTGCCAGTAGGCACTGTTGATGTGCTTAACGCAAACTATAGAACTGTTACAACAGTTACAACTGGCGCTTATAGCACATCAGGCGTTACTGCTAATGCGTTTGATGGCGTAGGTACTAATACATGTCTTTTAACTAGTAACACTGGATCAATTGGAATAAATAATGGCGCGAGCAATCCTGTATACATTGCTACTATTGGCATATTACCTGCTGTATCTGGCTCTGTAACAATTGATTTACAATACTCAAATGATAATGTAACTTGGACTACATTGCAAAGCCCTGGTGCCACTACTTGGACTTCCGGTACATGGATTTATTATGATCTGCCAACTTCAGCCACCGCGCAATATTGGAGAATTAAACAATCTGCTGGTGTGAATATGGGCTTTTACCAAGTAGTATTTGGCACAATGCCTATTGCCATCCCTATGGCTAGAATGAATCGAGATGATTATTCTAATTTGCCTAATAGGAACTTCACATCTCTTAGACCATTGCAATACTGGTTCAATAGAACCATTGAGCAACCTAATATGGAACTATGGCCAGTACCAAATAGTATTCAACCACAACTAGAGTTATGGCTACATCGCCAGATTCAAGATGTAGGCGCATTGTCTGGTTCTATTGAGATTCCACAACGCTGGTACCTCGCAATTCAGAACATGTTAGCGCATCAAATGTCAATGGAGTTACCTTCAGTTGACATTGCAAGAATTCAATATTGTGAGCAACAAGCTGAGAAATATTGGTTGCAGGCCGAGCAAGAAGAACGTGATAAGTCGCCTATCTATTTTGCGCCTAACATAAGCCCTTATACAAGATGAGCATCTGGCTTGACACTCTTGGAAATAGTATACTTAGCGTTGCTATTTGTGATCGTTGCAAGCGCAAAGTACCTTATTCCAGTATTCGATCTGATGGCAATATTCCTGCCATTCGTGTATGCGGCGATGGCTGTTCTGATGAAAAAGACCCGTATCGTTTACCAGCAAGGCAGCCTGAAAAAATTGCCATTCGGTTTCCAAGACCTGATGACAACTTAGATGGGCATGTGCCACCGTATATTCCAGATGATGGAGGCATTGTTTAATGGCATTCCAAGTTCCAACAATTATACGGCTAGGCCAAAGTGCAATTACTACTAGTGCGACTACACTCTATACTGTCCCTGCAGTGTCTAGAACCTATCTAGAAAACATTGATGTAGTTAATACCAATAGTACTTCAACCACGTTTGATGTGTATCTGGTACCTTCTGCTGGAACTGCTAGTACAGCAAATGCATTGTTTTACCAGCAAACTCTATTGGCTAAGCAAAACGTGCAATGGACTGGTTTACAAGTACTTGAAGCAGGCTCTACTATTCAAATAAAAGCATCTGCAACTGGTGTAACCATTATTGCAAGTGGAGAAACTTATGAGTATAGCTAGTTTTCCGCAGCTTGCAACATTAAGCACTTCTACAGTAACATCTGCCCCTTGGGAAATTCAAGTGGCTCGTGGATTAGTTTCTGGTGTTAATCAAGTTAATATTTTTGCGTATTCAGATACTGTTAAAACCACTTTTTATACATTATGGGAGCTAACGGGAACCACTCAATATGCCTTCCCGGCGTCTGCGGTAACAATGACCCTTGCCAGCACTTCTGCTTCTGACAATACAAGAGCGACAATTCTTGTTAGTGGTCTTAATTCAAGTTGGGATGCTATTACTGAAACCGTAACATTAAATGGCGTAACAGGCGTAACTACAACCAATCAGTTTCTTCGTATTAACAGCATGGTTATGACCAGCACAGGAACAGGTCAAACTACTAACGTAGGCACAATTACAGCAAAAAATGGTGGTATTACCTATTCTCAAATCAATATTGGAGTAGGAAGGTCACAAGCGGGGGTATATTCAGTACCTAATGGTTATACCATGTACCTTACTTCAATCAACGCTTTTAATGGCGATGCAGCGGCGGGTAATGCAATCAATTATCAAGTAAAAAGCACAATTAACACGCAAACAAATCCAGTAACATTTACTGTATTACAGACATCATGGGATCAAAGATACCAAGTAATACGTAATAACCCTTTTCCTTACACTCAAAAAACCGACCTTCAATGGCAGTTTTCCACAGCCAGCGGAACGCATATTGTAGGTTTAATTTTGCAAGGTGTTTTAATCTTAAATACAGCATAACTATGATGAATACAGTATATAATTTCTTAAACAAGAGCAAGGGCTAAGCATGGCACAAACTGGCTACACCCCGATTAAAATCTATAGCACGTCTACAGCTGCTGCTGTGCCGCTTGCTGCAAATTTAGCGCAAGGCGAATTAGCCATCAATGTAACAGATGGTAAGTTGTTTTATAAGAATAACAGCGGTGTTGTTACTGTTCTTGCAAATAGCGCTTATGCTACCAGTGTAACCACTTTAAGCTTTGGATCTACAGGCTTAACGCCAAATACTGCCACTTCTGGTGTGATTACTGTTGCAGGATTGTTAGCTACAGGTTATGGTGGTACAGGATTGACTACATTTACAGCAGCAAATAACGCTGTGTATTCAACTTCAGCATCAGCATTAACAGCTGGTACATTACCACTTTTAGCAGGCGGTACAGGAGCGACTACAGTCAGTGGCGCGCAAACTAACCTTCAAGTTGACTCAGCAGGTACTGCTGTGGCAATGGCAATCGCACTAGGATAAATCATGGCAACTAATACATTTACATCGTATGTTAATAAAGACGTAGGCACTTCAGCCGCTACAGTGGTTACAGTTGGCGCCTCTACACAGACAACCATCATTGGATTAGCTGTGGCAAATACTTCTAGTTCACCAATTACTACTGATGCGTACATTACACGATCAGCAGTGAACTACTACTTGATTAAAGGCGCCACAGTTCCTGTAGGTTCTTCATTAGTTATTGTGGGTGGAGATCAAAAAGTTGTGATGATTACCTCAGATGCTTTGAAAGTAGTGACCTCTGCGGCATCATCCGCAGACGTTGTAACCTCAGTACTTAACATTACCTAAGGATAGTCAATGACATACCTTGGATCTACTCCACAAACTCAAAGCTTTATATCAGGCACTGACTACTTTAACGGCGACGGAAGTACTGTTGCTTTTACGTTATCTCGATCAGTTGGCTCAGTAAATGATATTGAGGTGCTGGTCAACAACGTAGAGCAGCAGCCTAACACTGTCTACACTGTACTAGGCACCACACTGACATTCACAACAGCGCCAAGCTCTGGTACACAAAACATCTATGTACGATATTTAAGCACCACAACTCAGGCTATTGCGCCAAGCCAAGGATCCGTTGGTAGCTCGCAGTTACAAACTAACCTAACATTAGCGGGTACAACAACAGCATCAACAATAACCAGCGCCGCAGCTACAGCATTGACATTGCAATCTGCTGGCACTACTGCTATTACTGTAGATACATCACAGAATGTAGGCATTGGTACTGCTAGTCCTACTGGTAAAACAACCATTAATTATTCTGCTAATTCAGCTTACAACACAGGATTGAGTGTATATAACGCTAATACAGGTGCAAATGCTACAACATCGTTTCAATTAACTAACGATGCTGGAAATCGTGCTGGTGCATACCTTACATCAAGCACTTGTGCGTTTTACGGTGGTGCAAATACATTTAACTTTGGTACAGTAGAGAGCATACCTTTTACCTTTTTAACAGGTAATACAGAGCGTATGCGTATTGACTCTAGTGGTAATTTCTTGGTTGGTACTACAGCGCCTTTTAATTCATGTAAACAGGCTTTAGTTTTTAATGGTGCAACTAACATTGGTTTTGCAATTAAAAATTCCGATGCAACGGTAGGTCAAACATTTGTTGGTTTTTATAATTCTGCTGGCACAAATATTGGTGGTATTTCACAAAATGCAACAACTACAGTAAATTACGCTACTTCTTCTGACTATCGTTTGAAAGAAAATGTAACCCCAATGATGGGTGCTTTAGATATTATTGCCCAACTTAAACCCATTACTTATACATGGATTGAAGGTGGCGAAGCTGATAATGGTTTTCTTGCACACGAACTTCAAACAGTCCTACCTAATGCAGTAACAGGTGAAAAAGATGCTGTTAATGAAGATGGCTCAATCAAAATTCAAGGTGTTGATTATAGCAAGATAGTAGCTACACTAACTGCTGCTATTCAAGAACAACAAGTCCTTATCACAGACCTAACAACAAGATTATCTGCATT
>Ga0209188_1002465_pt1 | contig 13629 bp, 15 predicted proteins | sample C_130625_EF_Meta_FD_187307 | JGI IMG/M metagenome (GOLD analysis project Ga0209188, IMG submission 187307) | Freshwater microbial communities from Lake Croche, Canada to study carbon cycling - C_130625_EF_MetaG (SPAdes) (version 2) | ecosystem: Environmental > Aquatic > Freshwater > Lake...
ACCTTCTCATAATCTTTAATGACCGCATCAGATATCGGATGTCCGAGCTGTGACTGTGCGCGTGCAACTGCAAGCCATAGCTTGCGTTCGGCGATAATTTTCTCTTCTGGCGCAAAGACTTGGCGCATCTCCTTCGATGCATAACGATCAGCTAATACGCTCACTGGTGCATTCTCCCCCATTTAATTGCCCTTCTCAGCGACCGACGCATTGAGCGCGATATCGGTGCGGTAGAAGGAACCTTCGAGTTCAATCTGTGAGATTGCGCGGTATGCACGGTCGCGAGCTTCGGTCAGATCTGCGCCAGTGCCAGTCACAGTGAGGACTCGTCCTCCAGTTGAAAGCAGTGCGCCGCCATTCTGTGTGGTTCCTGCATGAAAAACCTGAGAATTTTCAATTGTGGGGATTGATGAAATCACAGCCCCGGTCGTTGGTGATTCTGGATACCCCTGTGCCGCAAGAACAACAGTGACGGCGCTTTCATCACGCCAATGCAGAACTGCATCATCTAAATTATCTGTCGCAGCCTTATAGAGAAGTGTGGCAAGCGGAGTCATTAACAGTGGAATCAAGACTTGTGTTTCGGGATCACCGAATCGCGCATTAAATTCGATGACACGGATTCCATCATCAGTGAGTGCAAGGCCTGCATAGAGCAAGCCAACAAATGGGGTTCCACGGGCCGCCATTTCTGCAATGACAGGCGCCAATACCTTTTCATATGTCTCTTCAACGATGTCATCGGGTGCCCAAGGAAGCGGTGAATATGCACCCATACCACCGGTGTTTGGACCTTCATCGCCATCAAAAGCTCGTTTGAAATCTTGCGCTGGTTGCATCGGCAAAATATTGCGGCCATCTGAAATTCCGAAGAGTGAAATTTCTGGGCCCGCAAGATATTCCTCAATGACTACTCGTGAACAGCTCAGTGCGTGATCAAGTGCTGCTTGGCGATCATGGGTAACAACAACGCCTTTACCCGCAGCTAGCCCATCATCTTTAACAACGTATGGTGCGCCAAAAGTATCAAGCGCCTTCTCAATCTCTGATTGTTCGGTGCATGTGAAACTTCGAGCGGTGGGAACACCAGCATCTCGCATTACTTTCTTTGCAAAATCTTTCGACCCTTCAAGTTGTGCTGCTGCCTTCGATGGGCCAAATACTGCAAAGCCTGCATCGCGTAAGACATCTGCTGCGCCATTTACCAAGGGCACTTCAGGGCCAATAACGACAAGGTCTACAGCTAACTTCTGTGCGAGTTCGCAGATTGCTGTGTTATCTGTGATTGCAAGAGGATGAATTGTTGCAAAAGTTGCAATGCCAGGATTGCCTGGAGCTGCATGAAGTTCGGTACAACTTTTATCTGCCTTGATTCCTAGTGCGAGTGCGTGTTCGCGACCGCCGCTTCCGACTAGGAGGATTTTCATGGCTTAGATGAAATCCTTGACAACAATTGTCTGGGTTCGCCCGGGACCTACGCCGATGGCGCTCATTGGTGCACCTGAAATCTTTTCGAGGAAGGTGATGTAATCCTGGGCATTCTTTGGAAGATCGCTTAACTTCTTTGCACCAGAAATATCTTCTTTCCATCCTGGAAGATATTCATAGATTGGCTTTGCGTGGTGGAAATCTGATTGTGATGCAGGAAGTTCTTCAACGCGCTTTCCATCGATTTCATATGCAACGCAGACTGGAATTTGCTCCCAGCCGGTAAGCACGTCGAGCTTTGTGAGGAAGAAATCTGTCAGTCCATTAACACGCACTGCATGGCGAGCAATAGGTGCGTCATACCAACCGCAACGACGAGCACGTCCTGTTGTGACTCCAACTTCGCCACCAATAGTGCGTAGTTTCTCGCCATCTTCATCGAAGAGTTCGGTGGGGAACGGCCCTGAACCGACGCGCGTTGTGTACGCCTTCACGATTCCGATAACACGATCAATCTTTGTTGGTCCGATTCCAGAACCTGTACATGCACCACCAGCTGTTGGGTTTGATGATGTAACGAATGGATATGTACCGTGATCAACGTCGAGAAGTGTTCCTTGAGAACCTTCGAGAAGCACACGCTTTCCAGCCTTGAGAGCGTTATCTAGCAATAACACTGTATCTGCAACATATGGACGCAAAATTTCTGCGTACCCCAAATACTCTTGGAGAACATCTTCTACTTCAATATCTTTACGGTTAAAGACCTTGATAAGTACTTGGTTCTTATCGCGCAGCGCACCTTCGATCTTCTGGCGCAAAATTGATGGATCAAAGAGATCTTGTACGCGAATACCTATGCGGTTGATCTTGTCAGCATAGGCAGGTCCGATTCCACGACCTGTGGTTCCGATCTTTGACTTACCTAAGAAGCGCTCTGAAACTTTATCGATGGTGCGGTGATACGGAGTAATCAAGTGAGCATTTGTTGAAATAACCAATTTGCTGCAATCGATTCCGCGTTCTGTCAGCCCCTTGATTTCTTCGAGCAATACACCTGGGTCGATAACGACACCGTTTGCAATTACGGGAATAACGTTGGGAGAGAGAATTCCAGATGGAAGTAAGTGAAGCGCGTACTTTTGGTCGCCAATAACAACTGTGTGTCCTGCATTATTGCCACCTTGATAGCGGACAACATAATCAACGCGATCACCCAACAAATCGGTAGCTTTACCCTTGCCTTCGTCGCCCCACTGAGCTCCCAGCAGTACTAATGCAGGCATGGATAAAGCCTCTCCGACTCGTTGTTAGTTAATTACTTGAGAAGTGATGTACCGGTTGAACGAAGATCTTCGCAAGCAAGGCCAACGCGTGCAGCGATTCCTGCTTCTGCAACTTTGCCCCACGCACGTGGATCGTAAATCTTCTTTACGCCAACTTCGCCATCAATCTTGAAGACGCCGTCGTAATTCTTCAACATGTAATCAGCAACTGGACGGGTAAATGCGTACTGAGTATCGGTGTCGATATTCATCTTGATAATTCCGTAATCAAGTGATTCGCGAATCTCTGAGAGAAGTGAGCCAGAACCACCGTGGAATACGAGATCCATTGGCTTGCTTCCAGCTGGAAGGCCGAGCTTGGCAGCCACTGCATCTTGGAGAGTCTTGAGAATCTTTGGCTGCAATACAACGTTTCCTGGCTTGTAAACACCGTGAACGTTTCCGAATGTTGCAGCCACCATGTAGCGAGCTTTTGCATCGTGTCCAAGAGTTTCAATTGTAAGAATTGCATCTTCAGGTGTTGAGTAGAGCTTGGCATCATGCTTTGCCTCGACACCATCTTCTTCTCCACCGACTACGCCGATTTCAATTTCAAGAACTGTGTGAGCTGCAACTGATTTGTCGAGAAGTTCGCGTGCAACTTTCATATTCTCTGGCATATCAACTGCTGAGCCATCCCACATATGTGAGTTGAAGAGCGGCTGCTTGCCATCCTTGATGCGCTGAGCACCGATTTCAAGAAGTGGACGCATGAAACCGTCGAGCTTCTCGGCTGGGCAGTGATCAGTATGAAGACCGATATTGACGTTGTAATTCTTTGCTACAACGTGTGCAAACTCTGCGAGCGCAACTGCGCCATCGACCATGTTCTTTACAGTCGAACCTGAAGCGTATTCAGCACCGCCCCACGAAAATTGAATGATTCCATCTGACTCTGCTTCGGCAAATCCACGAATTGCACCAATAAGTGTTTGTGATGATGAGACGTTGATTGCTGGATATGCAAATGAACCTGCTTTAGCGCGGTCCAACATTGCTGCATAAACTTCAGGGGTTGCTATTGGCATCGTGACTCCCAAGTAAGTGGCTAGAACTGGTGTAAACGCTCTGACGCACCATTGGGTCTTGAGTGAGGCTTACGCCTAATCCAACCACCTACCCTCGCGTATGAAAAATCGGCACACTGAATACGCGAGAGGTAAGGGGCATGGAGCCCTATGGATGAAGGATTTTCTGAAGCGCCGCGATGAGGCCGGCTAATAGGGCAGGGCTACTGAGTACCTTGAGCAAGATCGCAAGGAAAGCTGAAACTGTCATTTTTCTCCTTTCATTTTCGTTCATTTCGATGAAGGTGCGCATTATCGACAGTGAAAGAAATGCACATATGAGCATCTGCACTCGCTGTTGATAAGTAAGGCTTTAAAAAGAAGGGCTCGAGCGGTAACCTCGATGACATGGCATCTGATTCCATTGAAAATCTCTCAACAGAAGATCGTTCCTTTCTACCGTCTTCAGAATTTGCTGCGCACTCAAATGCACAACCTGGTCTTTACGCAGAAGCTGATAAAGACCGACTGGCATTTTGGGATAAGCAGGCGCACGCACTTACATGGGAGAAGAAGTGGGATAAGACCCTCGAATGGGAAGTTCCGTACGCAAAATGGTTTGTAGGCGGAAAACTCAATGCAACTGTTTCAGCCCTTGATCGCCATATTGCTGATGGCAACGGTTCTCGCACTGCCTTTCACTTTGAAGGCGAACCGGGCGATACCCGAACAATTTCTTATGCAGAATTACTTTCTGATGTCAGTAAGGCATCACATGCTCTGACATCAATTGGAATTAAATCCGGTGATCGCGTTGCAATTTACATGCCTCTGATACCTGAAGCAGTTGTTGCAATGCTTGCATGTGCGCGAATCGGCGCGATTCACTCAGTTGTCTTCGGTGGATTTTCTGCCGATGCACTGCTCTCTCGTATTCAAGATGCTGATGCGAAGTTAGTCATCACATCAGATGGCGGTTTTAGAAAAGGTGCAGCATTTGCCCTCAAGCCAGCAGTTGATGAGGCTCTCAAAGGTCAGACACATGTCGAGAAGGTAATAGTTGTAAAGCGCACTGGGCAGGAGACAGCTTGGGTCGAAGGTCGAGATGTGTGGTGGCATGACCTTGTCGATCCTCAGAGTTCAACGCACACACCTGAATTCTTCGATAGCGAGCACCCGCTCTTCATCTTGTATACATCGGGCACAACAGCGAAACCAAAAGGAATTTTTCATACAACAGGTGGTTATCTCACTCAAGCTGCTTATACCCATAAGGTCGTCTTCGATATCAAGCCTGCCAGCGATATCTATTGGTGCACTGCCGATGTTGGTTGGATTACCGGCCATACCTACATGGTTTATGGCCCACTCATTAATGGTACGACCCAAGTAATTTATGAAGGTACGCCCGATACTCCACATAAGGGACGTATCTTCGAGATCATTGAAAAGTATGGCGTCACTATTTTGTATACCGCTCCAACGCTCATTCGCACATGGATGAAATGGGGAGATGAATTTCCTAATAAATTTAATCTTGCCTCACTTCGCTTGCTTGGTTCAGTGGGCGAACCAATTAATCCTGAAGCATGGATGTGGTATCGCGAAGTAATTGGTGGCGGTAATTGCCCAATCGTTGATACCTGGTGGCAGACCGAAACTGGCGCAATCATGATTTCTCCTCTGCCAGGTGTTACTGCGACAAAGCCAGGATCTGCCATGAAGGCACTTCCTGGAATTAGCGCCAAGGTTGTCGATGATAAAGGTGTGCCAGTACCGAATGGTCATGGTGGTTTTTTGATTCTTGATCAACCGTGGCCATCAATGTTGCGCGGTGTATGGGGCGAGGACGAACGCTACAAAGAAACATACTGGTCGCGTTTTCCCGGAATTTACTTTGCAGGAGATGGCGCCAAGCTCGACAATGACGGTGCGATTTGGTTGATGGGTCGCGTTGACGATGTCATGAATATTTCAGGTCACCGCATTTCAACTACTGAAGTTGAATCAGCACTTGTCTCGCACGAATCAGTGGCCGAAGCCGCAGTTGTAGGAGCTGCAGATTCACTGACCGGTCAAGGGATTGTCGCCTTTGTCATTTTGCGCGGTGGTATCGAACATTTAAGTGGTGATGTACTTATTAAAGAGTTGCGTGATCATGTTGCAAAAGAGATTGGCGCCATCGCAAAACCACGTCAGATTATGGTTGTTAATGAACTTCCGAAAACTCGAAGTGGAAAGATTATGCGCCGTTTACTTAAGGACGTCGCCGAAAATCGTGCAGTGGGGGATGCGACAACTCTTGCAGATCCCAATGTGATGAAGTTGATTTCAGAAGGTTTGAAATCCTCGAAAGATGAGGACTAGCCCTCTAAGGGCCAGTATTTCCTAGCGCTTTTTCTACGCGATGACGTATATCGGTAATCAGCGCTGGGGCATGCTTATTAATCTGTAGGTAGACCTTACTTTCGGATACTGCATTCTGACCTGACACCCATGGCGCCCATAATAAAATTGTTCCTACAACATAGAAGAGAATTACATATTTACTTACTTCGAGAATTGCGCCAAGAACAGAATCAAGAAAACGAAGTGGTCCGCGGATGAGGGTAAATTTTAGCGCCTTTGCAATCTGAGTTCCTACCCATGCAGCTGCATAGGCGCCCACAATAATTGCAAGGATAAGCCACCCGCTTTGATCGTATTTCACAACGAGATACATCGCGGTTACTCCGCCAATGAGAAAGAATGCGGTACGAAGAATTGTTGTGAGCAACCCATTCTTATATCCGTTAAAGAGCGCACCAAAGGCGACAAGTGCAAAAATCGCATCAAAAATCATTTAATCCCCAAATATTTAATGACATCAAGTTGGATCTCCTCTGGTGAATGAAAGGGCCCATATTTCTTATGAGTTACCTTTCCCGAAGCATCCACAAACCAAGTCACTGGAACGCCCATTCCAAATTTTCCTCGCGTGCTTCCATTGGCATCATACAAAATTGGCCATGTCATTCCATGTGTGGTGACAAATTTTCTTGCAACCGCAGGGCTCTTCTCTTCAACATCCACCCCAATAAGTTGTACGCGATCTCCATTTTGAGCAAGGTAGTGAGCAAAGTGCGGAAGCTCTTGCTTACATGGCTCACACCACGAACCCCATACATTGATGAGTGCTGGACCAACAATCGAATCGACTGCAACTCCTGGTGTGCCATCGAGGCAATCAAGTGCAATGCCAGTGCTGGCCTTTACTTTTATCGAAGCGCAGCTAACGACCTCGCCTTTGATTGGAATGGGTTGAGTTAAAGAGCAGCCAGTAAGTGTGATGAGAGAAAGTACGATGGCACATAACTTCTTCATCGGAAATCCTTATCTGTCTTTACCAAAAGCTTAGCTTTCTCTCTATCCATCTCACCGATTCCAACCGATGGGCAAATCTTTGCGAGAGGGCATGCTCCACATGCAGGTTTGCGAGAATGGCAGATACGTCTGCCATGCCAAATCATTCGCTGTGAAAGATTGGTCCACTCTTTCTGCGGAATTAATTCACCGACTTCATGTTCGACTTTCACGGGATCCATCGAGGTAGTCCATTCGAATCGGCGAGAAAGTCGACCAAAATGTGTATCAACAGTAATTCCTGGAATATCAAATGCATGGCCTAAAACAACGTTGGCAGTTTTTCTTCCCACACCTGGGAGTGTGATGAGTTCTTCCAGAGAAGACGGAACTACGCCATCAAATTCTTCTACTAATTTTGTTCCAAGTCCTTTGAGGTGACGAGCTTTTGCATGGTAGAAACCTGCTGAGAATATATATTCCTCAATCTCTGCAAGTGGTGCCTTTGCATAATCTTTCGCCCTCTTATACTTCTTAAAGAGCGCTGGCGTAATGGTGTTAACTCTCTTATCTGTGCACTGCGCTGAAAGAACTACAGCGACCATCAGCTCGAGCGGGTTCTTGAAATCTAATTCGCAGCGAATCTCAGGATAAGTCTTCGTCAAAATTCGATAGATGGCCTTAGCCTGCTTTCGAGTTTCACTATCGGCGGCCATACGAGTAAAGTACCCACGTGCCACAAGAAGATGAAGTCGTACGACGCGCCCCGCTCTTTACCGCCCTCGATGATGCTCAAGCAGCATCTCTTCGCGCCTCCATGGATTCAGTGAAGATCAGCAAGGGTGGAATCCTCTTTAAAGAAGGCGACGAGGGCGAACACGTCTATGTCATCGTCAATGGAAAGCTCAAGCTCGGTACATCGAGCGGCGATGGACGCGAAAACCTACTTTCAATTCTTGGGCCAGGCGAAATGTTTGGCGAGCTATCTCTCTTTGATCCAGGCCCACGCACATCAACTGCCACCGCAGTCACCGATGCAAAACTCTTATCTCTCAGCCATGAAAAATTGATTCCTTGGCTTAAAGGAAATCCAGAAGTTTCACTTCACCTTCTTGCACGCCTTGCGCAACGACTACGCCGCACCAATGAAGCAGTGGGCGATCTCGTCTTCTCCGATGTTCCTGGTCGCGTTGCAAAAGCGCTGATGGATCTTGGTTCTCGCTTCGGAAAAGCCACAGATGAAGGTCTCTTTGTTCATCACGATCTGACACAAGAAGAACTTGCTCAACTGGTCGGGGCATCACGCGAGACAGTAAATAAAGCACTCGCAGACTTTGCAGGTCGCGGATGGCTCAAGCTCGATGGTCGCGCAGTATTAATTACAGATGTAGAGCGTTTAGAGAAGCGCGGTAAATAGTTAAGAGATTTCCACTGTTAACTCGACCTCAACAGGTGCGTTAAGAGGAAGTTCGGCAACACCCAGCGCACTGCGTGCAGCAATTCCAGCTTCTCCCCAGATATGCATGAAGAGCTCTGACGCGCCATTTGCAACTGCCGGTTGTGCGGTAAATCCCGGAGCACCATTTACATAGCAAACCACGCGAACAACTTTCACAATTGAATCTATTGGTGCAACTAACTCAACGGCGGCAAGTGCATTAAGTGCGCAGATTTCAGCAAGTGCCTTTGCTTCATCCACTGTGAGATCAGAGCCAACTTTGCCTTCTTTGGCAATCTTTCCATCGACCATAGGAAGTTGGCCTGCAGTAAAGACAAGGTTGCCTGTACGAGTTGCTGGAACGTAGGCTGCAATTGGTTTTGATGTAACAGGAAGTGTTAAACCCTTTTCAGCCAGCTTTGCACGAACATCAGTCATTACTTAACCTCGCGCTTCATATATGCAACGAGTTGTTCGCCACCTGGTGCTGGAATTACTGTGACGAGTTCCCAACCATCTGAACCCCATGTATCAAGAATCTGCTTTGTTGCATGAGATAGAAGTGGAACTGTTGCATATTCGAATTTCATATTAATTTTCTCCAGGTATTTCTATTAGTTGGCTAGGGCTGCTTTAACGAGCGATGAAACGAGTGCTCCATCTGCTTTTCCTGCTATCTGTGGCTTGATTGCTCCCATTACCTTGCCCATATCGCCAGGACCTGCGGCGCCTGTCGATGCAACTGCTGCGGCAATCATTTTTTTAATATCATCTTCAGAAAGTTGTGCAGGCAAATACTTGGCGATGACTTCGCCTTCTGCCTTTTCCTCTGCTGCTTTGTCGGGGCGGTTTGCCTTTGCAAACTCTTCTGCAGCTTCACGGCGCTTCTTGGCCTCGCGAGATAAGACGGTGATGATCTCGTCCTCTGTAAGTACACGTGCTTCTTTGCCAGATACCTCTTCATTTGTGATTGCTGTCAGCACCATACGGATCGTGCCTGATACAACTTTGTTGCTACTGCGAATTGCCTCTGTGAGGTCGCTCTTTAGTGTCTCTTTTAAGCCCATGGGTTTATCTTCTCATGCTCCACTACTCTTTGATAATCATGAGTTACGTACTCCGCGAGGCCGAGATGCCTATCTTGCCTGCAGGCCACGACGATATTCGTATCCTGCACTTCTCTGACCTGCACCTCACACCTGCACGCAAGAAAGAGATTGCAGATATCAAGTCATTTATCTCTTTAAAACCAGATTTAGTCATTAGCACTGGTGATTTCTTGGCCCATAAGAACGCTATCCCGGTTGTGCTCGATGCTTTAGATAGTCTTCTCGAAATTCCTGGACTATTTGTCTTTGGATCTAATGATTACTTTGAGCCAATTCCAAAGAATCCTTTGAAGTACTTACTTCCCAACCACGGCAAACGTAAACATGGCCCTGAACTTAATTGGCGAGAATTGGATACAGGTCTTCAGGCACGCGGATGGAAGAACATCAATACATCGCGCACAACAATCACAATTAAGAAGACTGTAATCGAAGCGCGTGGAACTGATGATGCGCATCTTGAATTTGATGATTACTCACTCGTTGCAGGAGAAGCTGGTAAATGCCACGTCGCAATCGGCGTCACTCATGCGCCGTATCTGCGCATTATTGAAGGAATGACAAAAGATAATCTCGATGCCATATTTGCCGGTCACACACACGGTGGCCAAGTTCGGTTGCCATGGCCAGGTGGATCAAAGGCGCTCACAACTAATTGCGATTTACCACTGTGGCGTGCTCGTGGATTAACGGCTGTTAAAGGCGAACCACTGTTAAATGTTTCAGCAGGAATGGGGACAGGACCGTTCTCGCGAATCAGAGTTGCCAGCCCACCTGAAGTTTCGCTCGTTACTTTGACTGCAGCTTTTTAAATTACTTTTTCAACGCCTCAATATCAGCATCGACCATAAGTTCTGCAAGTTCTTTCCAATGAGTTGTTGCTTTCCAATTAAGAGCCTTCGTGGCCTTTGATGGATCGCCAATGAGCGCATCAACTTCTGTTGGACGGATGTACTTCTTATCTGTCTCAACATGGTCGGCCCAGTTAAGTCCTGCGCGTGAAAATGCTGCTTCTGCAAAGTCTTTCACTGTAGCTCCGACGCCGGTGGCAACAACGTAATCAGATGGCTTATCTTGCTGAAGCATCAACCACATTGATTCGACATATTCTTTTGCATAACCCCAGTCGCGTACCGCATCGAGGTTTCCAAGAAATAGTTTGTCCTGCTTGCCAGCTTTGATTGCAGCAACTGCGCGTGTAATTTTACGGGTAACGAATGTTTCTCCACGACGTGGAGATTCGTGGTTAAACAAAATTCCGTTTGTTGCATGAAGTCCATAGCCATCGCGGTAATTAACTGTGCACCAGTAGGCCATCAACTTTGCTGCGGCATACGGTGATTGCGGACGAAAAACTGAATTCTCATTCTGTGGCGGTGGAGTTGATCCGAAGAGTTCTGAGGTTGATGCCTGGTAGAAACGAATATCAAGATCTGCCGAGCGAATTGCTTCAAGAAGTCCAACTGCGCCAACAGCATCAACTTGTCCTGTGTATTGAGGCATAGTGAAAGAGACCTGAACATGTGATTGCGCACCTAAGTTATAGACCTCAGTGGGTTTAATTTCGCGAATCAGGTTGGTAAGTCCAACACCATCAATCAGGTCGCCATAGTGCAAAAAGAGCTTTGGGTTCTTATCGTGTGGATCTTGGTAGATGTGATCGATACGGGAAGTATTAAATGTTGAGGAACGACGGATAAGGCCGTGTACTTCATACCCTTTTGCAAGCAAGAACTCTGCAAGGTATGAACCATCTTGTCCGGTAACACCAGTTATTAGTGCAACTTTTCTACTCATCGTCTCGCTACTCCCTTTGCAGATGCATCTTTATACCAAGCGATAGTTGATGCAATTCCATCGCGAAGAGAAATCTTCGGTGCCCAACCTAGCGATTGTGCCTTCGAAACATCAAGAACCTTGCGTGGAGTTCCATCGGGTTTTGTTGAATCCCACGCAATTTCGCCCTTAAAGCCAGCTAATTCAGCAACGAGTTCTGCAAGTTCCTTAATTGTCAGATCTTCACCGCTGCCGATGTTGAGGTGTTGGGAAGAGTTATAGGTCGAACCAAGGTGCACAACAGCTGCAGCTAAATCATCGACATGGAGAAATTCACGCTTTGGCGAACCGGTCCCCCACAAAGTTTCTGTCGCAACGTTGTTCTGTTCAGCCTCAACAAAGCGGCGAATAAATGCTGGCAATACATGCGAGCCCTGTAATTCAAAATTATCATGAGGGCCATAGAGATTCGTTGGCATTAATGAAATCCAAGTGCGGCCATACTCTTTGCGGAAAGATTTAATCAATTCAATGCCCGCAATCTTTGCAATTGCATATGCGGAGTTTGTTTCTTCGAGCGGACCGGTTAATAAATACTCTTCTTTAATCGGTTGAGCACAGTCACGTGGATAGATGCAGCTTGATCCAAGGAAGATAAATTTCTCTACATCAGCAGCATGTGCTGCCTCCATCAGATTGCTCTGGATGCGCACATTGTCAGAAAGGAATTCAACAGGAAATGCATTGTTGGCACCGATTCCGCCAACCTTTGCAGCAGCATCGACAACTAGCGATGGCTTGGTTTTCTTCAGGAAAGCAGTCGTTGCATCGCGGTCTAGCAGGTCAACAACTGAGCGATTGACTGGAATGACCTCGGCACCTGTTGCCTGATAGGCGCGCACGATTGCAGAACCTGCAAGACCGGTTCCGCCTGCGACAACGATTGTCATAGCTGCAGTCTAGTTCGTGTTACTTGGTGAATTCAGCAGCAACGAGTTCTGCAATTTGTGCAGTATTTAGCGCTGCACCCTTGCGCAAGTTATCTCCGCATACAAAGAGGTCAATTGCCTTTGGATTATCCAATGACTGACGTACGCGACCAACCCAAGTTGGATCAGTTCCGACTACATCAGCTGGAGTAGGAAATTCCATCTTCTCTGGATTGTCATAGAGAAGCACGCCTTCAGCCTTCTTGAGCGCTGATTGAGCAGCTTTGCGTGTGACAACCTTTGAAAATGTTGCATGCACTGTAAGCGAGTGAGTTGTAATCACTGGAACGCGTACACATGTTGCAGAAACTTTGAGCTTTGGCATCCCAAGAATCTTGCGGGATTCATTGCGGACCTTAAGTTCTTCCGATGAATATCCCGCTTCCTTGAGCGAACCAGCCCATGGGACAACGTTCATTGCAAGCGGTGCCGGGAATGGACCTAAATCTGTAATTACTCCACGTACATCTTTTCCAACAGATCCAAGGTTCTTTCCAGCAACCTTAGAAATCTGATCATGTAGCGCATCGATTCCTGGTTGTCCGGCACCGGATGCTGCTTGGTAAGAGGAGACAACGAGTTCTTTTAGACCAAACTTCTTATCGAGTGCACCCATTGCAACAATCATGGAAAGAGTTGTGCAATTTGGGTTAGAGATAATTCCCTTGGGGCGCTTCTTAATATCCTTTGGATTTACTTCAGGAACAACTAGAGGAACTTTCTTATCCATGCGGAAAGCGCCAGAGTTATCAACGACAACTGCTCCGCGCTGTGCAGCAATCGGTGCCCATTCGGCAGATATCTCATCTGGAACATCGAACATGGCAATATCAATTCCATCGAAAGCTTCAGGGGATAAAGCAACCACGGTGAGTTCTTCTCCGCGGCATATCAACTTCTTACCTGCGCTACGCGCAGATGCAATCAAACGAATTTCGCCATAAACATTCTTACGCTTACTCAAGATATCGAGCATGACTGTTCCAACAGCACCGGTTGCACCGACTACAGCAAGGGATGGAAGTTTCTTTGCTGACTTAGCTTTCGCTACTTTCTTTGTCATCGACCGGTTCCTCCATAGACAACTGCTTCGATTTGATCTGCATCAAGGCCAAATGCTGTGTGTGCAGCCTTTGCAGCGCGCTCGAGATCTGCTTCTCGAACGATGACAGAGATGCGGATTTCAGAGGTAGAAATCATTTCGATGTTGACGCC
>Ga0209188_1002466_pt1 | contig 13628 bp, 8 predicted proteins | sample C_130625_EF_Meta_FD_187307 | JGI IMG/M metagenome (GOLD analysis project Ga0209188, IMG submission 187307) | Freshwater microbial communities from Lake Croche, Canada to study carbon cycling - C_130625_EF_MetaG (SPAdes) (version 2) | ecosystem: Environmental > Aquatic > Freshwater > Lake | place...
ACGGGGGTTGTAGTGAAACTGCTTCGAGGCCTTCCAGAACCGAAGCAACACATCCTGCGTGACATCGAGGGCGTCGTCGTGTTGGAGGCCGCGCTCTCGGCACCACGCCACCACCGGCGGGCCGTAGATGCGGACAAACTCCCCCCAGGCGGCGGTGTCGGCCGCCTCGTCCCGAAGGACTTCCAGGAGGGAAACCCGCGTCGTGGAGGTTCCTTGCATGGTGGGCTTCCTGCCTGTCGGTGCGAACTCCATTGCCCTCAAGGGCTCTGGTTATCGCGGGCGATCGGGCGGCTGGCAAGGAACCGGCGTGTCGCGGCCGCGGCAATGAGGTCTCCCTGCCCGAGAGCCAAGGGACGATCTACCCGCCGCCATTCTGGGCCCGGCGGGTTGTCACCCGAAAGAAGGGGTCGCCCTCATTCTTACGGAATCGCAAGCTGTTTTTCGATCGGTCGTGGCTGGACAAAACGGCTAGAAAGTGTCCTCGAAACGATAGTCTCGAAAAAAACTTTCGGCCGTGAGCGGCGGTCGCTGTCAGGTTTTGGCTCGAGGACAGCTACTTAAAAGTAGGGGATCGTGCAGCGTTGTCCACAGGAAGGACAGCCCGCGGTCGCCAGTTCGGTCCGGGCATTTGCCTGGGCGGGTCGATCCAGCAAGGAGTGCTGCCGATGCTTTTCTCATTCATGTCCCGGTCTCGGCAGGGGCGATTCCGCCCGGCCCTCCTCCTCGCCCTGGCGCTCGTGCCCGCGGCAGCTGTCGCCCAGACAACGATCACCACCTCGACCACGGGGCCGATCTACGGCAATGACAACAGTATCGAAGTGACCACCTCCGGCACGATCGACGGAGGTGGATCGGGGGTAATCTCCACCGGCACGAACACGACCACCACGCTCACCAACGCCGGCGGGATCCTTGGTATCAACAATGGCATTTTGAACGAAGCCACCGGCTCGTTCGGCACGATCACCAATTCCGGCTCGATCTCCGCATACGGATACAACAGCAGGGGCGTGTTCACCACCGGCACGATCGGCACGTTCAACAACCAAAGCGGTGGTTCGATCAGCGGTAACGGCTGGGGCGTCATCGCCGAAGGGGGCACAATCGGCACCCTTGAGAATGCTGGCACTGTTCAGGGCTACAACACCTTCACCCTGGTGAATACAGCGATCGGCACGTTCACCAACAGCGGCACCGCAGCCTCCAGCGGCGGCGAGGGTCTCCGCCTGGGGGCCGGGGGGTCGATCGGTTCCTTCACCAACAGCGGCCTGCTCTCGGGTGGGCCGGCCCTGCAACTCGAAGCAGATACCTCGACACTCGCGCTCATCAACTCTGGGACGATCTCTGGCTACAACGCGTTCTTGAGCAGCGGCACGCTCGGCACGCTCAACAACACCTCCACCGGCCTGATCAGCGGCGACAATCGCGGCTTCCTGCAGTCGGGAGGCTCGGTCGACCAGATCTCCAATGCCGGCACGATCAGCGGCGGCGGATTTGGCGTCGGGTTTGACACCGGCGCGACGCTCGGCACGCTCACCAATTCCGGCACGATCAGCGGCGGCGACAACGCCGTGGTGCTCGCCACCAGTGGCACCGTGACGAACGCTACGGGGGGGCTGATGAACGGCTCGGCGAACGGTGTCTATCTTCGTGGAGGCGAGACGCTCACGCTCCTCGACAACATCGGCACGATCAATGCCGCGGGCACCGGCTTCAATGGCGAGGGCGGCTCGACGGTCGGCTCGCTGACGAACTCCGGCACGATCAGTGGCGGCAACGGCATCGTGCTCGCGACCAGCGGCACCGTGACCAACGCTGCCGGGGGCTTGATCAACGCTACCGCGGGAAGCGGTTTGTATCTCCGGTCGGGTGGTTTGCTCGACGGCCTCGAAAACGCCGGTACGATTAGCGGCGTGACCAACGGCTTTTATGGGGTCGATGGCTCAACGGTCGGCTCGCTGACGAACTCCGGCACGATCAGCGGCGGCAACGGCGTAGTGGTCGCCACCAGTGGCACCGTGACCAACGCCGCCGGGGGCTTGCTCGACGGCACCGCGGGAGACGGCGTCTTCGTGCTGGGAGGCGCCTCGTCGCTTGCCGGCCTCGTCAACGCCGGTTCGATCACGGCCACCAGTCGCGGTGTCAACATCAACGCCGGCACGACGAACTCGATCGACAACTCCGGCACGATCAGCGGCGGCTACTCTGGCATCGAGTCCGTGCCGGGGGTTGTCATCGGCACGGTCCTGAACACCGGCACCGTGAGCGGTGGCGCCTACGGTGCGGTGCTCGCGACAACCGGCACGGTGACCAATGCCACCGGGGCGTTGATCACCGGCTTCGCGAACGACGGCGTCTTTCTCCACTCCGGCGAGACGCTCACGCTCCTCGACAACGCCGGCACGATTAGCGGCGTGACCAACGGCTTCAATGGCTTGGATGGCTCGACGGTCGGATCGCTCACGAACTCCGGCACGATCAGCGGCAGCTACGCCGTGGTGCTCGCGAACAGCGGCACGGTGACCAATCTCGCCGGCGCCCTGATCGACGCCACCGGGGTGGACGGCGTCTATGTCCGGACGGGTGGTTCGCTCACGCTCCTCGACAATGCCGGCACGATCCGTGGCGTGGGCAACGGCTTCAATGGCGAGGGCGGCTCGACGGTCGGATCGCTGACGAACTCCGGCACGATCAGCGGCGGCAACGCCGTGGTGGTCGCGACGAGCGGCACCGTGACCAACGCCGCCGGGGGCTTGTTCGACGGCACCGCGGGAGACGGCGTCTACGTTCGGGGAGGCGCTTCGTCGCTCGCCGGCCTCGTCAACGCCGGTTCGATCACGGCCTTGAGCCGCGGTGTCAACATCAACGCCGGCACGACGAACTCGATCGACAACAGCGGATCGATCAGCGGCGGCTATTCCGGGGTCGAGTCCGCGCCGGGGGCTGTCATCGGCACGGTCGTCAACACCGGTACCGTGAGCGGTGGCACCTACGGTGCGGTGCTCGCGACGACCGGCACGGTGACCAACGCCACCGGGGCGTTGATCAACGGCTCGGCAAGCGAAGGTGTCTATCTCCACGGCGGCGAGACGCTCTCTCTCCTCGACAACGCCGGCACGATCAATGCCGGGGGCACCGGCGTGTATGGCGTCGCGGGCTCGACGATCGGCACGCTCACCAATTCCGGCACGATCCAGGCGGGCGGGAATGGTCTGAATCTGTCCCTCTCCGGCACGGTGACGAACCTCGCCGGGGCCCTGATCAGCGCGACCGTCGGCGACGCGATCGTGACGACCGGAGTGGTCCAGCGGATCGACAACGCCGGCTCACTTACCGGCGGAAGCTCTGGCCTCCACGTCGCCGCAGGCAGCATCGGCTCGATCAGCAACACCGGATCGATCAACAGCACCGGATTCAACTATGACAACGCCGGCATCCAGATCGGGCAGTTCGGGTCGGCGACCAGCGTGGACTCGATCGACAACTCCGGCACGATCAACGGCCAGCTCTACGGGATCTATGCCGGCTATGGCAGTAACAATCTCGGCACGCTGACGAACTCCGGGACGATCAGCGGGGAATACTACGGTGCGTTCCTCGGGACGACCGGCACGGTGACCAACGCCGCCGGCGGGCTGATCCGTTCCAACACCACCTCGGGCTACGGCATCCAAGCCGACTCCGCGACCCCGATCGCGATCATCAACGCCGGCACGATCTCCGGAGCGACCGGCGGTGTTCGGATGATTTCCAGTGGCACCTTCACCAATCAAGCCGGCGGCGTGGCTGAAGGGGTGGCTGAAGGGGAGGGGGCCGGATTCGTGAGCGATGGACAGGTCGACCTGGTCGACAATGCCGGCCTGATCCGCGGTGACTCCGCCGGTGTCCAGGTTCGGTATGGTTCCATTCTGTCGCTCGTGAACACCGGCACGACCACTTCAACCGGGGTTGGTCCGAAGGTGGCGGTCGCCGTCAGTCCGTACGGCACGCTCGGTGACGCCTCCGGTACCAAGGGGCCGGCGATCGTGAGCACCGCGGCCGGCGCGCTCCTCGACGGTGGGATCGTCAACGCGGGCACGATCGCCTACGGATTCCGGATCGGGAACCAGGATGTGACGGTGTCGGCGGGCACGGGGATGGACGAGGGGCTCGGCGTGTTCGACGGCGGCACGCTCGAGGTCGTCAACGGCAACCTGACCTTCACGGACGGTTCGTTCAAGCTCGGCTCCGATGTGTCGGTCAACGGCGGCAGCGGTCGATTCGTGAATCAGGCGACGATCGAGTTGCTCGCGAGCCAGACCGTGACGGGCAACTTCGAGCAGAGCTCGGCGGGCACGACGCTCGTCGATCTGCTCGGGCTGACGCCCGGCAGCTGGGGCCACCTCGGGATCACCGGCACGGCCGACTTCGCCGGCAGCCTGGCCCTCGACGATTCGCAGCTCTCCGGCGGGATCAATGGCGGCCAGGCGTTCGAGCTGTTCAGCTTTGCTTCCTACACGGGGGGCTTCAGCTCGCTGTTCATGAACGGCTCGGCCCTCTCCTCACTCGGCACCGGTGTGTGGGCCTATGGAGGCCTGACGCTCACCGAGATCTGGACCGGAACGACGATGAGCCTGTCGGTGACCGGAACGGCGGCAGTGCCGGAGATTGATCCGGCGTCGTTCGGCAGCGCCCTCTCGCTCGTCCTCGGGTCGCTCGGCCTCGCCGAGCGGAAGGCCCGCCGGCTCATGCGTCGCACGACCGTCGCCTGATCGAAGGCTCGCGCCCCCTGACGCGAGCCCGCTAGCCGTACCCTGACAGCCACGCCACGGCCGTCCGGCCCGACCCTCATCGAGGAAGGGCCGGGCGGTGGTGGGGGCCTCTGGGGGCACTTCCCGGATCGACGGCGGCCCCCAAGCAGAAAAAGATTTTTCCGCGCTCAGAATCGCCCCAAGGGCTTGGAAAGCAAGGACTTACGGCCATAATCGCCGTTTTTTCTCGAATCGGTCGCTGTCAGGTTTTGGCTCGAGGAGGGCTACTTACCTGTGGGGGCCGTTGTTTGTGCGACGGCCCATCGACCCCGAGTTTTTTGCCTTCATGAGGAGTTCAAGGATGAAACAGATTTCGATGAGAGACGGGATGCGCGGCCTGGCGACGGTGGCCGTGACACTCGGAATGATGGCCGCTGGGATCACCTCCAAGGCTGAAACAGTGCTGTCAAACCTGACGGCGACCATCAGCTCAACGGAATACATCACGGCGACTCAGTGGGTTGCCCAAAGCTTCGATACCGATGCGCAGGCATGGACTCTGAACTCCGTGTCCGTGAGCTCCGATGGGGCAGACCCCTTATTGGCCCAAGGAAACTTCTTCGCCTTTATCCACGCGAGCACCGGAACCGGCGACAGCCGCATTCCCGGAGCGTCGCTCGGCCAGTTGATCGGCACGGACAATCCAGACGGTTCGCAAGTGTACTCATACACAGCGGAGAGCATCAGTCTCGATCCGTCCTCGCGATACTGGGTTGTCATGGGAGTATCGGATGGAACATCAATTTATAACTTCAACTACGCCGAGGATGTTGCCGGGACCGGTGTGTGGAGCTATCCGTACGGAGGAACCTACGGAGGCATCATGGCGATATCAACGAATTACGGCGGCAGTTGGGGTCTCTATAATTACGGTCCCTTCCTGATGGAGTTCGACGCCACCGTCGCCGCCGTGCCGGAGATCGATCCGGCTTCTTTCGGTAGCGCGCTCTCGCTCGTCCTCGGGTCGCTCGGGATGCTCGAGCGGAAGCGCCGCCGCGTGATCGGCTGACTCTTGGCCGCTCCGAGAGCGGCCTTTCGGTCTTCGCCAACAGTCCACTCCCGGGCCGGGCCTCACTGGCCCGGCCCGGGGCGACTGGTTGGAAGTGAACGACTGCCAGCGATTGAATGTCGGGTGCTCTCCCAACCCGCCACTTATCAGTCGCGGGCTGCTCGGAGCCTTGCGGCGATGTCGATGTCGATAACGCCGCCGAGGCGCTCGGCGAGCGTCAAGCACGCCTGCCAGTCGATCGTCCCCTGCCGGCTTGCCACGAGGCCGCGGATGTCCTCATCATCCTGGGGGCGCCCGGCCAGCGCCTTCATCACGAGCAGATCCTCGATCGAGACGACGGGGATGCTCGCCGCTCCGATCATGACCGGCGTGGCCCGGGCGACCGCTTCCTGCTCGAAGCCCGACATGCCGATGGCCAGATCGACACGGATGAGAGTCTGCCGATGCCGCAGTGGCAGAATGAACGCCTTGGTGACCACCTCCTCGACTCCCGGAAAGAGCGGGTCAAAGGGGGTGGTGGCGAGGTTGGCGACGAGCCGGAGAGCTTCGTCGACGGAGGCCAGGACCACGAGATCGACATCGACGGTCATCCGCGGCTGTCCGCGGAGCGACACGGCCAAGCCGCCGATGAGCGCCGAGCGCAGGCCGCGCGCCGCCAGCATCGCCACCGCGTCAGCCAGGGTTGGCCAGAGGGCTGCTTCCACGGGTTGCCTCGTCGAGTTGTCGGAAGGCCGCGACCTCTCGGATCCGGGCCGCGAGCGTCGCCTCCCAGGCCCGGTCTTCGACCTGCTGCCAGTCTCCTGCGGCAAGGCGCACGTCGCGGACGGTGACGAACAGGTCATCGGCCACGGCGAGGCGTTCCGCCGGAGAAAGGGCCCCGGCCCACGTCGCGTCGCTGGCCCGCACCCGCTCTCCGGCGAGTGCTTCGAAGCGGTGCCAGCGCTCGCGAGGAGCGAACGCGTCGGGAGGAGTTGGGGAAGTGGACATACACCCAAGAGTACTCCAGAGAGTGGCAAAAAGGTTCCAGCCGCTGAATCCATTCAACGTGGCTCGCCGATCAGGCTGGCATGATGACCGGAGCCAGTTAAACTAGACTTAGTTTGATCGGGGCTCCTACGCCTCGATAGGGACTCCCGAGGAGCGCTTTCATGGCGAGTGTCATCAATATCCATGAGGCGAAGACGCACCTGTCGCGGATCGTCGAGGAGGTGGCGGCCGGCCGGGAGGTGATCATCGCCAAAGCGGGCCGCGGCATCGCCAAGCTCGTACCGCTCGATGGGCTCCCCAAGGCGAAGAAGCTCGGTGGGTTGAAGGGCAAGATGACGGTACCGGAAGACTTCAACGCCCCGCTCGAGCCGGAGGTGATCGCGGCCTTCGAGGGGCGGTCGTGAGCCGGCTCCTCCTCGACACCCATCTCCTCCTCTGGGCCGTCAGCGCCCCCCCAGAAGCTCTCCCTCGCGACACGGAAGCGGCTCGACGCCTGCGAGGTTTTTGTCAGTGCCGCCTCGATCTGGGAGGTGAGCATCAAGGCGGCCATCGGTAAGCTCGATGCCGATCCGGCCGCCTTGCTTGCCGAGATCGAGCCGGCCGGGTTTTGCCTTCTGCCCGTGACGGGGGAGCATGCCGCCGCCGTGGCCCGCTTGCCGCCGATCCACAACGATCCCTTCGATCGGATGCTCGTCGCCCAAGCGAAGACCGAGCCGCTGCTTCTCCTCACCAACGACGCGGCGCTCGCCGGCTACGGCGACTGCATCGAACTGATCACGCCGCGACCGCGGCGGGGGTGAGAGGGCACGGCCGCCGGGGCTCGCTGGGGCGCTGATCTGTTCAGTCAGGCTGTGTCGCGAGGTCGGCGAGGATCGAGCGGGCCTCTTCGGCCTTGTCGGTGGCGATCGCCCGCTCGGCGGCGGCCCGCGCGGCGGCGTGGTCCCCCTGGAGGACACGGACACGGGCCAGGTGGACGAGGAGATCGGGCTTCCAGTCGTCCGGAGCGAAGGAAACCGCCTCCTCGAGGATCCGCGCGGCCCCTTCGAGGTCGCCGAGGCTCGACGACAGCGTGGCGATGTTGTGCGCCACACCGAACACCCGCACGTTGAGCTCCTGCGACACCGGATCGCGCTTCTGCCAGGGGGCGAGGAGGTCGAAGCAGCGCTGTTGGCAGGCGAGGGCCACCGTCGGATCGCCCGTTTCCTCGGCGACCTTCCCCTGGCAGGCAAGCACGTTGACGAGGAGCTGCGTGCGGCTGAAGACCGCAGGCTCGGCGGCGTGGAGCCGCTCGGCGACGGCCCGCGCCTCGGCCAGGTCTCCGGCCGCTTCCGTGCTGCGGCCGACGCGGGCGAGGATCTCTCGCGTGGAGATCGCGGCATCGACCTGCCGCTCGAGGAACGTCGTGTCGGACGGCGGCGCCGTTCGGGCCAGTTCCGCGGCGACCGCCGAGCGTCGCCGGGTGATGGCGAGCGCCTCGTCCGTCTGGCCATGACGCAGCGCGATGTCGGCCTGTGCGGCCATTCCCGGAAGCAGCAGCCTGCCGAGGAGCTGCCGATGGTCAGGGAATCGCTCCATGCCCTCGTCCGACAGCCGAATGAGGTCGCTCACGAAGCGCTCCTGATCGTCGAGGCCATCGGCCTGGAACGCGAGCACGGAGGCGTTGTAGAACGCGATCTGCGAAGCGTGGAGCGTGTCGGGATCGTCCGGTGCCGCCGTGCGTGCCGCGGCCATCGTCGCCAGTCCGTCGCGCACTTCCCGCAGAGACTCTTCGTCAGCGCCCCGCGCCGCGAGCGTTCCGGCGAGATCGATCCGGGCATGGCTCAACTCGACCTGCATTCGCGGACGCGTCTCCAGGAAGGCGATCGTTCGCCGGGAGGCGGCCTCGGCCTCGGCCCCGCGCCCCGTGCGACCGAGCAGGCGGCGCTCCCCCATCATGGCCCGGAAGCGTCGTTCGGCGAGGTCGTCATCGGCGAACTCGGGGGATCCGATCGCGGCGATCGTCTCCTGGACGAGCCGCTGACAGACGAGGGCGTCTTCGAGTTCCTCGAGTTTCGTGAAGATCTCCGCCAGCCGCTCGAGGCCGCGGAGGCGGACTCGCATTCCGCCCGCCCGGTCGGGCTCGATCGGCCAGCGGGCATACCGGTCGCGCAGCTCGCGGAGCGCGTCGAGGTTCGCGGCGTCGAGTGGCATCCGCCCGGAGATCATCGATGCGGCGGAAACGTCGGTGAGCCTGGCGAGCGACTCCCGGGCCATGTCGAGGGTGGCAGCGATCTGCTCGTTGGCCCGACGGAGCTGGACCACGTGATAGATCGTGCCGAGCGCCGCGGCGACGACCGCGAGGATCCCGGCGAGGCTCAAACCAGCGGCGAGCGGCCGGCGTCTGGCCCATTTGATGACCCGTTCGGCCGATGAGGGCCGCCGGGCGCGGATAATGCGGCAGGTGAGGAACCGGTCGAGATCGTCGGCGAGATCGCGGGCGGAGGCGTAACGCCGCGACGGATGCCGTTCGAGGCACTTCGCAAGAATCGTGCGCAGGTCGAGTGGCACACCGGGCATGGCGGCGCGAGTCACGGGGGCCACTGCGGCGGCGGCGCGGGTGAGAGACTCGGCGGCCGACGAAGCCGGGTAGGGAGGCGAGCCGGTGAGCATCGCCAGGAGCGTGCCGCCGATGGCGTGGATGTCGGTGGCGGGGCCGACGGGCCCGAGGCTCGGATCGAGGCCGGTCTGTTCCGGAGCCATGTAACAGGGGGTGCCGATCACGGCCGTCGTCCGGGTGAGATGCCCGGCGGGATCGTCGGGGCGGGCGAGGCCGAAATCGATGAGCTTCGGCGTGGACGGTGCGGCAGGGGATCCGCCGTCGGCGAGGAGGACGTTCTCCGGCTTGATGTCGCGGTGGACGATGCCGAGGAGGTGGAGGGCGTCGAGCGCTCGGGCGAGATCGCGGCCGATCCGGGCCGCCTCGCGCGGAGGGAGCGTGCCACGGCCGATCCGCTTGCCGAGGGGTTCTCCGTGCACCCACTCCATGACGAGGTAGGGGAGCCCGTCGACGTTGCCTGCGGCGAGAATCCGGACGATGTTGGGATGATCGAGCCTCGCAAGCAGCATCGCTTCCCGTTCGGCACGGTTCCGGTCGGCATCGGAGACATGCCACGAACGGGCCAAAACCTTGACGGCGACGGGCCGGTCGAGTGCCGTGTCACGGGCCTTGAGGATGATCCCCATCCCGCCCCGGGCGACCGGTTCGAAGCGATCGAGACCGGGAATCGCAGGCAACGCGAGCGGCTCGCCGGGATCGTCGTCGTTCATGGCCGCGGGAGCCGCGGCGGCGAGTCGTAAAAGCCCGTCTCGGTCTGCGGGCGCGTCGGCGTCGAGGAGTCCCTCGAGGCTCCAGGTGCCGGCAAGCGCGGCGAGTCGGGCGGTGCAGGATCGACAAGTGCCGAGATGGAGGGAGATCGAGCCGTGGTCGGCTGCTGAGAGACGCTCTTCGAGAAATTGCCGGAGGAGCGGCTCTTCGGGGCAGGCCGATGCGGGCGTCATGCCGGCGCCTTGTTCTGCCGGAGGAGCACCGGCGATCCCTCCGACGGCGGCAGGGGGCTTCCACGCCGTTCGAGGCCCGGATCCCGGGCCACGGAGATGCGATCGAACGTCTCCCGGATCAGCCGCTGGACTTTCCACCGGGCGACGTAGGCGGCGTTGGCCTCCATGTTGAGGGCTGCGGCCACCTCGGCGCCACTGCAGTGTTCCAGCGCGAGCAACCGGAAAGCTTGCCAAGTGTGCGGTTTGACCCGTTTCTCGACGGCCGCCATGGCGCTGGCGAGCAATTCGGCGTCGTAGGCGCGGGACAGACGGTCAAGGAGATCCTCCCGGTCGGGCGTCTCGGTGAGAATCGACGGGCTGTCGGCGGCGGGAATCGCACCGCGCTGATCGATCCAGCGAATGATGGCCGATCGAGCCACCTTTTCGAGATAGTTGCGGAAACTCCCCCGGGGGTCGTAATGGAATTGCCGCGCCGCCCGCCAGAACCGGACGAGCACCTCCTGCGTGACATCGAGGGCGTCCTCGTGCTGCAGCCGGCGGACGCGGCACCACTGCATCACCGCCGGCCCGTAGACACGAACGAACTCCTCCCAGGCGGCACCGGTGTCTTCCCCGGAGCGGAGCGCCTCGAGGAGCGAAACCCGGGTTGTGGCGGCGCCGTTCATCCCTGAATGATCCCCTTGCCACGCGGAGAGGGCGATCGTTCCTCTCGCCGCCCTGAACGCGGAAGCCGACGTCCACGGATCCCTTGAAAAGGGGAGGGCCATCGTTGAGACGGCCGAACCGACCTTTTTCGGAACCACTTCTCACGGTCGGTGTATCCGATCTCCCATCATCCGACAAGAAACGGCCCGGTTCCGTTCGCGGCGGCGGGGCGAAGCAAACCCCATGCCGACTGACGCAATGCCTGTCGATGCCTGTTTTTTGAGGGCGACTCTCGGTTTTTTTCGCGCGCTGTAAGAAGTCGCCCCGACCATGGCTATTTACCGGTTGGCGGAGGTTTCCTGTCCGTTCCCAGGTCGATCGGGGTTCGGGGAAGGAAGGTCGCCTCCCTCATGCGCCTCTGTTTTCTTCCCGCAGCCGTTCGGAGCTTTTCTTCATGCCCACCGATTTCCCCGGCGTTCCCGCCAGACTCTGCCGAGCGTTCCTCCCGGTGGCGACGGTGATCGCCGGATTCCTGGTGACAGGGGCTGCGTCGGCGCAGGTGGTGATCAACTCCGGCACGAGCGGGCCGATCTCCGGCGCGGGTTCGAGTGTCACGGTGACCCTGTCGGGCACCGTCCAGGGCATTGGCGACCCGGGCGTGATCTCCGCGTTAAGCGGGAGCGAGACGACGTCCCTTGTGAACAATGGCCAGATCCTCGCTTCCGGCTACCTGGGGCTCGGCGACGGCTATGCCGTCTGGAGCAACGGCGCGACGATCGGTTCGATCACCAACAGCGGCCGCATCGACGGCGAGGCCCGCGGCGTCTCCATCGACAATGACGGCGTCTCGGGAGTGACCACGCTCACGAACAACGCCGGCGGCATCATCAACGGCGGGCTGCAGATGGCCGTCTACAACGGCAACATTCTCGGCACGCTCACGAACTCCGGCACGATTCAGGGGGCGGATGGCATCTACAGCCTCGTCAGCGCAGGAACGATCGACAACCAGGCCGGTGGCTGGATCCAGGGTGGAAAAGCGATTTGGATCGACGGCGGAACGGCCGGAGCCATCTCCAACGCCGGCACCGTCTACGGCGGTCGCGGGCTTTCCGTTTCGGCAGGCGCCGGCGTGGCGACGGTCACGAACTCCGGGGCGTTCCTCGGCGTGGGGGACTTTGCAGTGTTTTCCTCCGGCACGCTCGGCACGCTCACGAACTCGGGCACCTTCTCCGGCACCGGCGGGATCGCGAGTCTCTCGGGGATCGGCTCGCTCACCAACAATGCCGGCGGCAAGATCGAAGGGACGAGCAGCGAGGCGCTCTTCCTGTCGGGCACGGCGGGGACGCTCGCCAACGCCGCCGGAGCGACCATTGCCGGTGCCACCCGGGGCATGACGGTCGACTCGAACACCTCCGTGGCCTCGATCACCAACGGCGGTGTGATCACGGGGGCCTCTGACTTCGCCCTCTTCGGATTCGGCACGCTCGGCACGCTCACGAACTCGGGTACCTTCTCCGGCACCGGCGGGATCGCGAGTCTCGCGGGGATTGACTCGCTGACGAACCAGGCGGGTGGAAGGATCGAGGGAAGCTCGGTCGAGGGTGTCTATCTCTCCGGTTCCGCCGGCGTGCTCGTCAACGCTGCCGGCGCGACGATCACCGGTGCCGGCAGCGGTGGCGTGCGTGTCGATGCCAACGGAACGCTGACCCTCTTGACGAATGCGGGCGAGATCGGGAACACGGCCGCCAGCAGCGGCTGGGGAGTGTTCAACGAGCACGAGATCACGACGCTTGTCAACTCCGGGACGATCTCCACCGCGTCGGTCAACGGAGGGGGCGTGGCGAGCTTCACGCAGATGGGCTCGCTCACCAATCAGGCCGGCGGGCTGATCGAGGGGGTCAACGGCAGCGGCGTGTTCGTGCTCGTGGGCACGATGAACACGCTCACCAACGCCGGCACGATCTCCGGTGCGAACGCCGGCGTGATCACGGACAGCAACAGCCCCGCCACGATCGGCACGCTCACCAACTCGGGCACGATCCAGGCGGGCGGGAATGGTCTGAATCTGTCCCTCTCCGGCACGGTGACGAACCTCGCCGGGGCCCTGATCAGCGCGACCATCGGCGACGCGATCGTGACGACCGGAGCGGTTCAGCGGATCGACAACGCCGGTGCCCTTACCGGTGGAAGCTCCGGTATCCATAGCGCCGCAGGCAGCATCGGTTCGATCAGCAACACCGGATCGATCAACAGCGGCGGAACCAACTCAAGCGACGCTGGCATCCAGATCGGGTCGGCGACCAGCGTTGACTCGATCGACAACTCCGGAACGATCAATGGCCAGCTCTACGGGATCTATGCCTCCTATTACAGTAACAACCTCGGCACGCTGACGAACTCCGGGACGATCAGCGGGGAATACTACGGTGCGTTTCTCGGGACGACCGGCACGGTGACCAACGCCGCCGGCGGGCTGATCCGTTCCAACACCACCGCGGGCTACGGCATCCAAGCCGACTCCGCGACCCCGATCGCGATCATCAACTCCGGCACGGTCTCCGGAGCGAACGGCGGTGTTCGAATGATTTCCAGTGGCACCTTCACCAATCAAGCCGGCGGCGTGGCTGAAGGGGTGGCTGAAGGGGCGGGGGCCGGAT